>Ga0082335_1000238_pt1 | contig 147548 bp, 151 predicted proteins | sample Subgrocontami58m_FD_72375 | JGI IMG/M metagenome (GOLD analysis project Ga0082335, IMG submission 72375) | Subsurface groundwater microbial communities from S. Glens Falls, New York, USA - GMW37 contaminated, 5.8 m (SPADES assembly) (version 2) ...
GCGGCCATCAAGACTGGGAAGCTCCCTGCCTACAAACCAGGTGGCGACTGCCTGCCGGCATGGGGTAGGCTGACCCGCATCGAGTGCAAAGATATCGGCATGGAGTCCTGGTTCAACGTGGCCCGGCGCGCCAACAGAGCGTTCAGTGATATCCAGGAGGCCTACCCGAACAACATCGTGATCGCCGTCTTCCACGGCGGCGTGATCGAGCCCATGGTGGACTGGAGAAGGAGTGTCGTGTTGGACGATCTCCCGTCCGGAGCAGTCGTCAAGATCGGTCACGATGTGACCTTCTTCGACCCGAACGGGAAGCTCGCGCCGGGACAGTGGGTCCCTGCGCCCCACCACTGATCTTCTGATCGTTTCTTCGAAGCCAGCGTGATTTCTTCCTGTCGTTTTCGAACAATAGGACTGCGGTCAAGTTGGCCAAAACTCTGCCACAAGTGCACACACATAAGTGGCAATCACACGGCGAGCAGGAGCTAAACACTCCGGCTCGCCCATTTCCTCAAATCATGAATCTTTCGTGAAGTGAGGAAAGAAAATAACGTTTTTTAAAAAAATCTCTTTGCAAAAATTATAAAAGCAATAACAAAAATGGTATGAGAGTATCCATAGCCAGTCGTTGATTACCCGTCGCCACAGAAACAGCGCTAAATAAAACTGGTCCAGTTGTTGCCGCAAATAAGTAATAATTAGTTTGCGGCGTATTTCGCAAAACGAAATTTGAATTGTGGCGATTTTGAAAAAAGGTTAGTCCCGAAACCCGCCCGCATTTTTACCCGCCCCTGGAGGGCCTCCCCAGACCCCTCCTGCGGACGGGAAATCAGCCGAGGCATGGTGAATCCATATCCCCAGTAAATTGTTTCGCCCTACTGACCTGCCCGCAGTAGCTTTAGCGAAGGCGGAGTCCGTATTAGTTTTCAGAGTTCTCCGCAAAATGAGTTCTAAATGGTGGACCTGGGCGGAATCGAACCGCCAATATAGCAATGCGAATGCTACGTTATACCATTTAACTACAGGCCCATGTCATAATTTACTCAATCTTAGAACGTGTCAAACTTGCAGTGTATCAAGATTTTTCAGAAGAAAGAAGAGCAAGTTCAAGCGCTGCCAATGCTGCTTTTTCTCCCCAATTACATTTTTTTCCGGCTCTTTCTTCTGCCTTGGAAAGTGTATCTACTGTAAGAACTCCAAAACCAACAGGAATATTATATTGTAGCATTACATTCATAATTCCACGCGTAGTTTCAGAGGCAATATACTGATAATGATCTGTCTTACCTTTAATCACACAACCTAAAGCAATAAGCGCATGATATTTTTTTGATCTGGCAAGAAATGTGCACGCAAACGGAATTTCAAAACTTCCCGGAACAAAAATCACTTTAATATTTTCTTCCTTCACACGATTTTTTCTTAAAATTTCTAACGCGCCCTCAAGCAATTTTCCGGTTACATCATTATGAAAACGAGAAACAACAATCCCAACATGACAAAATGATCCATCAAAATTTTGAGAAGATAAATCATTTTTTTTTGTTTTTCTTTGCATAATTTTTTTTCTTTATAATTTTCTCAACATATCTTGCAAAAATATCAGTTTCAATGTTCACTTTGCTTCCAATTTTGATAGTATCAAAATTTGTATTTTTCAAAGTGTAATTCATAAGCGCCACGCTAAACCAATTCTTTTTTACATCCACAACCGTGAGACTCACTCCGTCAAGAGCGATGGCGCCTTTTGGCACAATGTATTTTATAATATTTGATGGCGCGGAAAATTTTATCATTCGAGATTCTCCTTCATTTTTTATAAAAAGCGCTTCTCCAACAGCATCCACATGACCAAGAAGAAAATGCCCACCAAATCGATCGCTTGCGGAAAGCGCGCGTTCAAGATTTATTGTCATTCCCTTGATAAAATGAGAAACAATTGTTTTTTTAATGGTCTCTGGCATCCATTCAATTTCAAAATCCGTTTTTCCAATTTTCTGGACCGTAGTGCAAATTCCATTGATAAGAATACTCTCGCCTCTTTCTAAAAGCCAACCTCTTGGAGTATGAATAACTACAAAAAAACTCCCATTGTTTTGAGAAATTTTTTTTATGGTGGAAATTTTTTTAATAATTCCTGTAAACATTGAATGTCATTTTGAATTGTTATTTTTGCTTCGTCATCATTTTGGAAAACAATGGGATCACGAAGCTTTTTTCCAATCTCAACAAAAATGTGTTCCCCATACAAAGAATCCGAAAAATGAAGCATATGAGCTTCGCATATTCCTCGTTTGGTGTCAATAAAAATTGCCGCGGGATATTTTTTTTCTTTCCACAAAACTCTTCCAACATAAACTCCAGCTGGAATATTTTGAGAAAGTTTAATATTTGCCGTAGGGAAACCAAGCGCGTTTCCTTGTTTTTTTCCTTCAATGACTTTACCGAAAATCGTAGCAATAAAAAAACTCATCTTGATTGAGATTCTCTAAAAATAGATTGAATTCTTACTGCTTCTTGTTCCACCAAAGTTCCATCATATTCGCCGCTGTGAGCTGTGTGTCCTTCGTAACAAGCTCCTTTTTGATCCAAATGCAAATTTACTCGTATTCCATTTTCTTCTTCATCTATATACACATGAAATCGTGGGTAGACCCCGCCGCCAGGACGCGCGAAACTTATATTTCCGGTTCGTCGATTCATTTCATCCACATATCCGCATCGACGAAAAATATTTCGCGGATGTTCACGCAATATACCGCGCACAAAAAATTTCATACAACAAAATAGTTTAAAATTCCTCGCTTACATTTATATTACCATTTTTTAGAAGCGCAAGTCCATCTTCAATTTGAATACTGCTCATTCACTTCCGTAGTATAGCTTATTTTATAATTACAGGTTCAAATTCGAGATGAATTCCAAAAGTATCTTTCACTTTTTCTCGAATCTCCTCCGCAAGAAGAAGAAGCTCTTTGCTTGTTCCATTATAATTTACCAAAGCCAAAGAATGATTGTTCGAAATTCCAACTCCATTTTTTTTATATCCTTTTTGGAAACCAGCTTGTTCAATAAGCCATGCGGCAGGAATTTTTATATCTTTTCCTTGAAAAAAATGTGGAATTTCGCCAATTCGATTCAAACATTTCCATTTTTTTATAAAATCCTCGAATTGTAAAGCACTCAAAAAAGGATTGAGAAAAAATGATCCAACTGATCGACTATTAGGATCATTGCGATCAATGATCATGGATTTTTTTCTTCGAAGTTCTATGACGCCATTTCGAATCTCTAATAAAACTTGATGAGTATTTTTTATTTTTTTAAAATCAATATATGAATCAAGATATTTTTTGAGTTCAACATATTGAAACTCTGGAATGAATTTTTTTTTAAGTTTAAAGGTAACGGAAATGATAATATATTTTCCTTGATCCTCATTTTTGAATCGACTCATTCGATAAGAAAAATGGCAAGCATCACTTTGAAATTGCACCACCTCAAAAGTCTCGCGATGTAAAGCATCAATACAATAAAGAGATTCACTCACTTCTTGTCCATACGCGCCAATATTTTGAATTGGCACTGCTCCTACTTGCCCTGGAATTCCTGACAAACACTCAACGCCAGCAAAACCATGTTCCACGGTATATGCTACAAACTCATCCCAATTTTCACCGCCTTGCGCCTGAAGTAAAACTTGTTCTGCGTCTTCTTCAACAATATTATATCCTTTTGTGGCCACTTTTATAATAAGGCCTGAAAACCCATTGTCAGAAAAAATCACATTGCTTCCGCCTCCAAGTATTTTCACTAGAATGTTTTCTTTTTTCGCCCATTTCAAAGCTTCCACAATTTCTTCATTATTAAAACATTCCGCAAAAAATTTTGCCTTTCCTCCAAGACCAATCGTAGTGAAAGGCGCTAAAAAAACATTTTTTTGAATTTTCATTTTTTATATAGCTTCATCTATTGCGCATATTAAACCTGCTTCAAAGAATATCGTAAATTTTTAGATGTAGCAAATTGAGCTTGACAAAATAAAAAAATATCATTAAAATATTATCAACCCCAACCCTTTAATGTCTCACCATCATAGGGAGGAAATAAGCCTTGATATCACTAGAAAGCCCAATCAAAGAGATATTCAATTATCTTGCCATAGAAGTCTACGATCCGAAGAGAGGACAAATCAACTGGGGGCATGACGACAAGCATATTCTTCGTATGTTGGCGGCTAGACGAGCATACTGGGCAGACATCGTGAAAGATGAGCCAGGACTCGTGGGCGTCGAGCTCCTGCTCGACCTCGCGATCCTATTCCACGACCTCAACCGATTGAAGAATCTGCGAGGCCACGGGGAGGCGGACGAAAAACGACGAAAGAACTATGCGACAAAGCTGATGAAACGATTTGATATTACCCCTTCTCTATCGAAAAGGGTCAATGAAATCGTCGCCGCGCAACATTTGCCGGACAATCCCAACGAGGAGCCCGTGCTCCGTCTTCTGCGCGATCTCGACAAAGCAGATATGGGGGCAATCGGCATTTATCGGATGGCCGCGACCGCCTGCGATCGAGGGTACGGAGTTTTCGCTCGGGCTCGAGATTTCGATCCAGACGTTCCCGCCATCGAGGGTGATGAGAACCTCGATAGCTTTGCAGCGGACATCTGCTTCTGTTTAGAGTGGTTTGAGAAGCAGGAGTTCGCGATCCGCAGCAATGCCATCAGGCAGCGGGTCGCGCATCGCTTCGAGTTCATGAGGAAGTTTTTAGAACAGCTGAAAATAGAACACAAGGAACTCAACCTCATCTAACCGATCGACGCGCAGGAAGGAACGTGATGGCACAATGAGCGGTTTAGGCTAAATACCTAAACCGCTCATTCAATTCTTAACCAAAAAAACTCTATTTGTGAATACGTGGTGACGCAATATATTCACTTGACATGCACTTTTTTTTAAGTATAATAAAAATGTTTTAACAATATGATTCTATTTTCTTCTACAATAAAAAAGCAAAAGAAGTCTTTTTCTCTGAAGACGATTTTGTTTTTGTGTTCTTCTTAAAACAAAACACATTTTTAAAACAAATCGCCTTCTCAGAACCCCGTTGAGAAGGCGATTTTTGTTTCGAGATTCATTTTTTACAAAGAACTTATTTCTTTCTCAAAAATGAGTCTCGCAATTTGGAGGAGACTCAAACATAAGAAACAACCACACTCAAGTAAAAGGAGAGTGCCGTGGCAACAACAATAAGTATTGGCGCAGTCGGTGGCGTCGAGTTTGACACGCGAAACAACAGGTGGAAAGGGATTCTCACCCCACTTCACAGAAGCGTGGAACAAGTGCACACAACCCTCAAAGAAAAGCTCACGAATTGCGTTGGCGGTTCTCGGGTTTCAATCAGAGTGCTCACAACGTCTGAAGTCGAGCTGAGTGCGCTCCAACAGCTTTCGATTCCTTGGCAAGACGATACGGAACTCCGGTTCGAAGCGGCGATTCCTGTGAATCGTCATGATCTCGGATCGATCATCTATTTCGGCGCGAACACGCCGAAACGGAGAACATCGGCCGAGATTCGATCCGAAGAATGGAGGCTGGCTGGAGAGCTTGAAAACAGAGTGAGGAAGGATCGAATTCTTCCGACTGGTTTCAAGGTCGAGATTCTTCGCGGTGGAGCATCACTTCCAGATATCCTCCAGCTTCGCAAAATCTATCAGGCAAGCTACACAGCTTACATTACTCCATTCGACGCGGCAACAATCGGAAGGATGATCGAAGAAAACTATGTCGCTGTGGTTCGAGACAACCATGGAAAAATCGTTTCGGTTTCGCAGGCCGAATATGATTTTTTCAGTATCGGAGGAGAAACGTGGCGGTTGGTGGAGCTCGCTGATACAGCAACAGATCCTGAGTTTCGGAATCAGGGTTTGTCTGAAATCTGCAAACGCATGCTTATCCATCACGTAAGAAATCCACGCACGGTGATATTCGCTGAATCCCGCGCAAACTTCCGCGGGGTTCAAATCAACAATCACAACATCGGCATGCACATCTGCGGCCGACTCGAAAAACATTGTATTATGGATTCAGATACAAAAACCATACCACAGGAGGGAATCTACGCAAACATTTTCGTTTTCCATTATCCACTGTAATCCCAGTGTGGTTCGATTTCATGTCCGAAGTACATCACACGTTCAGGAGTCTCGCCACGAGGCGGGGCTCCTGAACACAATCCATTTGTATTTTTGAAAATAATTATGCAAAATTCATACACACTTTTTGACAATGGCCATTTTTATCTTGGTCCAAACAACTGGGCAGAGGCTCTTGTTGTTGATGCACATGGAAATATCGATGAAGTTATAAAAAATAAAAAATCATTTCCTTCTGCAACATCTCCGATTTTTCAAAAAAAAGATTTTCAAAACAGATGGATCCTTCCGGGTTTTGAAGACGCGCATACTCATCCAACTTCCCGCGCAAGAACATTTCAAGAACTTGATTTTCGCGGTAAAAATATTTCATGGGAAGATGCAAAAAAAATTATTCAAGAAAAAACGCTTACTACTCCAAAAGGAAAATGGATTGTAGCGCATGGATGGAATGATGTTCTGTGGCAAAATCTTTCGAAAAACACGCTTGATGAAATTTCTCAAGAACACGGAATTTTTCTCATGAATATTTCGTATCATGGAGGACTCATAAACTCATTTGGAGAAAGTCTACTTCTTGATCAAAAAATTTCTCTTTCCACTCGCGATGGATTTCTGCGCGAACACGAATTTGAAGAAGCATGGATTTTTACATCACCAACGACTCACGATTACCTTACGCTTCTTCCAAAATCGCAAGAACGTTTACTTTCTTTGGGTATTATTGCGGCGCATGATCTTCATATTACTACATTGCATCAACTCGAAGCGTATCGTGAATTAGATTCAATGAATCATTTTCAACCATTTACAGCTCTTTATATAAATCCTCGTCTTCTTTCATGGCCAAAAAAAATTTCCGAACATCTTAACACTTCTTCAAAACATTCCCGTCTTATGGGATTAAAAATTTTTATTGATGGCGCTATTGGAGTGCATTCTGCCGCGATGCATGAAAATTATCATGATAAGAATAGTCGAGGAATTTTACGTGTCAGCTTTGAAAATTGTAAAAAATATATTCATGCTGCAGCAGACCTCGGTCTCCCACAAGTAGCGATGCATTGCATTGGAGATCGAGGCATAGATTTTGCCGTGGAAATTTTTGAAAAACTCCAAAAAGAATTTCAAAGTGTTATTCTTTCGTGGCGCTTTGAACATTGTGAAATTCCCGGAGATGAAGCCATTAAAAAAATTGCTTCACTTGGAGGAAAAATTTGCATGCAGCCAAATTTTTTGTGGGACGCTCAAAATTATAAAGATCGTTTAGGAAATAGAATAGAAAAAATTAATCCATTTCGAAAAATCTTGGACGCAAAAATTCCACTTGCCTTTGGCTCAGATGATATGCCATTAGGACCAATTGCTGGAATTTCTTGGACTGAAAAAAAAATACAAAATCCTCTTTTACAACTCACCCGTCACGAAGCGTTTAGTGCGTATACACATAACGGCGCGAAATTTTTAGGAATGAGTGATCATCGCGGAAAAATCGCCAACGGCTATGAAGCGAATCTTGTTGTTTTTAAAAAAAATCCTTTTGAGGTTCCAGAAGATGAATTTGATCAACTCTCCGTTCTCGAAACTTGGATTCGCGGCAAACGAGTTTATTTTTTGTAATATAGATAAAAAAGATATACTTTGCTATAATGAATTCTATAAATATTAAAAAGTATAACATTTTTAATTTTATGAAAAAAATCCTCTCTTATTTTTTGAAAAACACGATTATTTTGGGAATGGTTCTTTTTCCAATCTCAAGCTACGCGTTTTCCCTGCATGTGCCAAATAATGTAACAAATCTTCTTCCAAAAAAATCCATTTTTGGAGTCTTAGTTCTTGGCGAGGAATTTGATTCTGGAACAACATTTCAAAATATAGACCCGAATGCTGATTTTGAAAACGATACACAATTTCAAAAGCCACAAATGATGCAAACTCCATCATCGCCGACCGAACCATTTTTTGATGACATGCAGAATGAGGAAAACACAAAACAACAAGAAGAAAATAATAAACGCCAGCTTGAAGATATGAAACGTGGCGCACAGCAGATGTCCATGGGACTCAAAAATTTTGAGTTTATGCTAAAAAGACTTCAGCAAGAAAAAATTGAAATCCCCAAAGAAATTCAGGAAAAACTGTCACAAGCAAAAAAACTCATTGAAACCATAAAATCAACTCAAAGCACAGCAGAATTTCAAGGCATTGGCGGAGATGAACTCCAAGAAATTTTCTCTGAACTCGAGGAGTTTCGAATGAATTTTGCCGAAAATGAACTTCGTGTGCGCGACGTTAAAAAAATGACGCGGGGAATGGAAAACGGATTTAAGGGTTTTGAAAAACAGCTCACGAAATTAGAAAAACAAAAAATCGCTATTCCAGAAAAAACCAAAGAAACACTCAATAGAATGAAAATAATATTTGCTTCTCTGAAAACCGCAAAAAATTGGGACGAAATGGAAGCTGCCGGCGTTGAAGAACTCCAAGAACTTATGCAAGACCTTGACGAAAACCGTCAAGAAATTGAATATTTGAGTCGCTGGCCAGAAACTTTAAAACAAGTTGATCGCGAATTAAAACGTCTCACGCAAGAATTAAAACGAACAAAAACTATCAGCGACAAACTCCTCAAAAAAGAAATTGACATCTCTGGAATATATGCTGAATTTGAATCTGGAATTGCGTCTCTTAAAGATGCCCGCGAAAGAGCAGTGAATTCCGTAAAAGAAAAAGATATTGAAAGCGCGATTGATATATTAGAAAATGAATTTTTTGGAGCGATGAGTGATGTTTGGGAAAACCATCGTATTATTATGACCATGAATGATCTTGGTCGATTTTCATCGGAAATGAAACGTGGAATTTCTGACGCCCAAAGACAAATAAGAGAACTCAAACGAAAAAAAATCTCTACCTCTGAACTCGAAGTGATACTTGCACAGGCAAAAGGTAAGGGCGATGAAATTGCAAAACTTATGAAAGCAAAACCATTAGATTTGGATGCTGTTTTGTCTGGTCTTCAAGAACTTGAAAATTTTCGAGAATGGTTTGAAGACACTGTCGCAGAACTCCGAGGCGACCAAGAAACTCTTCCGTGGGAAGAAGGCCCAAAAGTTTTTAAAGAACGGCCAGAACTTCCTTCTGAATGGGAAAAAGTGATTCCAAAAAAATCTTCAGAAAATTTTGCGCCGATTTTGGATACCACTTCTATTGCTCCAGAATCAGTCACTTCAGAAATAATAGCATTGCCTTCTACAAACATCACAACTTCTCCATAATTATAAATTTATTCTTTCATCCTAAAAAAGGCACTGAGAAAGTGTCTTTTTTTATAAATTTGACTCAATAATTCTCTCAGAGTATCCTCATCATAGAGGGACTTTGGCACATGCCGCAACCGAAGGAGAAGTCGAAATGGACGGAAAAATCAAGATTTTTTCAGGAAATGCTGGAGAACCGCTTGCCACGAAAGTGTGTGAGTGGCTCAGTATCTCTCTTGGAAACGCCCGTGTTGGACGTTTCGCAGATGGAGAAGTAAGAGTCCAAATTAACGAAGACGTTCGAGATGCAGATGTGTTTATTTTGAACCCGACACACCCGCCAGCAGAAAATCTCATAGAGACAATGCTTCTTTTGGAAGCGGCTCGAGGTTCTTCCGCAGGACGAATCACGCTGGTTCCTGTCTACCTTGGCTACAACAGGCAGGATCGAAAGGATCGACCACGTGTGCCGATCAGCGCGAGAGTGGTGATCCACATGCTCTCAAGCTGCGGCACAGATCGTGCGCTTCTCTTCGATATTCACTCAGAGCCCACCATGGGCTTCTTTCATCCACGAACTGTGGTGGATCATCTCTACGCTTCATGGGTGAGCGTTCCTTACCTCAGGAGCATCCTCAAAAATCCGTTCGTTGTGGCGTCTCCGGACAAAGGCGGCGGCCCGCGCGCGGAAGCGTATGCACGACTTCTTGGCCAGGAAGACTATGTTCTCTTCACGAAAATTCGCAAACCAACAGGAGAAATCCAAGAAAAGTCCATCAGAATCATCGGTGATGTTGCTGGTAAAACAGTCCTTTTCATCGATGATATGATCGACACAGGAGGAACACTCATCTCTGATGCTGAAGCGGCGAGAGTCGCGGGAGCAGAAAAGATCCTCGCGTTCGCAACTCACGCGCTTTTTTCTCGAGATGCTGTAGCGCGCCTCGACGAAAGTCCGATCGATGAAGTAATAATCACTGATTCGATCCCTCACACACAGGAGGAACTGAGGGCAGAAAGAATCAAGATCACGGTTCTCTCGATCGATCGGCTCGTGGCTGAAGCGATTCGTAGGATTCATGAAGGGGCATCTCTCTCTTCTCTCATCTTGGAGTAATCATCTTTTCGGAAAATGCCTGCCCCGAGACATTTTTCGAGAACCCAAAAACAGAAGACCCTGCCCCGCAATTCTGCGGGACGGGGTCAATTCTTTTTTTAAAAATCTTGTTTTTTAAAATTTCATATTTTTATTCATCTTGTTTTTGTATTTTCTTTTCTTCATTTTTTTTCCAAAACGTTTGCGCAATTTTAAACAACGACGGCGCAAGTGAAATAAAAATAATTCCAAAAATCACAAATGAAAAATTTTCTCTCACAAAAGAAATATTTCCAAAAAAGTAACCACTCAAAACAAAAAGAAACACCCACAATAAAGCGCCAATAATATTGTAAATCGCAAAAGTAGGATATGACATTTTACTCACTCCAGCAACAAACGGAGCAAATGTCCTCACAATCGGAATAAAACGCGCGAGAATAATAGTTTTTTTTCCATGCTTCTTATAAAATTTTTGAGTTCTTTCTAAATATTCTTTTTTAAAAAATCGTGTCTTTTCTTTTTGAAAAACATGGACCCCTATAAAATTTCCAATCCAATAATTAATCGCGTCTCCAATAATCGCTGCAAATGAAAGAAAAAAAATAAGAGTTGTCAGATTAAGAGATCCGCGCGCAGCAAACGTTCCTGCGGCAAAAAGCAAAGAATCACCCGGTAAAAATGGAGTCACCACTAAACCCGTTTCACAAAAAATCACTAAAAATAAAATAACATGCGTAAAAGCGCCATACGCTTGAATAATCTGATCAAGATATATATCCAAATGAAGAATAATATCGATAAACAGTTTTACGAAATCCATGAAATTTTATATCAAACTGTGAATAAAATAATTTAAAATTTTTTACCAAGTAAATCATAACTCAATTCATTGAATTTTCCAATGCAAATATATTTTTGATAACCATGCTTACGAAGAAAAATATGAAAAAGCCGTGGCCGCAACCGGAGCGGAAAAGACGATTTCAAGTTTTTCCCTGCCTGCCGGCAAGCGGGGAATCCGCGCGAGATTCGGCATTCTTTTTTAAAAAAATCAGCGGCTAAATCAATACCTACCATGATAATCAATATTTACCGGTTCGTTGTTTCTAAATGTCTTTTTAATCAACGTTCTCATTTGAAACGCCGCCTGTTTCAAGACATCGGTTCGTGTTTCAAATCGGCTCAAATTCCAGACAGGGTCCGGAGCAATAATACATACTCTATCACTTTCTTGTATCTCTTTTTTGGGCTGATCAGGATTGTTATAAATGATTAAAATATCCGTTGCGTCCGATTCAATCGCAGTTCTATCGTGTTCATCGTATTTGATGCTATTCTTGAAAATAAACTCCCCGTCCATATACGGCGTCCTATTTATTCTTACAGAACCCGGCACAGCATATTGGACATACATAGCTGCCTTGAGAAGTGTGGAATACATTTTCGATGGGAAAGAGTGGATTTCGAGATATTCTATTTTTTTGGTTCTTGAGTTCCAGAGACGAACGAATAATTTTGTTTTTGATTTCCAAACTTTTTCTGCATCAAGCGGTTTTGTGTTTTCCATCGCATGAATAACTTTATCGATTTTTACCATGCTCCATGGTTTCCAAAAGTTTATAAATTTATTGCCGGATAATTCTTCATAATATATCGAAGTTCCCAAAGCCGCCTGTTCGCTCAAAAGATACGACGCATTGCCGAATCCCGCGGAAACGGAATAAATAACGTCGAACGCATGCGAAAGGCCTAATTCTTCAAGCCCGATCATTGCCGCTACTCCTCGAATACCGGTCATAAGTCCTCCGTGAAGTACCAACGCTATTCTTTTCCCATCGTTCACTGGAACCCGTTTTTGTTGGCGCTCCCAAATATGTCCGATTACTGGATGCATAGTCTATACAATTTCATTTATATCAGTATTTGAAGTAGCGGGATTATTATAATCAAGGCTAATCGGCTCGTTGATGCCGAAAGATATTTCATAATCATTTCAATAACTCATCAGCAGAAACGCCAAGTGCATTAGCTAATTTTTGAATTGCTGCAAGGGTGAGATTTTTCTTTCCACTTTTAGCGGAATTTCGAGCTTTGCTCGGTTTGGTAACGACACCACCCTCAATTTTGGCGGTGGGGGTGGGATTCGAACCCACGATCCCGATATAATCAGGATGCCGCTTTTCGAGAACGGTGCCTTCAACCAGCTCAGCCACCCCACCAATTTCATTACTTTACCGATTTTTTTGCTTTTTTTCAACCTTTTGCTGTGTTATACTAAAATAATCTAATCCTCTTTCCTATGTCATACGCTTCTCGCGCGGGAGCAAAACTTGAATACGCACTCCAAGAATTTCGCATTGATCCAAAACATTTTATATGCGCTGATTTTGGATGTTCAACTGGCGGCTTCACTGATTGTCTTTTGCAGCATGGCGCAGAGAAAGTTTATGCTATTGATACAGCTTATGGCATTTTGGATTGGAAACTTCGAAATGATCTTCGTGTTGTAGTAATGGAAAGAACAAATGCTTTACATATAAACCTAGAAGAAAAAATAGATCTCATCACTATTGACGTGAGTTGGACAAAACAAAAAATTATTATTCCACACGCCTTAACGCAACTAAAAAAAGATGGAAAAATTATTTCACTTATAAAACCTCATTACGAAGCACCAAAAAAATATTTACACAATGGAAAACTCGAAGAAGAATATGTAGAAATTATCGTGAAAGATATTCGCGATATTCTTTCTGAAATTGTTTTGGTAAAAAAAATTATTGAATCTCCTCTTCGCGGAGAAAAAGGAAAAAATCGCGAATTTTTTTTATTTGCGGAATTACAAAATTAAAAAAAAATGAAAAAAAATTTTCTCTACCTTTACTCGGTCAACATGCTTAATAAAATAAAATAATCGAATGATTTACTATTGACAATTTTTATTTTTCTCTTGTGAATTTTTTTTTTATTTGTTATAATAAAAATGCAAAATTATTTTTTGCACTTTAAAACATAAAGAAGATCGCGGAAATATTTTTCCGCACAGCCCTCTTCGTAAGAAAGGAGGTGAAACCCCATGCCAGCAAAAAGAAAAACAGCAGCAAAAAGACCAGCAAAAAAAGCTGCCAAAAAAAAGAAAAGATAATACTTTCTTTTAACAAAAATCCCCAATTTTTTTCAAAGCTGGGGTTTTTGTTTTAAAACATCTTTGTCTGCTCGAAACTTTTTCGTTCCTTATCGCTAAAAAGTTTTACTTTGCCAAAAATTCCATCGTATCCCGGTTCAATATATACTTCTCCATTTCGATTTCTTCGTATTCCTTCTGCAATTTCTGGGAGACTCTTTTTTTGAATTTCTAAAAATGAAGTATCTAAAAGTAATTGAAGTTCATTGCCAAATTTTTTTATAAGATCCTCATAGAGGCGCATCACCACACGAGTTTTTCTTCCAACAGAACCAACACTTTCTGCAATCACATCATCAAGACCAACTACGCTTTTATATGGAATGTGTCCGTTTTTTAAAAATTCTTTTTCATGTTTTTTTTCAATTTTATTCCTGTCTGCAAGTTCTGAAACCCGATTGGCAACTCCAATGGTAAGCGTTTTTTTACACACCGGACATAAACTCTTTTTTCGTTTCGTCTCCAAAGGAGAAAAACTTATTCCACAAAGCGCGTGTCCATCGTAATGATATTTTCCTTCTTCTGGATAAAATTCAATGGTATAAAGAAACTGAGAAGTATCTTTCTTTTTTATGGCATTCATCAGCGCGTCATAAGACAATTCTGCTAACTCAAAAACATTGGCCTCTCGCGCGAGATTTTGCGATGAATGCGCATCGGAATTTGAAATTAAAGTAATATGATCAAGCTGGCTTACTTGCCAATTCATACTCGGATCAGAAGAAAGACCGGTTTCGATTGCAAAAATATATGGCGTGAGATCCGAAAAACATTCCTCCAAAGAATCAAATCCTGATTTTGATCCAAAAACAGCAAACCACGGAGTCCAAGCATGTGCTGGAATCATCACACATCGTTGATCAATTTCAAGAATCATTTCCAAAACTCTTCTTCCAGACATACCTAAAATAGGACGTCCATCGCTTCCAAGTTTTGCCCCAGCTCTTTCGAGGTTTTGATTGATCTTTTTTGCAATCTCCAAATTTGGAGCGAAAAGCAATAAATGAAGCCGCCGTACTTTTCCTCCATGAGAAAAAATACACGCGACCTCTGTACCCATTACAAAACGAATCTCTTGTAATTCTTCAATAAAAAAATCTGTATGAGGAAGAAATATTTTTGCGTCAAGTTCTTTGCGCTTTTCTTTTTTATCCTTTTTAAAATGAAATCCATACTCTTGTAAAATATTTGCCTTCACGCGATAACAACCGCTTTCAACTTCCTCCAATCCTTTTGAAATTTCCGAAAACCATTTTGGATGCGTAAAATCTCCACACGCCACAATATTCAATCCTTTCACCTTGCACCAATATACAATAGAAGTAAGTGTAAGATTTTTTGAACACGCTCGCGCAAATCTCGAATGAATATGCAAATCGGCAATGTAGCGCATAGAATTATTTAAAAATGACTCTTCTAGAGTAATATGAAACTAAAAAAATCACAATACATAATATTCCGCTTGATTAAGAATATTCTATCGCACTTGACAAATGTTATACAATAGATATACTGTAATAAAAATTATTACAAATTTTATGCGCAATATTATTAATATATCTCTTCCAATATCAATGGCTCGAGATGTTAAAAAAGAAGTTAAGGAGGGGGGGTTTGCTTCAACCAGTGAATTTTTTCGGCATCTTTTACGTATTTGGAAAACAGAAAAACTTCTTCATGAATTGAAAGAAAGCAAAAAAGAATTTGAGACAGGAAAAGGAAAGGTCTTACATTCATTTGCAGATCTTGATTAATTTCTCGGATGGCTATGATTATTCTTTATATTCCTCGCTTTGTACGACAATATAAAAAATTACCGCGAGAAATCAAAGATCAAGCAAAAAATAAAGAAAGTATATTTCGACAAAATCCTTTTGATCCTCAACTAAAAACCCATAAACTCAAGGGTTCGTTTGAGGGATATTGGTCTTTTTCTATTACTCAAAAATATCGGATTATTTTTGAGTTTCAAGACGAAAATGTCATTCGTTTTTACTCTATTGGCGATCACGATATTTATCAATAATTATTTCCACTACTTCAAGCTCTTCCTTAGAATTTATCCCAATACATTCTTCAGAAGAAATAAATGTTGTTGGAATATAAAAACCTTCTTGCATAGCCATCTCCACAACATCTGTGAGATAATATTCTTTCTGTGAATTATTATTTTTTATTTTCTCCAATCGTGTCCAGAGCCATGCAGTCTCAAAACAATAAATTCCGGGGTTCACCTCTCTTGTTCGTTTTTCATTAAGAGAACAATCTCTATATTCTCGAATGGCTTGTATTTTTCCGGTGTCATCACGTAAAATTCGGCCCCAATGCACAAAAAGTTTTCTCCAATCACAAAAATCTTCGACTTGCATAGTCATCATGCAAAGCGGCGAGTTACTTTTATTTTTAAGTTCAAAAAGCTTTTTTATACTTTCGCCACGAATAAAAGGATGATCGCCATAAAGAACCAAAAGCTTTTTTATTCCTTCCTTTTCTAAAGCATCCTTGGCACAGAGTACTGCGTGTCCGGTTCCCAATAGCTCTTCTTGAAAATAGTAGAAATAATTATCACCAAGTATTTTTTGCACTTCATCTTTTCCAAATCCCAAAACCAAACCGATTTCATTTCTAAATTTTGTGCCAATATTTTCCAGAAGATGAATGATCATCGGTTTTCCTTGAAACTCACACAACACCTTGGGTTTTTCTCCTCCCATACGTTTTCCTTTTCCTCCGGCAAGAATAAGAATTTTTGTTTTATTTTTTGACATTGCTAAACTTTGAGTATTTTTCCTTTTTCACCAAGATACTCAATCTCTTCGTCTGAGAGTCTTCTGAATGGATGTTCATTTATAATCTCTTCGCCAACATGCGCCACAAGTCCAACAGTCCGCGCAATAATGAAAAACCCTTTTGCGAGTTGCCACGGAAAACCCATCTCCAAAATAATAGCCGCCATAGTTCCATCGATGTTAATCGGAAGAACTTTTCCTTTTTGAGTTAAAAACTCATCGCCAATCTCAAGAGCCAAAGGAAGAAAAGTTTTGTGAAATCCAAGTTTTTTGGCTTTTTTTATAAGCGCGCGAGAACGCGGATCTTCGTCCTTATAAAGTTTGTGCCCAAAGCCAGGAATATTTTTTTTGTCTGCAATATAATGCTTCACAATTTCTTGGGCTGTTTTGTTTTCTTTGACACCAGAAAAAAGAAGTTTCGCGCACCCTTCTATCGCTCCGCCATGATATTCTCCAAAAGCAAGAATTCCTCCAGCAACCGCGACATTAAAAGAACTTCCACCAGAAGCAATCAGCCGCGCGGCTTGAGTTGAAGGCGGCGCCATACCATGATCCAATGCCGCCACAAAAAGTGCGTTGAGCATTTCTTCTTCTTTAATCGAAGGAAATTCTCCCTTTAAAAAAAGAAAAATACTTTGAAGAAAATTAAATTTTTCAATGAGGTCTGAAAGAGAATATCCACGAAGAAAAATTTCTTTAGAAGTTGATTCTGAGAGATGAGTTTTCCACTGCATAATTTTAAGAAAATAAAATATTTTTTACAAGTGGCGCGATTTCATTGTGTACATCAACTACATGAACTCCAGCTTTTTGCAGAGATTCAATTTTGGCTTCTCTTGTGCCAAGATCGCCTTCAATGATAGCTCCAGCATGACCAAGCGGAATATGTCTAATCATACCAGCAAATTTCCCAGAAATAAATGCCACTACCGGCTTCGTGCATTTTCCATTTTTAACACATAAAGCAACATCTTGTTCATAGGTTCCGCCAATTTCTCCATACAGCACAATGATTTTGGTTTCAATATCTTCCTCAAAAAGTTCCAAGAGATCAACAAATGTGCTTCCAATAATAACATCCCCGCCAATACCAACTACAGTACTCTGGCCAATTCCAGCATGAGTAAGTTCCAATGCTGTTTCAGAACACATTCCACCGCTTTTTGAAATAATACCAACTGGGCCAGGAGTAAACGATTGATTTGTTGGACCACCAATAAAACCAACCTTTGCTTTTCCGGGAGACATAATGCCTACTGACGCCGGACCAACAAGACGAATATTTTTCTCCCGAGCTCTTGCGAGCATTTTTGCACTATCATGTATGGGAATGGTTTCAGTCATTATATTGATAAGAGGGATGTTGTGTTCTATGGCTTCGGCAACCGCATCCCAAGAACTCGCTGGAGGAACCGATATCATCGCGCAATTAACTTCTGGAAAATGTTCCAGCGCCTCACTCACAGAATGATACACTGGAACACCTTCAACCATTTCTCCTCCCTTTCCTGGCGTAACTCCGCAAAGCACTTTTGTTCCATAGTCTAACATAAAACGACACGCGCGAGACGCTTCTTTTCCGGTAATTCCTTGAATAAGAACTTTAGTATTTTGATCAACAAGAATACTCATATCTTTTTCTTATATTGCATGGCGAGTTCAACCATAATTTTTGCTGTCAAAGTTATTGGAGTTCGATGATCGTACATGTGAATATCAAGCCCATATTTTTCTTTTGCTTCACGCAAAATTTGAAATCCTTCTTCCATTCTCGGGCCCGCGCGGCGAACAACAATAGGATATGACGGACAATGTACTAAAAGTCCATCAACAAAACCTTGAAATGTTTCAGCAATATCAGTGAAATTTGCAGTGCCGCCAACAACCCAAAGACCATGAATACCCGGTTTACTTAGTGTAAGTTCTGTGAGCCTTCGCACTTTGTCACGAGACGGATTTCCACTGTATTCAGTGTAGTTGGCAGGATTTCCGCCATAACTCAAAAGAGCATCCATAGAAGTGAGACTTGCTCCACCTCCAGAAGCAAGTACTGCTATATCGCCATCAAGTTCTAAAAATGTTTTTCCCGCAACACCATGATAATCGTCTTTATCAATGAGCGAAATTTCGTATTCAAGCGGAGTTGGTTTTCGAAATCCTTTGCGCGGCGAAAAATCAAAATTATGTCGAAAAAGTGCATCATCATCAATCATGATTTTTGCGTCGGCGGCAATCAATCTTCCATCTTTCGTTTCGACGAGCGGGTTTATTTCAGCGATCTTTAAATCATTCTCTCCAAAACAACGAAAAAGATTCACCAAAATTTTTTCCATTTTAAAAATATTCTTTCCGCGCACTCCGGCACGAATAACAATTTCGCGAGCTTGCCATGGAAAAAGTTTTTTAAGCGGACAAACAGGGTATTCAATAAAAAAACAAGAATTATTTTTTTGATGTTCCTCAATATCAATTCCGCCACATGAAGAAAAAATCACTACGGGTTTTCTTTTTCCTGTATCAAAAATGATACTCACATAATACTCATGAGCAATATCAAGTTCTTCTTCAAGAAGAATCTCATCAATTTCTTCTCCACAATGAGTTCGACTAAAAAAATCTTCTATAAAAAATTTAAGCTCATTTTGAGTTTTTGCAATTTTTACGAAACCAGCTTTTCCTCGTTTGCCATGAATTGTCTGCGCTTTTACTACGCACGGAAAAAAAAGATGCTCCCCTAAAGAAGCTTCTTTTGAAATGAGAATACTTTTTGGAATGGTAATTCCAAAATTATTTAAAAGAGATTTTCCTTCAAATTCTTTGAGTTTCATATTCGGATGCACTATTCCCGGCACCGGCCTACTCTTGCACCTAAAAGGTACTACCATCGGCGCTGAAATGCTTAACTGCTGTGTTCGGAATGGGAACAGGTGTTTCCACTTCGCATGAGGCACCGAGAATACTACATCCGAATCCGAGATGATTTATAATTTTTTGATACAACAAACTCCATAACCTAAAAAGCACCAAAACGCTTCGCGCAAAGCGCAAAGAATCTTTTCCTCTTGTAGGATTTACGTGGGACATTAGTACTCCTCGGCTCAAATCCTTACGGATCTTACACCTAGAGCCTATCAACCTGGTCATCTCCCAGGAGCCTCATAACGATACCTTATCTTAGAGTTGGCTTCACGCTTAGATGCTTTCAGCGTTTATCCTTCCGAACGTAGCTACCCAGCTATGCCGTTGGTACGACAACTGGTACACTAGAGGTTCGTCCATTCAGGTCCTCTCGTACTATGAATGGAATCTCTTCAAGTATCAACGCCCATGGCGGATAGGAGACCGACAATTCTGTTACTTTTTAACCACATTTTAACTTAAAACCTTCAATTATTCTGTGGCGCCTCGATATTTCTATCGAGATCTTCATGTCGCCATGAAGTTCGGACTATATCTTTTCCCGAAAAATTTCGGGAGTCTGGCGTATAGTCTCTGAGGATTTCCCGACAAAAGTCGGGATCTTTCCTGCTGATTATCTGCACTCAACACATTGTTACTATTTATACTTTATTAAGATAAGTATAGCATAGTAGTGTGAGATTCTACAACCTCCTACCTCTCCTTAAAGAGGAGGTATCAGATTTTCCAGCATATAGCCAAATTTATAGACAGCACGGTCGTTCTATTTCACATTATGCGAAATAGAAATTTTTGGACGAAAAGTTTAATATAATTATGGAAAAACGTCGTATATTTTAGCTTAATTAAGCCAAAAACTTTACTGTCTCACGACGTTCTGAACCCAGCTCGCGTACCGCTTTAATCGGCGAACAGCCGAACCCTTGGGAGCTGCTTCACCCCCAGGATGCGATGAGCCGACATCGAGGTGCCGAACCTCCCCGTCTATGTGAACTATCAGGGGAGACTAGCCTGTTATCCCCGGAGTAGCTTTTATCCGTTGATCTTCCACCCACCTATATGGGATGGTCAGTTCACTAAGTTCCGCTTTCGCGACTGCTCCACTTGTGGGTGTTGCAGTAAAGCTGGCTTGTGCCTTTACGCTTTGAGGCCCGATTTCCATCCGGGCTAAGCCAACCTTGTTAAACGCCTCCGTTACTCTTTGGGAGGCAACCGCCCCAGTTAAACTACCCACCAGATACTGTCCCTCTTCCGCTTTACGGAAGTAGGTTAGAGTTAAAACAAAGCAAGGGTGGTATCTCACTGTTGTTCCGCATTGCTGCGGAACTCCCACCTATGCTGAACATGCATCACCCTAATTCAATATCAAGTTGTAGTAAAGCTTCACGGGGTCTTTTCGTCCAGCCACGGGTAATTCGCATCTTCACGAATATTGTAATTTCACCGAGTCCCTCGTTGAGACAGTCTTCAAGTCGTTATGCCATTCGTGCAGGTCGGAACTTACCCGACAAGGAATTTCGCTACCTTAGGACGATTATAGTTATCGCCGGCGTTCATCCGCGCTTCGGTTCCAGGCTCCTTCTGCATTGCTGCAAAATTCACCCGTCCCCTTAACGTTCGGACACTGGCCAGGCATCAGCCCCTATACATCCACTTACGTGTTAGCAGGGACCTGTGTTTTTGGTAAACAGTCGCTTGAAGTCTTTCGCTGCGACCTACGCGATATATCGAAAAACGACATATCGAATAGGCAGGGCTTATTCCAAAGTTACGCCCGTTGTATTGCCGAGTTCCTAAACGAGGGTTCTCTCGTACACCTGAGGATACTCTCCTCACCCACCTGTGTCGGTTTGCGGTACGGTTATTCTTTTCTTAGCCCTAGAGGTTTTTCTTGGTCCCCTTTTCAAAAAAATCGGTTCCACCCGAAGGTTTCACCTTTTCACAGCTTTCGCAAATATATGGATCTAAGGATTTGCCTCAAACCCTTTGCTACTTTGCCGCAAACGTTTATACCGATAAAACGCTTCTTCTCCAAGACAACGTCACCCCAATCAGAAAAAAAGAATAGTGGAGGAATATTAACCTCCTTATCCATCGGCTACCCCTTTCGGGTTTACCTTAGGGCCGACTCACCCTGGGTCGACGGTCGTTGCCCAGGAAACCTTAGGTTTACGGTGGAAGGGATTTTCACCCCTCTTTCTGCTACTCATGCCAACATTCTCACTTCCTTGCGCTCCATCGCCCCTCACAGGTACGACTTCAGCGCACAAGGAACGCTCTCCTACCACCCGATCTAATAAATTAGATCGGATTCGCATCTTCGGTGTCATGCTTTAGCCCCGTTACATTTTCGGCGCGAAGACTCTTGACCAGTGAGCTGTTACGCTTTCTTTAAAGGATGGCTGCTTCTAAGCCAACCTCCTGGTTGTATGAGAGTCAACACCACCTTTACCACTGAGCATGATCTTGGGGACCTTAGATGGCGATCTGGGCTGTTTCCCTTTCGACCAGTGGAGCTTATTCCCCACGGTCTAACTCACGTGCTTTAATTTCTCGGTATTCGGAGTTTGGTTGAAGACGGTAGATTTCTCATCCATCCTCATTCAGTGCTCTACCCCCGAGAAGAACCACACATGGCCAGTCCAAAAACTGTTTCGGAGAGAACCAGCTATCACGGAGTTCGATTGGAATTTCTCCTCTAACCACAGCTCATCCCCGCACGTTGCACGATGCGTGGGTTCGGGCCTCCCCCTCACTTGTCATGAGAGTTCACCCTGGCCATGGCTAGCTCACCCCGTTTCGGGTCTTGTAAGTGCGACTTTATTCCGCCGATGGCGGAATGGACGCGCATTTAACGCTCGCTTTCACTACGGCTTCCCCCGCTAAACGGGGTTAACCTTGCCACACACACAAACTCGTTGGCTCATTCTTCAATAGGAACGCCATAACCGATACTTTGCATTGGAATTTCCAATTTTCAATTAAAAATTGAACATTTCCCAATGCAGAGTACCGGCGTTGACTTCTTGTAGGCATATGGTTTCAGATACTATTTCATCCCCCTCCCGGGGTACTTTTAACCTTTCCCTCACGGTACTTGTTCACTATCGATCAAGAGAAATATTTAGCCTTGGATCATAGTCGACCCAGCTTCCCACAGGATTACACGTGTCCAGTGGTACTTAAGAAAAACCACCACAAAGTTATAACTCCTTTCGCGTACAGGGCTTTCACCTTCTTTGGCTCTTCTTTCCAGAAGATTCCTCTAGGAATGTTATAAAGATACTTTGTCTTCTCCTTGCAAGAAGAGAAATGCGGTTCCCTTGCAACACCATATTTGCAACGGCTTGCACCTTTTAATCTGATTTTAGACAAAATCTTGCGATATGACTCTAATCAGAAACACAAATATGGTTTAGGCTCTTCCCCGTTCGCTCGCCACTACTAGGGGAATCACGATTGTTTTCTTTTCCTCCGCCTACTGAGATGTTTCACTTCAGCGGGTGCGCTCACACCTCCTATGAATTCAGAAGTGTGTTCCCGATCTTTCATCGGGAGGGTTTCCCCATTCGGAAATCCTCGGATCATAAGGTTGCTTGCCACCTCCCCGGGGCTTATCGCAGGCTGCTACGTCCTTCATCACTTTCTCTTGTCTAGGCATCCTCCATACGCCCTTATTCGTAACTCCTACAAGAGTACGAAAAGATATTTTTCTGTGTGAATCTCGAAAACGAAAATTCACACGTATTCGTTTTGATGCTTATTACGTTATACAGTTTGTTGATGTTGTAAATTGTCAAAGTTCTACCTAAAATCTGAAACTTCAAATCTCAAATAAATTTAAGGTGTTGAGTTTTAGATTTTAGCTCTTACAAACCACATCGTCCGACAGGATTATTTTTTGAGCTTGCCCAAAAAATAAAAACACCGCTTTTCAAGCGGTTCATTTTTATATAGAGAAAATAAACCTTAACCGCTTGGGTGGAAAAAGAAAGTAGAAACTTTATTCATACAGATGGGAATATGAATCAAATTTTTGAAATTTGTTTGAGTATTGGTCGTCAAAGAAACGACGTGCTTCTAGTGATGAGAAGTATAGAATAAAAATCAGAGACTTGTCAAGAGTTGTCAAAACTATAATATCAAATATTTTTTCCAGGACCAAAACATTCCATTAAAACCTCTCTTGAAAAATTTTATACTCTTTTCATTGCTTCCGCAAGAGCATAATCCACGGCTTCTTTTGGAGTCTTGGCGCTCAATACTTGTAAACGTTTTCTTTGATCCAAATATTCTCCAGCAAGTTTATCTGCCCATCCGCCAGTATTTACTAATGCTACAACTGGAATATTTAATTGATATGCAATGCCTGTTTCAGTGAGCGTTCCTGATCCTCCAGAAATAATTATAATAGCATCACATGAATTCACAAGAACAAATTCGCGTCCGCCTCCACGCTCGATGCCAGTAACAATAATAACATCAGTATTACTTTCTTTATCCCAAATATCTTTTCCCTTGCCGTAAGTAACGCCAACAGTTAAGCCGCCAACACTTTTGGCTCCGCGAGAGGCCGCAGTTGAAAGAGAATCATAATCTTTTTCTGCTCCATACACTGTTATAAAATCACGTGAAGCAATTTCTTTTCCAACTTCAAAAGCAAGTTGTTCAATGTCTTGTGAATATTGGAGATCCGCGGCAGATCCCATGACGCCGATTTGAAATTTTCGCATAGAAAAAATAAAAAAATAATTTTGAAATTTGGAAAAAGAACTGGGGTGGGCGCTGCTCCAAGGCGCCCACCGAAAAAAAATTGTTCGTCACATCACAATTGTTTGATTATCTCCTCCAAAAAAGAAACAAATCTCGTTCCGCCATCGATCAAGGACGCTCGATATGGTCGTCGATCTAAGTCAGCAAAATAGACTCTCCTTCCTGAGAGCTCTTCGATCTTTTTCCACAGATGAAGACTCTCCTTGAGACAGAACTTCGCCCAATCCATTTCTCGATCCTTCGGAATCGATGCCCATTCCTCGGAAAGGCCAAACGGATAAAAATAGGGCGCTCCTGCCTCAAATTGAATTGGTATCGCGATGCCATTCTGACGCTCGCCGATAAGCCGTCCGGAAAACGGCACACCAGCGTAGAAATCACGCTCACAAATTTCGTCGATCACCTCACCATACGAGACCATCGAATGAATTGTGAACACGTGGCCGTCCAATGCGACCTGAATCTTCTGAATACCGCCTTCGATCACGATCGCTGCCACGACACGAGAAACTGTGACGCGGCATTTCTCCAGCTCTTGCATCCAACCTATGATGCTATCACCGGCATAAATCACGTCCTCGGCGACTTGAACGGCTTTTCCCCTGAATAGTGCTGCAATGCGCTCAAGCTGAGCCTGAACTGTGACTTGATTTCGAGAACCGCCTCCGATTGACTGAAGTGATGCGTCCACCAAACGTGTGGTCTCTAATGAAAAACCACCGCGCGGGTAGTACACTCGATCGAGTGAAATGATTGGCAGATTGCTTGCCTCGAGTACCTGTTCCATGTTTCTTCTAAGCCAATCCTCCGAAATTGAATGAATTGACGCGTGAGGAAAAATATCCTTGAGCTCGCGTACCATTCTCCTCCGCAGATTCTCGAAAAAAGCATTGTTTGGCAGACGAAAACCGCGAGATGAAGCCCAGCTTCCGAGTAGTCCATGAATATCTTGCGAAACCACATAAACAGGACGATCCCTGTTAGAATGTGGCCTTTTCGAACGGTGATGGATCATCTTCCTTTCTCCATCCAGTCAGAGGTTGATGAAAAGAACTCTTGCGACGAATTTTTGCTTTACCTCCTTTCACAAAAAATGTGAATTGTGAATAATGTACAATGTAGCGAGTTTTAAAATGACTGTCAATCACTCAAATAAATTCAAAGCCTCTTTCAAAGAATGCACTGAAAAATCAGCGTATTTTGAAGTTTTGGTTGAATGAATAAATATTGTTTTCATTCCGAGCGCCTTGGCTGGAAGAATATCAGTTTCTTCTTGATCGCCAATCGCTAAACATTCTTCGGGTTTGAGATTATATATTGAAAGTATTTTTTTAAAAGCATTTCCAAAACTTTTTCTTTGATCTCCCTCACCAGAAAATATTTTTCCAGAAAAAATTTCTTTAATCTCCAAAGCTTCAAGAACATGAGAAACCCAAACCTCGGGAGCGTCAGAAAGCAAAATGCATTGAAATCGTTCCTTAAATTTTTGAAGGATCGTTTTTATTTCCGGATCATACTGAATAAATTCCGAGGCAGAAATATTCCACACAATGGAAAAATATTGATAACGATCAAGATGATACTCTTTTTCAAAACCAATGCTTAATTCCTCTCCGTATTTTTGAGAAAGTTCATCGAAACATTTTTGAGCTTGTTCTAAAGAAAAACCAAATTTTTCTTGAAGATATTTTTTTGCATTCAAAGAAATGCGCTCACGCAAACGAGAAGCGCGATATGATCCCTCTGGAAATTGATACAGTGTTCCATCAAGATCGAAAATAAGAGTTTGAATAGAAGAAAAATTTTTCATGATTTTTTTCATGATTTTTTAAATCATAAAAAAGACGAAACGATCGAATTTCCACGATTAACTCCTTCAAGTTTGTGGAAAAGTGTTGAGAAACTCTGTCAGGAGAGTATGAAAATTTTTCAATGATGTCAAATCAATCCATTCATTCGGACCATGGATATCTCCACCTTTGGGTTTGGTAATAATCACTGGAATATTTTTTTCAGAAAAATATTTTGCATCACAAGAACCTGAATAGCGAACAGATGATATTTCTTTTCCTAACAATTTTTTTGCGCAGCGCTTCCATTGTTGGAGATAAATATTATTCAAAGGCGACACAATTGGTGGAAATGTTTTTGCGTCAACAATGGACGCATAAAATGGTTTTCCAAGTTGCGCCATAGTTTTTAAAAGCATCTCTGGATGATCTTTTGGAATATAGCGAATATCAAAAACTGCTTGAACAAATTTCGGAATTTGATTGGTGGCGGTACCTCCGAATATTTTTGTTAATGCGATGCTTGTTTTCCAATCATTCATAGATTTTGGATGTGGAAATCTTTTCAAAAGTTTTTGATAAAAAGAAAAAAATAATTGAATTGCGTTACGCCCTTCCCAAGGACGAGAACTATGAGAAGATTTTCCATTAACATCAAGTGTTACTTTTATCACTCCTTTTGCTTCGCCAATAAGTTGAAAATCATCGCCTCCATCGGGAATAATCGCAATCTTGGAACGATATTTTTTTTGGTTCAACAAATATCCAACGCCATTTTCACCGCCGTGTTCCTCGTCAGAAGTAATCATGAGAGAAATTGTTGGAGTATGTGGAGAAAATGTATGGTTTTTGAGAACATACATCATCATCGCAACCAGCGCTTTCATGTCCGAAGCGCCTCTGCCATAAAGCCGTTTTCCACGAATCTCTGGTTGAAATTGGGCACTTTCTCCTGGAACAACATCAATATGCCCCACCAAAAAAACATCTGGCGATCGACGAACAGAAGGATGCTCAATCACGATTGAAGAAAAACGATTTTTTGAAAAACGCTGCACTCGAAACGGAGTATTTTTAAAATAGTGAATAATTTCTTTGAAACAACGTTCTGTTTCATCTGGCCTATCATGAGTCGTTTGAAAACGAATAAGTCTTTGCGCAAGGGAAAGATATTGCATGGTTATTATTTATAAAATTCAAAAACTTGGTGATTCCTTTTAAGATAACGAGTTTTAAAATGACTGTCAATTTTTTAAAAAGAAGTTTGTAAATTTATAAACAGAAAATAAAATTGAATGTGGATTTGAGGGAAGGGCGCTTTCCTCCAAAAACGCCCTTCTGAAAAATGATTGAGATCTTAATTATAGGTAAAGAATGCGGTCGATGAGCTCAATGACCCCAGCCGTGAGATTATGGCAAGCAATCAATCCGCCTGTCTTTTGGCATACCTCCTTATATTTAGGGTGTGCATTTCCTACTGCACACTGTATGACGCTAGGGTGGTTGAGGTTGTCTGACATGCTGTTCCCGATCATAAAAATCTGGTCCGAGTTTCCACCAAGCAGTTGATCTACGGAGAGTGTCTTTTGAGTCCCACGATGATGGACGATGCAGATACCATAGTCTGGATTTGCATCGACATCTCGATCGTCCCAGATCGCTCCGATCGATGGACCGATATTATCGAGAATACCGATCACGTCGCTTGTTGCCTCAGGACATTTCGTCCATCCTTCGTCCGCTCGACGACGCACATAGAAACCAAGGCTCCTTTCACGGAAACCGTTGACGAGGATCAGAACCTGCGGTTCTGTTCCAGAAAGAGAAGGGAAACTGTTTGCAAGGTTATTTACGTCACCGAGCACGACCACATACTTGTTCGCGCCTTGATTCTCCATGAGTGCATGGAGGAAACGATTCCTCAGGATCAGAAACTCATCGTTGAATTTTCCGAGAAGGAATTTCGTCACTCCGAACCCCGAAGAATCTTTCAATGAAATCAGGGCGCCACGCTCCGCAACGATTGGACCCTTCATGTTCCACTCTCTGGCCAAGCGCTGAAGAGTGCCAAGACCAGAATCAGAGTTGAGTCCAACAGAAATGCCGTGGCGTTGTGCTGTCCGTATTGTGTCCCGTAGAGTCCTTTGATCCACGGTAAGTGAATAGGTCGTGTCAATGAGCGTCTCATCAACGTCACAGAGAATCACCTTCCTCGCTTGATCCATTTCTGAATCCTCCATGTTGGGGCTCGTGTCAAAAAAAACACGCGCCCCAACTGTTGATGGTTGGTTGATGGAAACGGCTAAGCAAGAAACCGTGCAAGTGAAGTCTGTGTCTCCTGGACCATGCGTTCATAAAGCCATGACCGCTCTGGCGCCATACAGTATGCACATCTACATGCTGCATACTGCGACCAGACTACTGCCTCACACAGTGTTATGAGTTTTGGTGAAAACCATCCTTCGTCTTCTCGTTTGGAGATAAGAACGCGGATGTCGTCACTTGCACCGAGAGAAAACCCTGAAGACTGTCTTTCTATTTCGAGCTCCTTTCGTGTAAGGCTGATCCATAGAGCGACCATATCAATCGCAGGAGAGCCGTAATGACCTCCTTGTGTCCCATGAGGAACACAGGAACGAGGATCAATAAATCGAACACCATCAGCGTTTCCGATGATGTTCACCACTGAACAATCTCGATGTATAGGGGTCAGTATCCCCGAACCCATGAGATCAAGACGTGAAACATTTTGGCTTGGAAACTCAATACCTGCTCCTTGAAGATTTCCGATGAGAGCAGAGAAAAGCTCCTGCACAAAGTTCTCCAAACGATATTGCGCCCCTTTTAGAGGCTTGTGCAGAATGCCAAGAGCGTTCTTCACATGCTCCAACATTCTTTGCACGAGCGTCTTTTGGAGGATAACAGCCGCATCCTCGGAACTACGGCGAGAAAGAAGCTCGCCAAGTTTCAGGATGACTGTCTCCAATGTTTCTCCAGGAACAGGTTCGATGAAAAGAACACTCTCTCTTCCAAACTCTCCGCGCAGAAAAAACTTTATCGCCGGAAAAATATGATGCATATCTCTCCCAAGAATAGATGCTATGTTCTGATATGCTGAGACTTCGGCGACGATATCTGGCCCTTGTTTCATGATCAGACTTAGCTCAACTGCCATTGCGCCAGAAGATCCTCCGGAAAGTTCTTGTACCCTTAAAACTCCTTCGATATCCTTGAGACTAATTCCTGGTATCTTCACAATAGCTTCCACGAGTGCCTCCTTATGCCACCTTCATTGATGGCTTAGAAACTTCGAGCAAAAAATAACACGTTTTAAACTTATTGTCAATTTTTTAAAAAGTTTGTAAATTTATAAACAGAAAATAAAATTGAATGTGGATTAATGTGGATTTGAGGGAAGGGCGCTTTCCTCCAGGAGCGCCCTTCTGAAAAATTATTCGTTGTTGTTTCTTCTCATCTCACAAAGGAAAAGCCGCGGAAAAATTCTCTCTTATGAAGAAAACTCTCGTGCAAGAACGAAAGCTTCCGCGCCACACCTGTTTTCCGTGTTTCCACCGAAGATGATGAACGCATCTTCAGGAGCACGGAGCGTCTCTTCTCCATCCCATCCGATGATTTCATTGCTCCGAACTGGCTCGAAGTCAGCGAACTGACGCGCCGGTCGATAACCAACCTGCACCACGTGTTGAGTGAACACTGCCAGATCACGCTGTCCTCTTGTTTGCTGCAAAATGGCGTCGTCTGTAGCGTTCATAAATGCAAGGAACGAGGACATCGCGCTCTTCGCACGGTGCACCGCGCTTTCATCACGGTGAAAACCGCACTCGACACAGATGCCGATCTTACCATGAGTGTTCATGAAGTAGTCGGTACCGCCCGGCTGAACCGTATCCCATCCAGATGACCGAATTGAGAAAGGTAGTCGCCGAGCGATCGAAAACGCTTGCGACTCGCAAATGATGAATGGTGTGTTCTCGATTGAACGCACACTGTGTATGTCGAGAAGCGCTTCGCATTCAAGGAGAATAGGCATGAGCTCCTCTGCTCGATGGCGCTCATATGATACGAGCTCTGTTTCACTCAATAATTCTGCCGGCTTGAATGCGCGATTCAGATTCATGCCATCTTCTGTGAAGCGAACATTCGCCTCTATGGCACGCGGATTGCCGAAAATGAGATGAACGATGCCTCTCTTGATCTCGAAGTGAGGAAGGATCTCATAAAAAAGTCTGACACCACAGACCTCGTTGCCATGCACGCCTGCCATGAGGGCAAGCGTCTTGCCAGGATCGTTTCCTGTAAATGTGAAGACACCTTGAGGTTGCTTCATCGGTTTTCCCTTTCTGTTGTGTGACTACTGAAAGAAGAAGAGCCGGTCAGTGCAGTTGCACGCCGGCTCCTCGGTTGAATCCCAAAAGATTTGGGGGGTGCGGCGGGAATTGAACCCGTAACCTACTGATCCACAGTCAGTCGCTCTACCGTTGAGCTACGCACCCCCACTAAATCAGTGAGAGAATTATCGGGCGAGAAGACCAGAGATTGCGACGATGAGTTCGTCGCGAGGTTTCTCGACTTGCTGTCGAGTCCTCGTATCTTTGATCTTAACCACGCCACGATCCACTTCATCACTCCCCATGATGATAAGGATCGGGGCGCCAAGTTTCACCGCGGCTCTGAACTGACCACTGAAGGACTGTTCATCGCCAAGGTAAAGACTTGCCCTGACTCCAGCAACTCGGAGCTGCTGAAGCATTTGATTGTAAACCTCCATAAACCTGATGTCAAGGGGGAGAACTATGACTTGCAGGTTTGTTTGCTTCTTTTCGACCAGCCCGAGACGATCGAGTGCTTCGAAGAGTCGATCAACACCGAAGGACGCTCCAGTTGCAGGCATCTTGGTTTCGATGAAACGACTCACCAGACCGTCGTATCGTCCACCAGAGCACACACTTCCGATCTTCGGCATATCCAAAAGTGTAGTCTCGAAAACCGGGCCGGTGTAGTAGCCGAGTCCTCTTGCTACCGAAAAATCGATGATCCAGTTCTCCTCTGGGATGCCGACGCCTCGAAGGATCGAGCTGATAGAAGCCAGTTCCTCCAAACCCTCCTGAGCAATGGAATTTGACGGAAAAAGGCGACGCGCCTTCTCGAGCAACGCGTCTCCGCTTCCTTCCAAGTTGAGAAAGACGAAGAGTTGTTCGATTTCGGCATCCGAGAATGCCAGAGAATCAAAATTCTCCTCTTGTGGAATCTGAAGCTCTGTTCTTACTCCTATTCTTCCAACTTTCTCGAGTTTATCCAGAACACGAAGCAGGTCATTGATCCGCGCTGGATCAAATGCGATCAAATCGGAAAGCCCGCTTAAAACCTTTCGGTTGTTGACCCGAATCAGAAACCGCTCGATTCCAAGGGCACGCATGCCCTCGTACATGCACCAAACGATCTCGGCGTCCGCCTGGAGACTTGATGTCCCCACAGAGTCGAAATCGAACTGCATGAACTCGTTGAAGCGCCCTGCTTGCGGCGACTCTGCCCGCCAGACCGATCCCATTTGATACCGTTTGAACGGCTTAGGAATATTCGGGTTGGCGGCCACGAAACGCGCGAGCGGCACAGTCAGATCGAACCGAAGTCCGATCCTGTGCTGTTCTTGAATCTCTGACTTCCTCCTCTCAGAAAAAACATCGGCGGTGTAAAGCGCCATGGTAGATTCCTGACCACCAGTCAAGACTTCCATTCGCTCGAACGCCGGAGTCTCGAGTGGATCGAAGCCGAACCGTTGAAGTACAACTTCGAGTCTCGAAATCATTTCCCTTCGAGCGATCATGTCCTTTGGAGGGTAATCTCTCACTCCTCCGGGCTGAACTGACCGAATCTTTTTCATGATGTCCTCTCCTCTAGAATTGTCGCACCTCCAGAAACTGGTGCAAAAAAAACCACGACTATTGAGTTTTAGTTTAAAGTTATTCTCCTTTTTGTCAACCACATTCTAAATCATGAAATAGTAGGGAACGCATGCATGCGTTCCCTACTATTTCATGATTCTAAATTGACTTAAAAACTTTACCATGATTAAATGTGAAAAAATATTTCTTTGTTTTTTATGAAATCCTTTTTCGTTGATGGCAAATCACTTTCAATTCAAAATGTTGCTGAAATTGCTTCTGATTTAGAATTTAACCTAAAATTGGCTCCAGAAGTGCTTGAAAACATGGAAAAATCTCGAGCGTGGGTGGAAAAAGCAGTCAAAGAACAGCGAGTTATGTATGGCATCACCACAGGATTTGGAATGTTCAAACACAGAATAATTCCTCGTGAATTAGTATCAGAGCTTCAAAAAAATCTTATTCGAAGTCATTCATCTGGAGTAGGAGAACCTTTTTCAAAAAAAATTACGCGAGCTATTATTCTGGTTCGAGTTAATTCTCTTGCCCGAGGTTATTCCGGAATCCGAAAAGAAATTTTAGACTTTTTATTAGAAATCGTAAACAAAGATATTTATCCATATATTCCCAGCCAGGGTTCAGTCGGAAGTAGCGGCGATCTTGCGCCATTGTGTCATCTTTCTTTGCTTCTTCTTGGCGAAGGCGAATGTATTGTAGAAGGAAAGCGCGTTCCATCGCGCGAAGTATTAGAAACACATGGACTTTTTCCAATTGAACTCGGTGCAAAAGAAGGTTTGGCGCTCAGTAATGGCACATCTGTTCAGACTGCGATTGCCGCATTGGCGCTCTATCAAAGCGCACATCTTTTAGATATTGCGGACATAGCTGGCGCAATGAGCGTTGAGGTTCTCATGGGAAGTCGTATTCCATTTTTGCCGCAAATCCATAAAATTCGAAACCAACTTGGCGAACAAGAAGTCGCGCGAAATATTTTTGGTCTCATCGAAGAGAGCGCAATGATTCATTCACATTTTGGCTGCGGACGTGTTCAAGATTCCTATTCACTCAGATGTATTCCTCAAGTGCATGGCCCGGCGCGAGATGCTTTTTTGTGGAGTGCGTCGATTATTTCGCGAGAACTGAATGCCACTACTGACAATCCACTTATTTTTGCTGATGAGGACGCATCGTATTCTGGAGGAAATTTTCATGGAGAATATATTGGCATGGCAATGGATACTCTGAAAATTGCCATGGCAGAAATTGCTAATATTTCGGAACGAAGAACTGCAAAAATGATGGATCCATCAACGAACGAAGGATTGCCAGCATTTCTTGTGGCGCCGGAACTTGCAGGAGTAAACAGCGGAATGATGATCGCGCAATATACAGCAGCGGCTTTAGTCTCGGAAAATAAAATTCTTGCTCATCCGGCAACAGTGGATTCTATTCCAACTTCAGCCAACCAAGAAGATCATGTGAGTATGGGAACTATTGCCGCGCGAAATGCTCTTCTGCTTGTAAAAAATGTTCGCGCGGTGCTTGCAATAGAACTTATGTGTTTGTCGCAAGCCGCAGAATTTCGTCGTCCAATTTCTTTTTCTCCAAAAACTCAACCAATGTATGAAATGATCCGTAAAAATATTCCTGCTCTTACAAAAGATAGAGTGCTTGCAAAAGATATTGAAATTTTGGAGCGTCTTATTTTTTCCGGAACTCTTCAAATTATTACCAAAGAATATCCATTTTGGCATTCATCATTGGAACATTGTGCCATTCCCATATAAGGAGAACTACCCGATTCCAAAACTGTTCCACGAAATATTTTGAAAGTGCCTAATTCGCGCTTTTTTTGTTTCTCTAAAAATTTGTATGGCAATAAAATCAATTTGAATCGGCGCATGAAAAAAATATTTTTTCCGATACAGCAAAGCAGCCGTGTGAATTTTTCGAAATTTTGTTTTGGTAAGCGCGTAAATGGCTCCGCCGTGCTTTTGGCTCAAGCGAGTTTTGACTTCAATGAAAACGAGCTTCTGATTTTTTCGTGCCACCAAATCAATCTCGCTCACTCGAAAATACACTCCACTATCAATAATATCATACCCGCGCTTTTCCAAAAATTCCTTTGCAAGTTTTTCTCCAAACTTTCCAATAGGATGATTATGATGATTTTCTGCCATGGAAAAATCTTAAAAAAATAAAACCTCCAACTGTGGGAGGGTTTCAAAATAAACTTTTATTCAATATAAAACTTACGCATCTTGTCATTCTGAGGAGACTGCCTGTCGGCAGGCAGGCGTAGCGACGAAGAATCTAGCCTGAAGGCCGTAAAGAATAATGAAAAACGTTCGCTAAAGCTCGCTAGATCCCTGCCTGCCGGCAGGCAGGCTTCCCCCGCCCTTCGCGAAGAGCGGGGTCAGGATGACATAAGATGCGTATGTCCTAAAATAATTGACGTTACGGCAAATACTTTTCGTACTGCGCTCGTTCACTTGCGTGCTGTTTCTGTAACGGAAGAGATTTTTTGTATTTTCGAAAAATCATCAACGCCCAAAAAATTCCTCCAAGAAAAATAAAAAGATACCAAAATCGAGCTCCAAAAAACGGAATAGCTTCTTGGCTAAAAAAGAAAAAAATAAAGCTTATCAAAGAAAGCGTAAATAACATTTTTGAAGAGCCTCGAAAAACTGGTCGAACAAAACGATCAGAATGTTTTTTGCCAACATACCAACTTAAAAAACTCGCCACAAAAAAAATAGTGAGAGCAAAAAAAACAAGTTTTCCCGCCCAAGGAAGAAACGGTTCGCCAGAAAGCGAAAACCAATAACGCCATGTTAAAAGATTCATAAAGTCTTCTGAAATATCAAAGCAAAATGATACTCTCCAGCATCAAATTCGTCAACAAGATGAAAATCATTTGCTTCAACAAGTTCAATAATATCCTTTTTTTTCACGCGATCTTTGGATGGCGGCCCAAATGGCGATGCGGTTCTTTTCCAATCCACGATAACAAATTTTCCGGCTGGTTTCACGATTCGATGAACTTCTTTTATAATGGCCGGATGATTTTTTGATTGAAAAAGATTATTGATCAAAAGAGCGATATCAAGTTCGCTATCAGAAATTTTTGTCGCGCCAAATTTTTCAAAATTTGCCCAAATGGTTTTTATATTTTTGAATCCTAAAAGCCGCGATTCTCTCTCGAGAGAAGAAAGTACAGATTTTAAAATATCAACCGCATAAACCACGCCGTGATTTCCCACGAGCGCGGCTGTTGAAAATGTAAAATGTCCTTTCGCGCCGCAACCCAAATCAACAATATGCTGATCACTGGCAACACCAGCACGCGAAAGAATGTTTTCAACATCAAGAAAAGATTTTTTCTCTGGCTCTGGCATAGGATGCTTTTTGAAATATTTTCTCTTTTTTGGAAAAGACTCTCTTTAAGAGTATATGACAAAAAAATCGCTACGTCCAATCAGCAGCTTGAAATTTCTTTCCATCCTTTCGAAAAAGATACTCCACAGCCGAAAGCGCGGCTTTCGCTCCTTCACCGGCGGAAATCACCACTTGTTTCCAGCTCAGAGTAGTAACGTCTCCCGCGGCAAAAATTCCAGAAAGAGACGCGGCGCCAATTTCGTCAACACAAATCTCCTTTTTTTGATCGCACAAAAGTTTATCTTGAAACCACGAACTTTTTGGCTGGAAACCAATCGCAACATACAAAGCATCTACTTGAATTTTTTTTAATGCATTGTTTGTTTCAATAACAATGTTTTTTATTTTATCTTTTCCTTCTATTTTTTTTACTCGTGCATTTGTTATCCACTCAACATTTTTGCAACTCTTCGCGCGCTCAATTAAAATTGGCTCAGCTCGAAATTGCTCGGTTCGATGAATCAAAAAAACTTTTTTGGCAAGGTGAGCAATATAAAGTAATCCTGTAAACGCGCTACTTCCTCCGCCAACAATCACAACATTTTTTCCACGAAACCAAATATCATTTCCAAAAAATTCATAAAAAATTCCTTTTTGAAAAAACTTTTCTTCTCCTTTGATTTCAAGTTTTCGAGGAGCAAGACCGCATGCAAAAATTAACGCGCGCGCCTCAAACTTTTTTTCTTGTGTTGAAACAATAAAAAAGTCATCCTTGTTTTGAAAATCTTTCACTCCTGCAAACTCAAAATGCGCTCCGTTTTTTTTGGCATGCTCATAAAATTTTTCCATAAGCTCTTTTCCTCCAACTGAAAACATTCCAGGATAGTTTTCAATCATATATGTTGAAGAAGCTTGTCCGCCAAGATCTTCTGAAATAACTAAAACAGATACTTTTCTGCGCGCGGCAAAAAGAGCTGCGGAAAGTCCGGCTGGTCCAGCGCCAATAATAATGATGTCGTAATGAGAAATTTTTTCCTGTTGCATTTTTTAGAGAAGCGTATCAATCTTTTCTTTAAACTCAGTTTTGCTTCTTGCGCCAATTATCTGATCAACTTGTTTTCCATCTTTAAAAAAAATAATGGTTGGAATACTCATAACTTCATATTCACGCGCAAGCTCTTCATTTTCATCTACATTTATTTTTACAAGTTTCATTTTTGCAATATAATCTTTTTCAATTTCGTCCAAAATGGGGCTGACCATTTTGCAAGGCCCGCACCACGATGCCCAAAAATCCGCCATGATAAGTTCTTTTGCTTCAAGAACTTCTTTTTGAAATTGAGCTTTTCCTTGAATATCCATACATGTTTATATTATTCACGAATAAATTATTCCCACACTATATCAGAAACTATTTTTTGGGACAATACATTACATTGACAATCATAAAAAACTCTTCTACAATACCATAATATTTTTATATAAATTCCACGCTTGTCGTGATCAGTAGGGAACGCACCTGCCTGCCGGTAGGCTGGTGCATGCGTTCCCTACATAATAATGATCTTCTTAATTTATGGATATGAAAAATTTTTCATCTTTTTCTTTTCGAATTTTCATTGGGCTAGCGATCTTTTTTATTATTTTTGCATGGCTTCCAATTATTCCATGCACTTTTCAAGGTACAAACCCAAACACAGGAGCCAATGTTGAAGCTCATATTGTTTGCCCGATAAATCCTTTTTGGGTTTTCAACAATTCTGGCGAACATTATCTTTATTTTGGCGTTCTTGACAGAAATAACCCTCTTCAGCTTACTATAATCTATCTTGGAAATATTCTTCTGGCTTCACTTCTTTCCTCTATATTTTTCGTTCTTATTCCTAAAAAACTTTTCTCAAAAAATACACCAAAATCACTTTCTGAATAAATCTTCAGAATTGTCTGACTTCTGAAAAAGCAGATAAAACTCTGTTTTGTCCAGACAGGTCTGGACAAATATAAAAAAGACTTCGTGAAAACAAAGTCTTTTTTATATTAACATTATCTTAAATACTCATACAACTCAGCTTTTGTCATTCTGATCAGACTATCCCACAACTCAGCTTTTGTCATTCTGACTCCGCTCTTCGTGTCATTCTGAACGAAGTGAAGAATCTCTTATTTAAACCGTTTCTACAAGCAGAGATTTTTCGTTAAAGCTCAGGATGACAATATTCTGACTGTCAATGATTCCTGGCAGGCATTCATCCTCAGTTTTAAAAGACTAGAAAATTCTGTGAATTAACTAAATTTGGCTTAAATAAGCTAAATTTAATATAATTACTTAGAAAGTCTTGTAGAACTTTATAAAAGATAACAACATATATAATTAATTTAAAATTTTTATAAAAAACACTTTTTTATAAAATAAATGTGTATAACCTATGGAAAAGTATCGTATTTGTCCACACCTGTGTAGACAAATATTGATTTCCACATGTGAATCGTTTACACTACCTTCATCACAGCAACCTCCAGCAAAACGCTTCGTAACACATTCCTTTCAGCCTGTCTGAGAATTGTCATTTTGACCCCGCTCTTTGCGAAGGGCGGGGGAAGAATCTATAATATAAGCCATTTTGATGGAAACAGAGATCCTTCGCTCTGCCTGCCTGCCGTAGGTAGGCTCAGGATGACAATTCTTGGACAGTCTGAGCTTTCTCTGAAACAAACTGAATTTCTATTCTTTTCAAAAAGTTCCATGTGAAACAAAAAAAACTTCCCTGGCACCATTTTATTCTGCGTAGCGCAGACATCAATGATGCCAGGGAGCTCAGATCCCTCCTCTTGCCCGCTTGCCCGTAGGAATTCCTAAAAATTCCTTGAAGCTTATCTATATTCTTGTGTTTTCTCCTTTGTCAGGCCTGCCTGCCGTAGGTAGGCCTGCCTACATCCGTAGCAAGACTACTCAACCTTCCTGAACCAAAAATCGCTCATCCAATACTTGTTTCCTTTGTGTTTAAGTTCAACGCCCCATGCTCGAGTTCGAACCTCCACTATCTCGTAAGGTGGATTTCCAAAGTCCTTTTCATGTTGTATGATTGTCTCCAGTCTCTCCTCTTCCTCCAGCAACTCTTCCCGCCAAGTAACGAGGTCGCCGACTTTGAATTCTGTCATCACTTCCTCCTTAGTATTTCTCGAACCACCAGCCGCCCAGCTCCCGACACATCGGATTCCCATCTCCATCGATCATCTCGACCGTGAGAAATTGAGGGTGCAATGCGATCGGTGCCAGATTCGAGCGCACCTTATATACGATGTACGGCGGCGTGCCGTTCTTCTTGCTCCACCTCTTAGTCAGAACGCGGTCTCCCGCAGAGAGACTCGTGGCCCATTTAACCTCATCACCGACGCTGAACTTTGTTTGTCCGTTCATTGTCTGTTTCCTTTCGGTTTAAAGGTTTGTGGTTGAACAGGGCTTTATAGTTTGAGAAAAAATTTGAAAAAAGTCAAGAGGATTCAGTAAAATTATCTAAATTTAGCCATTTTTAAAATAAAATATATTCCACTACCAATACAAATTTCAAATATCTTATTTGATATGTAAGAAAAACAATGCTATACTTTATAAAAAATATTATGTCTCAAGAACTTGAAAAAAAAATTCAAATTTTACAATCCTATTCTGATGATCTTGAAAAAAATTATTATGTGCGAAGATTAGGAATATTTGGTTCGTTTTCAAAAAATTCTCAAACACGAAAAAGCGATATTGATATTCTTGTGGAATTCCAAAAGCCTGTAGGTTTTTTTACTTTTTTTAAGCTTGAAAAATTTTTAGAAAAAGTGTTACAAAGCAAAGTTGACCTTGTAACACGCAATGCCTTAAAACCATCAATTAAAAAACAGGTTTTAGATGAAACTATTTATGTCCAAACGAGGATATAAACTTTATTTAGATGATCTTAACGGATCATTACGAAAAATCGAAAAATATACCAAAGGTATTAGCAAAAAAGATTTTTATAGCGATGAAAAAACCATTGACGCTGTAATACGAAACTTCGAAATTCTTGGTGAAGCAGTAAAAAATCTTCCGGAATCACTTAAGAAAAAATACAAAGAAATTCCATGGAGAGAAATTATTGCTTTAAGAAACAAAGCCATACATGAATATTTTGGTATTGATCCTGAAATTTTATGGCAAACCATTCAAAATGATTTACCTGATCTTAAAAAGAAACTTCGAAAAATAAAATAGTAAAAAATTAAACTAGCTTTTAGCTAATTTAATTCATTTAAAAAGAATTGACCCCGCCATCTCTGAGAGACGCGGGGTCGTGTTGTATGGTTCTTTGTTTGGTCGAGCGCCGGCCGGCTTTGCAAAGGTGGATCAGTGTGATCAACCTTGCTCTTCCGGCCAGCACTCTAGCCTAGCTGTCGTGCCTGTACGGATCGTAGGCGATCGCGATCCGGCGGACCATGTCCTCAGCCGTTTCGTCGTCGCTGTCCTCGCGATTGCCACTTCCTTTGGGGGCGTCATGCCATTCGGCCACTGACACGCCGTGCGGCATTCCGCAGTCTCTGACCGGTTCCGAACCACGTCTCCGTGCCAAAAATCTTGCACAGATCCAACGGATCCGATCCAGCCGGCGTGACGAGCTCTCGGAGAGATCCGGCATCCTATTGGCCTTTCTCATGAGGAGAAAGCCGAGGATGGCGAGGGCGACGGCGGCGATGAGCGCGGCGCAGGTCGTTGGACGGTGCGGGATTGAGAGAATCCCGCGGCTCGGGCTGTAGCGGAGTAGCGCTACCAACACCGACGCTGACTCGTGAGCAGAAACATCGCCCACATGGTCGCTTCTTGGATCTTCCCCGAGAGCCTTCAGAAGCTTGGACGCTTCCATTGCCACATTTGTCGCCCACATATCATGGGCATCCCAAATGTTCCAACCAAGATGACCGATGACAGGCATGCGGAGCTCATTCGGGAAGTGGTTCGTTGCTCGTCTACCGAGACCGAACTGTGGAAAGAGGTTGTCGTGCAACCTCTCGGTGGGCCAGATCAAGCTGTCCGCGACCACCTCGCCGTACTCGAGATAATCGTAGAGGACATTCTCCACCGGAGCGATCATGCTCTCGATCGAGATGATCTCGTTCGCGCGGATCACGATTCCCGCGACGAGCGGGAGGACGAGGAGCGCGAGGCCGAACGTCCAGAGAAGACACTTTGCCATGTTGAGTCCACTGACCTTGCTGTTGCCCATTTTCTGAACCTTTCGAATTGTTGTGAATTGTTTAAGAACCATGCTTTTTCTAGAACTTATCCAGAGACGATCTCCAGCAAGTTCATAGTCAAAGCAATACTATAATAGCATATTTTAATAAATGTGTCAAGCATTAAAAACCATAAAATAACAATATTTTGCTTAATTAAGATATTTTTGAAATGTAATTAAACTCTCAGCATTGTCATTCTGAGCTGAAAGCGAAGAATCTGTTTCCATTAAAATGACTCATATTATAGATTCTTCCCCCGCCCTTCGCGCCTGCCTGCCGGTAGGCAGGAAGAGCGGGGTCAGAATGACAAAAAGTGAGTTGCCGGACAGTCTGAGAAGAATGACAACAAAACATTTTTACGACTTTTCGGACAGTCTGTACCAAAAATTTATCACAAAGAAGCCATAGAATATTCTTCATCAAAACTCTTGCTGACTCTTGACATGCTTTGAAACATGTTTAAAAGTGCGCTATAATATAAATGGTAGTGGATATGTTTCTGGTCAATCTCGCTTTATGGGGGTCCAAATAGATGCGTTGCGAGCAATACATCCGAGGACATACCCAGGACCATGATATTCTTGGTTAGTTGAATGGGGTTCTTTGTTTTTATGAATTTTCTCATTCATACCAGCTCTATGAATATCGTCCATTGGTTTGAAGCAGAATCATACCATTACCGAGCTTAAGAATTTCTTGTATTTCTTCCTTACTATGTTGATGTCGCACAGCTCCTAAAGGAATCCGCCGTTTATTCGAGTGGGTTCCTTTAGTATTTTAGATGATAAGAAAGCTACTAAAATATATTTAGTAAAAAATAAAAAAGTAAAAATATGAAATACTACGAATTAAACAATGAAGAAGCAGAATTGTTTACATAAAAAGACTCCGCAACAAACGGAATCTTTTTATTTTTAGACAGCCTTATTTGTTTTTACACATCATACGAAAGATAAAATTCATAGGGATGCGGGCGCAGTCGGATGGCATCAACTTCTTTATGTTTGAATTTTATCCATTCTTCTAAAACATCTTTAGTAAACACTCCGCCCTTCAAGAGAAATTCATGATCTATCTGTAGAGCTTTGAGCGCTTCGGCAAGTGAGCCAGGAACAGAAGGAATTTTTTTTGCTTCTTCACCATGAACTTCATACGTATTTATTTCAAAAGGATCTCCAGGATCAATTTGATTTTCAATACCGTCCAAACCAGCCATGAGCATGGCAGAAAATGCCAAATAAGGATTGGCTGATCCATCTGGAGGACGGAATTCAATGCGTTTGGCCGCGGGATTCTCATTATACATAGGAATACGAACTGCGGCTGAACGATTTCTTGCTGAATACACCAAATTTACTGGAGCTTCATAACCAGGCACAAGACGTTTATATGAATTAGATGTTGGAGCACACAGCGCCATCAAAGCTCGCGCGTGTTTTAAAAGTCCACCAATATAATATTTTCCCATCTGACTTAGCAATGCATATCCATCTTTGTCATAAAAAAGATTTTGTCCATCTTTCCAAAGAGACTGATGAACATGCATACCGCTTCCATTGTCTCCAAAAAGCGGTTTTGGCATAAATGTGGCGGTCATTCCATGGCTCTTAGCAATATTTTTCACCACATATTTATACATCAAACATTGATCTGCCATGCGAAGAAGTGAATTATATCGCATATCAATTTCGCATTGTCCGGCTGATGCCACTTCATGATGATGCACTTCAATTTGCACTCCAATTTTCATCAAAGCAAGAATGATTTTGCTTCGAATGTCTTGCAATGTATCGTGCGGTGGAGTAGGAAAGTATCCTTCTTTTGAGCGAAGCCGATATCCAAGGTTTTTTCCATCATCAAAAATACCAGAGTTCCAAATTCCTTCTTGCGAATCCAAAAAATAATATCCAAAATTTGTTCCTTGATCAAAACGAATGCTATTGAAAATAAAAAATTCCATTTCCGGGCCCCAAAAACTCTCGTCAGCAACTCCAGAAGTGCGAAGATATTCCTCGGCTTTTTTAGCAATAAAACGCGGGTCTCTTTTATACAGCTCTTTTTTTATAGGATCATACACATTGCAAATAATGGATAAAGTAGGAATTTCTAAAATAGGATCAATACATGCGCTTTTTGGATCGAGAAAAAGCACCATGTCAGATTCTTCAATTTCTTGAAAACACCGAATCGATGATCCATCAAAACCAATGCCTTCGTTCCAAATTGACGCGCCAAAAAGCTCATTTGCCGGAATAGAAAAATGTTGCCATTGCCCCGGAAGATCGGTGAATCGTAAATCAACAATCAGAATGGCATTATCTTTAATAAGTCGAATGACTTTATCAATTTCTTCTTGTGATGGTTTTGGAATAGATGTTGTTTCTGACATATAATTAACCCTCTATCCAAACAACTCCGAATGCGAACCGATGCGATCGAGGTAAATCGTATTAGATTGGGTTGGGTTTCGTGAAATTTTTTTGAGATCTTTGCGAAAGCGATGAGAAGTCTTTACGGTGTACATGGAAAAACTTATTACAATATATCTCGAATAAGCTCACGCCCAGAATGATAAACTTTTGTTGAACGATGAGATTGTGCAATAGCTTCGCGGAGCTCTTTTGTTTTTTTTGGCGTAAACCCATTTACATCTCGGATGGTAAGGGGAAGTGTGCCAGTTATTTGAATCTGACGGCAAAACATTTTAATCGCAGTAGATAAATCAAGTCCAAGCTTTTCAAGCACATTTCGTGCTTCGTTTTTGGTTATGGTATCAATACGAACTTGAATTTGTGTCATTTTTGAACGCATAGTATTTTTATTTATATTACCATCATATTGCATTTGCAATACTTTGTCAATACAAATTTTCGGTGGATTTCGGCGGATAAGGAACGTTTAAAATATTTTTACTATTCTTTCATGTTTTTTTGCATCAAATTTTCTGCGCGCTTGAGCGGCTTATCAAAAGAAAGTATAGCTAAATCCGAAAGCGAGGCCCATGAAAGAAGAAAACTATCAACAAAATGCAAACCTTTTATATACCAACTCCAAAGACCCAAAAGTACATCACGTTCTGGAACATCGAGCCAACGTTGGCTTATAAATACTTCAAAAACTTCGGCAATCTCTTTTCGATCTTTCTTATAAAAAGACTCTAAAACGAAAGTGGCTTCGGCAACCACTAGAGAATTCAGTACAATTTTACGCTTCCCTTTCTCTGCTTCGGAAAACCAAAGTGATGCCTCTTTTTGTTGTAGCGCTTCGTCTCCAACAAAAAAACGCAAGAGGACATTTGTATCCAAAATTTCTCTTTTCATGTTTCTATTTTCTTTTTCGTGGCCAAGATCGACTAAATTCTGCGCGAGCATTTCGAAGTTCTTGATCGCTAAGTAAAACCTGAGACCGAAGTGAACCTTTAAGCGCCCAAAAATCTTTTTTAGGTTCTACTATAATGGTATTGCCAACTCTCCGAACGAACGCTTTTGTAGATCGTTTTATTCCAAAAGCATCTCGAAGAACCTTTGGAATGGTCAACTGGCCTTGAGTGGTTATAGTAACGATTGTTCCGATTTTTTGCATAAAAATAATGGAAATAGTCTTTCAATTATTCTATATGGTTCCATTATTTTTGTCAAACGTGTATTTTCGCCAAATATCCTTGGCACTCTCTTTTAAAAAAATTTTAGAAAAATAAAAAACCCTGTTTGTAAGCAGAGTTTTTTATCTCGGCCATTCGAGATTATTTATGTTCACATGAGACGCCGTTTTTAAAACAACACCCCACGAGATACCAAATTCCAACTCCAATATAAGCCGCAATATATGTTTGAATGGCTCCTAAAACAAAACTCAACAAATCAAAACCGCGGAATCCAAAAAACGCGAGCCGCAACGAACTTAAATGAAATTGGAGTTCTACGAGTTTACCAATTTTTGCAACATTCTACCAGTTTCTTCACTAAACGACCCACGCGTTTGTTCTCGCGAAAGATAAAAATACCGCCAAAAAGAATCCAAAGAAAACTCAAAAAAAATAATACGCTGAAAATTTCTTGCGTATTTCCAAGAAGAAGAAAAATTCCCCAAGTTTCACTTAACAAAAATGGAAGACGAAAAAAATGATATTTTTCTGAAAATTTTTTCTCAAAGAAATAATAAAGCCCGACCGCGCTTTCTCCCATGAGCGCCGCGAGCAAAACACGCTCCTTAAAGATTCCAAAAAAATACAAAATCAAAAACACCATCCATGTAATGCTCACGCTCGCGCAAATGACGCAGAAAGATTTTTTGATTCTTGTTTTTAAGAGAACAAACAAAAAAAAAGAGTATTGTTATACTTCCAAAAATAAAAAGAATAGAATTCATAAAAAAATTTCTATAGTAAACGCAACAATAAAAAGCAGAATGAAGGTTATAATAATTCCTTGATACGAAAACTGGCTTTTACGAATTTCACTGATGCTTTTGCTTATTCGCGGTGCAAACAGAAACAAAATTGATCCAAGCATACTTCCCAAAAAAAACGAATTCACAGCATACGTACGATTCAAAATTGAACCATATTCTCCACTCCACGAAATGTACATCGAGCTATACGTTGGAAGGAGCGCCATAAGCGGAACAATAGTTGTAAGAAACGATATAAACGCAAGAACCCAATCTTGATGTGAAATTTTTTGTGGGAGTATTTTTCCGATCCATAGACCCAATGCTATGGCAAACGCGCCAATAAAAACTCCAATGCTCATAGAACTTACCCCAAGCCATGCTACGCCAAGCGCTAAAAATCCAACGCCAACAGTACAAAGTGGGCAATGCGCAAACACAATCTTTGGAATCAGTAACATGCCCATTACCAAAAGAAAAGTTTTCTTCATACTTTTTTAATACTCCATGAAGATTGAACTACTGCCATCTGAAGTAAACCCGTAAATGTTAAATAGACCTTGTTTTGCTCCGGGCATTCCAGGTGAACCAGAAGGCATTGCTGGCAATGCAATTCCTTTCAATGCTGGTGATTTTTCGGTAATAAATTTTTCTATTACTTCAATTGGCACATGTCCTTCCACTACGGAATCGCCGATCACAGTTGTGTGACAACTTTCTTTTCCTTTTGGAATGCCATATTGTTTTTTAATGGAATCCATATCGCTCGTTGAAACCACTTCAACATTCATGCCGCGATTGCGAAGATAATCAACATATAATCCGCAACAACCGCATGTTGGAGATTTGTACACCACAGCCTTAACTTCTGCCAGTGGAGAATTCTCCGGAAGCGGAACTTTTTTATTTCCTGCTGAGATTACTATTCCAATCACCAACACCATGCCGATGATGATCAGTGGAAAAAATTTTTTGATTGGATATTTTTTCATAGATTTATATTCCTTCCACTTTATAATTACCTAATTTTTCCACCTCTTCTTTAAATTTATTCCAATCCACATTTTCATCATGAATAATTTCAGTATTACCGGTTTGAAAATTTACGTTGCATGATTGAATGCCAGTGATTTCGCTTGCGACGTCTTCAATAAGCGCTTTACATGAATGACAATGTGTTCCTTTTATAGTAAGAATGGTTTTCATACATTATTTACTTTAGTTTATTATTAATTTATGACACGAAATTGGCCAAGGGGATTTCCCATACTGCAGGTAAATATTGAATCTCCGAGTTTTGTTGGAGTAAATTTGATTGTATTTGTTCCAAGCGTAAGTTTTTTTGCTACATTATAATCTGGAATAACAATTGTCCCCATGCATCCTCCAAGCGGCACTTTATCGTCAATTTCAAACTCCACGGGAATATCTTTTTTCACAGTGAAGACATTAGGATAAAAACCTCGTTCGCGGGAAACTTCCATAGAAACTTTTTGATCGGGAACGCAATTCATAATTTCCGAATTGCATTTTGTGTCATCTGTCTCTGATGGAACCGGAAGATTTCTTTTTTCATTAAGAATGGCGTTGTCAGCCGCGACTACATTGAACGAAGCGCCCGGAGTTGTCATTCCCATGCTACAACTAAAATATATTTTTCCAAGTTTCTCCGGAGTGAATGCAATCGTTTTTATTCCGCTCGGCGGAAGATATTCCGTGATATTCAAGTCAGGCGCTACAATTACCTGCGCGCAACCTGACGCGCCGCTTCCATCAATCTGCCATTCAACTGGAATTCCTTCTATTACTGTAAACTGTGAAGGAGAATAATCAAATCCATTTACTTTCATGCGGACAATTTGTTTTCCATTTATGAGGCTAACATTTGGATCACGAACGCCATCTTTAGAGTTTGTATTTACATTATTTTCTTCTGCTTTTGCTTTTCCAAGCCATAATGGATTTCCAGTAAGCGCAAATCCATTATTTATATTCCAAAAACCCAACACGAGAACAATAACACCTGTGAACTTCAAAAAATATCTCTGAAATGCGCCTTTTGAAAAACTGGAAATGGTCGAAAGAGAAAGAAGCGCCGGAAGCGTTCCTAATGAAAATACAAACATAATTAATGCTCCTGACAGCATATCTCCCTTTGAAAGCACATAAAGCTGGAGCGCTTGCGTGAACCCGCATGGCAGAAAAAATGTGAATGCTCCAAGAATAAATGGAGCTTGCCGTTGTTCACTCGTCTCGAGATCATGAATTTTATGAGAAATCCATTTTGGCATTCTCGGCGCAAATCTTTTGGTCCATGGGAAAAGATGCAAAAGCTGGAATCCTAAAATAATCATAACCAGACTCGCAACAATAGTCATAACTCCGCTGGCTTTTGAAGAAAAAGTCAGAATGGAACCAAGCGCCCCAACCGCTCCTCCAAATATAGTGTATCCAATAATGCGCCCGATATTAAAATAGAAATGCGGTCGGAAACGCTGTCGATTGGAAAGATGCGGATGTCGCTCGTTGTATTTTGCGGCAACTGCCAAAAGCAATCCTCCTGTTACAGCAAGACAACTTGAAACCGCGGCCACGAGTCCAATCAAAAACACAAATCCATAACTCATATTCTCTCCAATGCCAAGACCTTGAGGGAGAAAATCGAAAAATTTAAGATACTGATAAATACCAAAAAGAATCAAAAAAATCGCGCCAATCTCAACATAATCGCGCTTGGTGTTTTTCTTTTCTGAATTTTCATGAGGCGATTCACCATGCTTTTGGTAATCCCAATGTGTTACCTCATAACCATGTTCTTTAATAAGAGCTTCGAACTTATTTGGAATGGAATGAAAATTGTGTTCTTCCAAAAAATTTTCATGACAACAAATTTCTGCTTTTCCAGTAACATGATCCACTCGAACTTTTTGCACTCCGCTTATCGAAGAAAATTTTCTTTCAATCAAAACTTCACAGCTCGCGCAATGTGTGCCATGAATTTTAAGATGAAATTTCTTTTTTTGTCCTTCTTGCATATGGGTTCATCCCGCCTTGGCGGGTTAAATACAAAAAACGTCTTAAAAAATAATATCACTTTCTTCTTATAAAGAAAAATTATTTTCTAGACGCCTTTCTTTGGGTGAAGAATACCAGTTTGAAATGCAAGTTGCAGAGGAAAAAAAATCCGTAAAAAAATTGCCTCTCGTTCTAAAAAAATAAAAGGCGGGTCATGAGAAATTCTGTTGCGTATTTCTTTAAAAATTGTCCGAGAAAAAACAACAAAAATAATAGAAAAAAATAAAGAGAAAAAATCCAAAGATGGGAGAGTTACTGAAAAAACGCTTTTCCAAAAAGAAAAATGGTCTAGATTATTCATTGGGCACCAAGATTCAAAATGTCCTTGAATGGAACAACTTGACATCTCTTGCATTTGTCCATCCATACTAAACATACTAAAAAAAAGTCCAACGCTTCCCAATAAAAAGAATGCGCCAATGATCAATGGAACCCATGTTTTTCTTATTTTTTTATATTGACCAAAAATTTTCATAAGATGATCTTAGTATAACCCATAAATCCTCTGCCAGCAAGCCCATATTAAAATTATTGACATTATCCTTTAATATGCTATTGGTAGATGTAACTCGCAAAAAAATCCATTTAATCCCAATGTGGGAAAAGATGGATTATGTTCCTAGACAAGACTTCTGCTTTAAGCGGGTTTTAATGCGCATGCATTGAAAAATAGAAGTCAAAGACAGAAAGAGGAAGAAGAAAATGATGTTTCTTTGCAGACATGGGGCGCACATCGAAAATGTGCTGACCACGGCTGGCATCGCCGAGGTTCGGCAGAGCGCCGTCGCGGTCGCGAAGGCGATCGTTTCGGAGGCTGACTCCGGCAAAGTCGTTCTTGTCAGCTCAGAGCAACTGAGGGCGATCGAATCGGCAAACATCTACAACAGTGTCTTCTGTGACTCTCATCGTCTCAAAAGCAGAGATATCATCCGCCTCGATCCGGATCCACGCCTCGACGTGGCCGTCGGTCTGGCCGAGGCCATCAAGGCCAAGCACTTGCCGCCTTACACGCCGGGCGGCAGCTGCATGCAGGTATGGAGTGAGATGACCAGAGAGCAGTGCTCGGAGATCGGCGTGGAGTTCTGGGGCGAAGTGGCTCGGCGCGCCGGTAAAGTGATCATCAAGATAGTGAGGAAAGAAAATAAATTTTATTGAAGCAGTTTTATATATTTATACAAATTGTCTTCACTCAAAGTGGTCGTGCAGATAGTATCCAGATTTCCATGTTGTGATTCAAGAAATTGCGCTGAGATCATAGCACGAAATTCTATTCCGCTAGAAACAGGTTCATTTTTAATGTCGCAGTTTTGTTTATCCCACCAACGCGTAGAAGGCTCACCATTATTATCCAAAAATACAATGTATGAGTAAATATTTGTGGTCTCTTTTCCAAATGGATTTCCATATATATTGATTGGGTCTTTTGGAAGAGGCGAGAGATATGGTTTAAGTTCATCGGCAAGATCTTTCCATAATGCAAGAGAACTGAAAGTATCTGAGCTTATTACTGTTACATGTTTGCCTCCGTTCCATTCAGAAGTATGCGTGTTATCTATTAAGGGATAATAATTATTGTTTGTTTCATACAGCGTCAATGCTTTATACATAGCATCTATGTCGCTAAATCTTCTTGCGTCTCTAGCTTTTTCGCGAACACCTCCCAAGCTTAATACGATCAATGTGGCCAATATACCCATAATGGCAACCACTACTAAAAGTTCCACAATCGTAAAGCCTGCCATGTTAGAGATAAACCAGTTCTTTTGTTTTTGATTTTGTTTTTTATTAAGCATGGGTTTGTTTTTATTTTCTAAAAATGATTGGTAAAAAATAATGATTGGTAAAAAGGTGGCTGCTGTTTCAAAAATTCTCATCCATCGAATAATATTCAATACAAAAATTTGAAATGTCTAACTTGGTCGGGCTGGCGGGACTTGAACCCACGGCCTCGTCGTCCCGAACGACGCGCGCTACCAACTGCGCCACAGCCCGAAATATTTTTCTATCTTATTGTTTTTTTTAAAAACAAAATTATTTTATCCAATGTTTTTGTTTTATTTCTAAATCACGTTCTTCTTCAAGAAGCGTGACTTTTTGTTTGGCTGATTCAGCAAATTTTTTCAATTCATGATCACTCAGAGAAAGCATTTGGCTTGCTCGTTGTAAAAGATACTCCCGCGTATTTTTTTCTGGATTATCAATAATTTCTTCAAGAAGCGCATTCAAAATAAGGCCCATCTTTAAACTCGGTTTCATTTTCAATTCTTTGATTAAATCATTTCCATTCATTTTGAGCATTTTTACAGTTGGTTTTTCTTCTTCCCGAAGAATTTTTTCCACACGATACTGAAAATGGCGCAATCGATAAGGAACAGCTTTTGGAACGCCAGAACCCATGCGATCGCAAATTCGCACCAAAACCAAATCCTTCATATTTTCCGCTCCAACATTTTGTATGAGTCTTCGCACTGATGAATCTGTAATGCCTTCTTCCGGATCATATTTAAAAAGATGCCATCGAATAAGTGTGGTTATTTTTTCAACTTCATCGCGAGAAAAACGAAGTCTCTGAAGAAGAATCCGCGCTATTTTTGCGCCAACCAAATCATGATTATAAAAAGTTGAAGAATATCCTTCTCCTTGTTTGCATCTTGGTTTTCCTACATCATGCAAAAGCGCTGCGATTTTTACTAAAATCGGATAATCTTTTTTTACTGCCCACTCAAATGCTTTGAGATTGTGTTTCCAGACAGAATTATTTCCTTGAATATAATGATGAAGATTTTGTCCAACTCCAATACCTTCTCTTAATTCTGGAATAATATATTGAAGAAGTTCAAGCTCCTCGAGCATTTGCACGCCGCGCGTTGCGCGAGCTGACATAAAAATCTTTTTGAGTTCATCTCGAACACGTTCTTCTGAAATATCTTTGATGCTGGCAGCATGTTTTTTAATGGAGCGTTCGGTTTCTTTTGAAAGAGTAAAATCAAGCTCCACTGCCAATCGAACAGCTCGCATCATTCGAAGCGCGTCTTCATAAAAACGCTCTTCTGAATCTCTGACCGTACAAATAATTTTCTTTTTAAGATCATCCTTGCCGCCAAAAGGATCTAAAATTAAAAATTCAGAATTCAGAATTAAGGACGAGTCATGTTTTTTTTCTTGTTTAATTTTTGATTCTTGATTTTTAATGCTTCCAAGCGCCATCGCGTTGATCGTGAAATCACGCCGACTCAAATCTGCTTCAATCGTTTGCGCAACATATACTTCATCTGGACGACGCTTATCAGAATATTTTCCTTCGCCTCGATATGTGGTAACTTCAATTTCTTTGAGATTTTTTTCTTCTGACTCTGTTAAAACCGTTACGGTAAAAAAACGATTTTCATAAAAAGATTTCGGAAATATTTTTTTTATTTCTTCAGGTTTCGCGTTTGTTGTAACATCCCAATCATGCGGCTTCCTTCCAATAAGAAGATCGCGAACACATCCTCCAACAATAAATGCTTCAAAACCTTTTTTTTCAATGGTCTCTAAAATATTTTGCACTTCTTTTGGAATTGAAATTTTTTTTTCGTTCATATTTGTATTTTATCGACTTTTTTTATTGAAATCAACGTATTTCATTTTCCAAACCTTCTCTTTCGATTGGAATATTCTTCTAAAATTTCTAAAAATGATTCTTTTGTGAAATCTGGAAAATAAAATTTTGGAAAAAAAAGTTCGCTGTAAACCCCTTGCCACGTTAAAAAATTTGAAAGCCGAAACTCTCCGCTTGTCCGTATAATACAATCAGGGTCTGGAATATCTTTTGTCCAAAGATATTGCTTTATTATTTCATTATTTATCGGCGGAATAATTTTTCCATCAATAATATCTTTGCTGATTTGATTGCAAGCAGAAAGAATTTCTTGTCTCCCGCCATAATAAAACGCAAGAACAAGTTCTGTGCCAGTACAATGCTCGGTTTCTTTTTCCGCATTCTTTGCTATTTTCTGAATCTTTTCCGACGCCAGCGTGAGATCACCAGCAATACGAATTTTTCTGTTTTTCTCTTTAAATTGAGGAGTATCATCTAAAAAAACTTTCGCGGCCAAATCCATAAGATAAGAAACTTCTTCTTTACTTCGATTCATGTTCTCAATAGAAAAAATATACGCAATAAGATATTTTATGCCTTGTTCTTCTGCCCAATCAACCATTTCTTTGAGTTTTTCATAACCAGCTTGATGGCCGCGAAGTGTATGCAAGCCACGATCTTGCGCCCATCGTCTATTTCCATCAACAATAATTCCAACACATTTTGGCAGATTTTTTTCTTCTGTGTTACTCATATAAAATTTTATTTTTTTATTGTGTCCTCGACAGGAATTGAACCTGTATCAACGGCTTAGGACGCCATTGTTCTATCCTTTGAACTACGAGGACGTGCGAGTCAGGCGAATATCTATTGAACTACAAGAACGATTTCTTTGACAAACATAGAATTCTTCCGCTAAGATAACATACTCTCACTCATAATGACAAATTTCTATGTTCAAAAAAGATGACCTTCAAAAAAACGAAGCAGAAACCGTTATTGGCCCATCAGTAAAAATCGAAGGAGAATTTACTGGTCAAGGAAATATTATTATTGAAGGAATTGTTCAAGGAAATATCAGTACCGATCAAGACCTTGAAGTTGGGAGCAAGGCAAAAGTTTTTGCAAACATCAAAGCGAGAAACGCGAAAGTTGCCGGAGAAATTCATGGAAATCTTACTATAAAGGAATTCTTGGAATTAGAAGCAACCGCAGTAGTAAATGGCGATCTTCAAACTCAACTTATAAAAATCGATCGTGGCGCTATTTTTAATGGAAAATGCGCCATGAAGGAATTATCAAATCATTCCTCGACAACAAAAATTCAAGACGAAAAAACAATAAACGAAAAATAAACAGGCAGTTGTTACAGATTGTCCGAAAATTCACAAAAAAAATTCGCTGTCATTCTGATCCCGCCCTTCGCGAAGGGCGGGAGAAGAATCTCTTGTTTAAACCTTTTTACGAGCAGAGATTTTTCGCTAAAGCTCAAAATGACAATTCTTGGACAGTCTGTATTGATTATTGACTGGTTTGTATGTACTTCTACATTTACGACGCTTTTCTTAATCACAAAAAATACGATCGTTTTTTAGCAGATATTGAAACGCGAGCTATTGAAATCGGAATTAGCGGCAAGATCAACCGTCTTTCCATGCTTACCAATATAAAAGATATGATTGAGCATGGCGTTCGGCATGGCGCGAAAACAATTGTGATAGTGGGCAATGATCTCACATTTTCTCAGGCGGCAAATGTGTTAGCTCATTTTCCTCAGATAGTTTTAGGCTTTATTCCTGTTGGTGATCCGTCAGAAAACATTCTTGCTGATATTCTTTCTCTTCCGTTACATATTGCCGCTTGCGATGTTCTTTCTGCCCGCATCATCAAAAAATTTCCTCTTGGAAAAATCAATGATCGCTTTTTCCTTCTTTGGGTAGAAATATTTGGTGATGAAATAAAATTTCACTGCGATGACAAATACGATATTTTACTTCTGGATCCAAATCAAACGATCAAAATATATAATATTCCTTCATGGATTATTCAAAAAAGAACTCAAGAAAATTTACTCTCAACTCGAATGCTCGAACTTACCATAGAAGAAATGCCTAAATTTTTTAGAGCATTCAAACAAAAAAATAAAATTCGAAGCACTTTGTGGAACAAAAAAATTTCTATAACATCAAAAAATCGTGTGGCAATTGTTGTTGATGATTATGACACTATAAATACTCCGGCTGAACTTCTTATTTCAGGAGAGATGATTTCAGTTATTGTTGGGAAGGGCTCTCTTCTTTTGGACGAAACTGAATCCACTGTTGCAAAATCGAAAAAATCGTTGTAATAAGCCAATACAACGTGAGGCCGCCAGGAAAAGATATTCCAATAACCACTGTAACAATCGGCATAGTATATTGCATGTTTCTATTCATGGCAGCAAGAGTATCTTCGTCTTTTGCCCCTGTCTCAACATTTTTTGGACTCTTTTTTTGAGAAAGCATTTTCATCTGAAAATACTGAGCCGCTCCAGCCGCAAGGGCTAATGGAATATTTCTTTCTCCGAGATTCAAAAAACCAAATGCGATAGGTTCTATAGTTCCAGGATTTTGAACAAATGAATATAAAAGAGATTCGCTTACTTCTTGATATTTTTTAAGCCCATCAATAAATACCTGATAAATAGCAAAAAAGAACGGCAATTGAATAAGAAGCGGGAGACACGAGGAAAAAGGATTCACATGTTCTTCGCGATAAAGCTTCATCATCTCTTTTGAAAGCGCTTCTTTATCATCTTTGTGCTGAATTTTTAAAGCTTCAATTTTTGGCTGTAAATTCTGAAGCATTTTCTGAGAATGCGTCATTTTGATCGAAAAAGGAAGAAGAAGAAGCCGAATCAAAATAGTTAAAAAAATAATAGCAAGCCCAATATCTGAAAATGCTATAGTGTTATAAATAAACACAAGCGCATTAAAAAGCGGCTGATAAAGAAATGTATTAAATAATGAAACCATAAAATGAAATTGTAAGTTATCTAACGAACCGGATCATATCCTCCTGTTTTAAAAGGATTACACTTCAAGACATGAAATAAAGCTAAAATAAGACCTTTTTTGAATCCATTTTTTTGAATTGTTCTTTTTCCATACTCTGAACATGAAGGAAAAAATCTGCAAAATCCATAAGGATAAAAAACCCTGCATAAACCATGATCAGGAGATAGGGTTTTTTGATAAAGATTTATGAAAAATATAGTTAATTGAGCTAAAAATAGATCAATTTTTTGCATTTTCTTCATTATATAAAAGGTGTGCTTTCGTAAGAAGCTGAAAAACACTCTTTTGAAGTTCTTGATAAGGTTTTTTAAGAGCATCTTTGTTTATAAGAAAAACCACATCATATCCATCTTTAATATTCGCTAAAAAAAGCCGAATTATTTCAGAAAGCTGGCGACGAATTCTATTCCGGTCAACTGCTCGTTTCATGGTTTTAACAGAAACAACAAAAGCAAAGCGGCTCTTTGAATTTCCATTTTGCACTATTCTTAAACGAAACTCTTTTAAAAAAAAAGAATGTCCTTTTTTAAATACGAAATCAAAATCTTTTTGTTTTCTTAGCCGATTCTGTTTTGAGAGCATTGAAATTTCTGTGGCTATTTTATACTGTAAGCCGCTTTCTTCCTTTGTTTCGTCGTTTTTGAAGAACTTTTTGTCCGTCTTTAGTCTTCATTCGAGCTCGAAAACCATGCGCTCGGCTTCGCTTTCGTTTTTTTGGTTGATAAGTTCTTTTTGGCATATGCTGTATCATATCAATGAAATGAAAATTCGTCAAAATCAATAATCTATCCACATTTTATACACATTTTAATACTGATTATACTTTTCCCTGTGTTCTCTTCTATTTTTCTTTATGATATGATGAATTACTTCTTGTATTTTTTTCTTCCTTTCTATACAATTCCTCGTGCTTATAATAATCTCACCCCATGCTTACTCCAATGACAAATGAACAACTTTGGCAAACAGTCCTTGGCGAGCTTGAGCTTCGAATATCAAAAGCAAGTTTTACAACATGGTTTTCTAACACAGCTATTCTTTCTTTTGGAGACGGTAAAGTTATTATTTCTGTGCCAAATCTTTTTACAAAAACATGGCTGGAAAAAAAATATCATAAACAAATTCTTTGTCTTCTTCAGGACATTACTCAAGTTCGAGTGAAAGAGGTTTTTTATCAAATTTTTTCTCACAAACAAGCGAATTCTTTATCAGAAAATTCAGCGCCGGCCCGCTCTTTGAATGAAGCTCCAACTCAGTCAGCCAGTGTAGAAAATGTGCCGGAACGAAAACATCCTATTTTGAATCCAAAATACATTTTTGATACTTTTGTGGTTGGAAAAACCAATGAACTTGCCTATGCTGCCGCTCGAGCGGTTGTCTCTAAACCAGGCGAGGTTTACAATCCTCTTTTTATTTATGGCGGAGTTGGTTTAGGAAAAACTCATCTTCTTCAGGCCATTGGAAATGCTGTATTGCAAAATGGCGTGGACCCAAAAAAAATTCTGTATGTTTCGTCAGAAAAATTTACTAACGATTACATTCAGACTGTGCAAAGCGGTAAAGCAAAAGAATTTAAAGATCGATATCGAAACGTTGAGCTTCTTCTTATTGATGATGTTCAATTTTTTTCTGGCAAAGAAAGGACTCAAGAAGAATTTTTTCATACTTTTAATCACCTCCATCAGCAAAATAAACAAATTATTCTCTCCTCTGATCGTCCGCCAAAGGAAATCAATTCTTTAGAAAATCGTCTTCTTTCACGTTTTGAATGGGGTATGATTGCTGATGTTTCCGCTCCAGATTTGGAAACCCGTATGGCAATTCTCGAAAAAAAATGCCAAGAAAAAAATTTTACTTTAGAAAAAAAACTTATTGAATTTATTACAGAAAATATCACTACGAATATTCGCGAGCTTGAAGGAGTATTGAATCGGATTATTGCCAGCAGTCAACTCCAAAATATTATTCCGACCAAAGAATCAATTGAACATATTATTTTTGTTACTCGCCCGAGAAAAATAAAAGGGTCAGTAATGCCAAAATCTATCGTTATTACTGTTTCTCAATATTTTGGAGTTCAAATGGACGATCTTCTTGGAAAAAGTCGAGAAAAAAAACTTTCCTTTCCGCGTCAAATTGCCATGTATCTTCTTCGAGAGGAACTTAAACATTCATTTCCAGCGATTGGCGACGAACTTGGCGGAAGAGATCATAGCACCGCGATGCATGCTCATTCAAAAATTTCAAAAGAAATTGAAATGGATGAAAAACTTCGCACTGATATTGAATCTTTGAGAGAAAAAATTTACCAAGTGTGACAGTGCATAAACTCTGTATAACCTTATGAAAAAACTGTGCAAAAAAAAGAATTATTTGTGGATAATTTTTTCCTTATTTTTTCGTGTGGAAAACTCTTTGAGATATCCTGCTTTTCTTCAATTTTTATTCACACGTCAATTGTTTTTAAAAACTGGTTTCTACTCATTTAAAAAAGGATTTTCTTTTTTCTCCACAGTATCCACTCCCTTATTAAGACGATTATATTTCTTATTACTTAATCTATAATAAACTCTTATGAAAATTCTTTGTACTCAAGAAAATCTTCATAATGGACTTTGTATTACTGGTCACTTTCTTGGAAAACATAATTCTTTACCAATTTTAGGAAATGTTTTATTAAAAGCGCAAGGAAATAGTATTTCATTTACCACCACAAATCTTGAAATAGGAATAGAAGCCACCATTAGAGGAAAGATTGAAGAAGAAGGTTCTTTTACAGTGGACGCAAAAATATTTTCGGAATATATTTCACTTCTTCCAAAAGAAAATGTTGAAATAACCACCATAAACAACGAATTAGAAATAAAAACCTCAAAAACTCAAACACGCATGAAAGGCCTTCCTTCTGATGAGTTTCCATTGCTTCCTGAGGTTGAAAAGAAAACATCTTTTACATTTTCATCAATGGATTTTAAAAAGGCGCTTTCACAAGTGATTTTTGCTGTATCCCACGATGAGATTCGAGTTGAACTTACAGGAGTTCTTTTTTCTTTTGAAAAAGAAAAACTTATTTTAGCTGCTACTGATAGTTATCGATTAACAGAAAAACAATTTTTTTATAAAAGCGACATTCAAGAAGGCATACATATAATTGTTCCATTAAAATCTGTAACTGAAATGATTCGTATTCTTTCTGGAGAAGACTGCATTCTTTATTGTTCTCAAAATCAAATATCTCTTTTAAATAATGGAGCTCATTTTATCTCTCGCATTATTGATGGAAATTATCCTGACTATAAACAACTTATTCCAGAAAAAAGAAACACAAAAATTATTGTGAATCGATCTGAATTTTTAACACAAATTCGGACAGCAGGATTATTTTGTCGTCCTGGAATCAACGACGTTCATTTAAAATTTTCACCAGAAAAAAAAGCCATTATCATAGCGTCAATAAACGCGCAGCTTGGTGAAAATATTTCTGAACTGGACGCGCAAATTTCTGGAGATGAAAATGAAATTGTGTTTAATTATCGTTATCTTCTTGATGGATTGAATTCTATTTCCACAAATGAAGTTGTTTTAGAAATTATTGATAAAAATAATATCGGCCTTCTCCGGCCGAAAGATGAAAGCGATTATCTTTATCTTATTATGCCAATACGGCAATAAAATAAACATTGATTTTTTTAAAATTTTATCTCGAGGAAATTATTTTGTAAAATAAATTTTTTGACCGGAGATCTCATCAGTAAAACTTTGAGAACGAACATCTTTTGATGAAACGATTTCATTGTACGTGACACTTTTTAAAAAAGTGGCCACGTATTCTTTTTGCAGTGTCGCTCCAGAGAGAAGTTTTGATGCGTAGACATCGAACGTATATGATTTTCCTTTGTTTATTTTAATGGCGGAATTCAGTTGAAAAACATATGAAGACGAGAACGAGGAAAATGAAGTGTTTTTTGGGGCAATAGAATTTTTTGTATTTTTTGGATCCTTTCCGCCGCTACTAAGAAAAACAGATTCAAATTCATTGTTCCATATTTCTGACCCATTATCTTTTAAAACAATTTGAGTGAATTCAACATTGTATACTGGCCCGGCAGTAAGAGTGAATTTTCCAATAAGAAAATTTTCTTCGCTTGATTTGCCTGTTGGTGAACTCAGGTTTTTGTCCGAGAGTTCATTTGAAGCCCGCGCTCGAAATACTTCTTCCTTTATCGTAAGAAGGCCAGTGTAAAAATTAGGAACTTTCGCATACGCATGAGATTCTATGCCCTCGGCTTTTATTTCTTCAAAACTAATTTCAATGGTATCGTTTACATCAAAAGCATTCCCTGAAGGAGAAAAAACATCAGCAAGAATTTTTAAAGAGGAATTTGTGTCTTTTGGAAGAACAAATTCATTTTGAAATGAAAGTGTAAGAGGCGTGTTATTGTTTAGTGTGAGAGTGTCTTTTATTTGGCGATCATTTAAAATTAACCGAAAACCGCCAATCGCGCTTGGTGGATTTGAATTTGCTTGGGCATCATTGCCATTTTTAAGTGTTGGAGTAATAGTAAGAGAAGTCAGTTTTAAATCTTCTCCCTTGGGTTTAATGGTGAATCGAGCAAATTCCATTTGCGATTCATTAAGCGATAGAATATTTTTTGTGGTGTGTTTTTGAGATATAACCTCAACATCGCCTAACGTGATTTTTGAACTTTTTTCTGATTTGATAGGTACAAAAGTATCAGCAGAGTTTGGACGCAGATATACTTTATAAAAAAGGTCTTTTGCAATAATATCGCTTCCGCGACGAAGTGAAAAAGAAAATTCTCGATCAACTCCGCCGACAATGTCTGCCAAAAGTGAAAGAGAACGCGATTGAGACTGTGGCACAATAAACGGAGAATCTTTTAAATTGAACCAGAGCATTCCATTTTCGTCCATAAATTCGATGGTTGGACCAATTTGGTTTTTGTTATAAAAAAGACGGAAATTTTTTATATCTTCTTTTTTCATTGAACCGTCAAGTTTCAAACGTATTCCTTCAAGAGCAATATCACGATCTTTTGATTCAAATTCAAGACGCCAAACTTCTTTTTTTGTTTCACCAAGAATGGTTCGTTCCGGTTCTGAAACACTACGAACGAGAATTTTTCCAAGGATCTGGATTTCTTCAGTGAGTTTTTTTTGTCCAACCAAAGGAAAAACTCCGTCCAAAAACGGATTTTGATTCGAAGTAATTGCTTCTTGTGACGCGATACTTATTTGAAGAGTCTTGCTTGCTTCTATGGCGCTTAAAACATCACCTCGAATGACAATGTTTTTTGATGATCCTTTGGTAACGCGGAAAAGTTCATTATTGTTTTCAAAAGAGATTGTTGTTGTTTTTCCAGAGATGCCAACTTGGGCGATTTCTGTTTGATCAAGAAATAAATAAAACGAAGAAAGTTTTTCTGATGTCATTGTTCCAGAAAGCGTGAATACGATTTTTTGAATGCTAATATCTCCATCATTTCCAGCGGTAAAATTAAAGTGACCAAAATCAGTGAGTGCCTCAACGCCAGAAGTTCGATTTTTATTGAGATATAAAAATCCGTCTCCTGGATTGTCTTCTGAAAGAGAAACAGTGAGTCGTGTTCCGAGATTCGAACTTTGTTTACTCAAACTTCCGCTGTAAAAAATATCAGTGAGTTCTTTATTTTCAACATTGATTTCAGCTCCATCTTTATACACTTTTAAAAATCGTTTTTTTCTCGAGCCGCGAAAATGTTTTTCAAAACGGTTTTTTTCAACGGCTTCCCCTGTTATTTTTTGTTTTTCACCTTTGGAATTAATATAATAATTCGCGCCATCTTCATCTGTGATAATTGAACCAGAAGGAAATTTATTTTCTTTGATCGGTTCTCCAATTGTATAATTTTCTAAAAGTGTTTCCGGAATATCTTTCACAAGTTTTGGCCACTCCGAACCCCACAATTTATTTGCAAGCCCTGCGTTACTCACCCAACGGAGAATTCCTCCTGGTTCAAGAAAATAAACTTTTGAATCATTCGCAGTCTTAAGAAGCACACTTCCTGCCCGAAAGGTTACACTTCGTCCGGAAAAAGGAATATTGGCGAGTTCTTTGTCGGAAATTTTTTTGATATTTTTAAAATCCGAATACCAAGAAAAAAACACCTCCTGATTTGGAAAAAGGTATCGCTTCTCATCAGGAGCATAATAATAAACTGTTGGCGAAGAACCTTTAATAAGATCTCCAGAAACAAGTGTTGTGGCATGGATTTTTGTAGGCAAAAGAAAAATAACAGCTATTCCAGAAGAAACGAGAAGAAAAAATAATTTTATAGTGAGTAATTTCATGCTTTCTGTATAACATTTTTTAAAACAAAAAGCAAATAAAAATAAAACATCCTCATTTTTGCCTATTGTCAATATTACTCGCGAGTATTTTGTACTTTATGTTAAAAATTGAGCGGACGACCGGAATCGGACCGGCGTTCTCGGCTTGGGAAGCCGATGTAATAACCACTATACGACATCCGCAATATTTTCAAAAAGTATCATATTCAAAATGAAATGTCTATCTGCCCCTTGCCAGCAACAATCTTCTTCTTTATAATCTTATTTACTATTTTACTATGCTAAAAAATAAAAAGTGGCCTCTTATTTTTTTTGAGACCTGCTATACAATTTTCAGATTTTCGAAGATCCAAAATTAAAAAATTTTAGCATAAGCGGGTGTCGTATAACGGCTATTATGCGTCCTTGCCAAGGACGAGAAGGCGGTTCGATTCCGCTCACCCGCTCCGAATTTCACGCCAAACTCAAATTCATGAACAAACCAACCCCAAAATTTCTCAATGATGGTGATAAATGGCTTTTGGCTGAAGACGTACCGGATATTGATTTTCAATTTTCTCAAATATGGCTTTCGTCATTTGTTAATGATTTGGAAAAGACCATCGGTATTAATTATAAAAAAGTTATTTCTGTTTATAACAACGGATATAATTTGAAATTTTATTACGGCGACAAAGATTCTGAAGTTGTTTCTAGCACTATTCTACGAAAAATAGTTGACGAAAATTTTGGAGCGGAGATCAACAAAAACATCAGACAAGTTGCTAATGAACTATTTGAAATTTCAAAAAAGATAACGTCGGAATATTTAAAAAATTTGAGTGATGCAGAATTGTCAGATTTTTACAAAAAACTTGATAACATTCACACCAAATTTTACTCATGGTGCTGGCTGCCAAATGCAGTGGATATGTTTCACGCACATTTTACAAATCATTTAAAAACACTTCTTGCAAAATATTCAAAATTAGAAGAAAAAATTAATATCGCGCTTGTTGCACTTAGTTTTTCTGATGGAAAGAGTTTTATTCAAGAAGAACTAGAATCATTGCTCAAGATTGCCATTTACAAAAAAGACTATCCCGAAGATGAGACAACATTTGAAAAAATGCTTGTTGAGCATCATGCCGAATATTTTTTTATTAAACATTTATGGATTGGCAAAGATGGCGTTTCAACCATCGAGGAATATCATCAAGCGGTGGAAAAAATATTATCCGAGCATGATCCGAAAAAAGTTTTGGAAAGTGAATACAAAAAATGGACCGATGACAAAAAATTAAGAGATGAATATGAGAAAAAACTTAACCTTTCGGAAAAAGAAAAAGAGTTGTTTAGAACTTACGCGGAATTTGCCTTCACAAAGACGTATCGAAGGCGTATTCAACTTTATTGGGCATATAAAATGGATTTCATCTTTGAAGAACTTTCAAAGCGTTTTGGAATAGGTTTTATTGAATCTCGTTTTCTCATGCCAAACGAGGTAGCAGAAGGATTAAAAAATGGATTGTCTGATGAAATAAAAATAGTTGTGACAGAACGCGTAAAACACTGTGTTTACTATGCCGAAAAAGATTTGGACATTGTCGCAATCAACAATGATTGTAATCAATTTGAATCAACTATCATTGAAGAAATTCATCACGCGGTAGACGAATTTAAGGGTCAAGTTGCTTGTATCGGCAAAGTTCAAGGATTAGTCAAAATCGTCAACACAACTTCTGATATGCACAAAGTGGATGTTGGCGACATCCTTGTTTCCATTGCAACCAATCCTGACATTTTGCCTGCCATGAAAAAGGCAGTTGCTTTTGTTACAGAACAAGGCGGAATTACTTCTCATGCTGCTATTGTTGCAAGAGAGATGAAAAAACCTTGCATTATTGGAACAAAAATTGCTACAAAAGTTTTAAAAGATGGTGATCTTGTTGAAGTTGATGCCAATAGCGGTGTTGTGAGAATTCTGAAAAAGTAAACTGTCAGAACATTTGAAAAGAAACCGACTCGTATTTTTACATTCTCCTCTGAGTGGACAAAATGCAACAAGAAAAGTTATGAGAGTTGAAAAAATGCTCATCATAGTTTAGTATAAAAATACTTTCTTTAAAAGTATTTTTTATTGCTTATCAAAAAAAATGCCTGGATGGCGGAATCGGTATACGCAACAGACTTAAAATCTGTCGGGAGCAATCCCTTGTGGGTTCGAGTCCCACTCCAGGCACCACGTAGGAAAAGTCAATGCCTCGCCCAGCAGGCGGCGGCGAGTCTGCCTGCAGGGAACCCGTTAAAAACATCAGCTCGAACTATATTTTGTAAAAGCGAAAAGAAGAATTTTAATCATTTGATTTAAGAGTGAGAAATGGCCTAAAATAAGGGCTTTTTTTGTTTGACACCGCGACACTTGATATGTAAAGTACTATCTGTTATCATAAACGGCAATATCAAGCATGTTGCTTGGTGTGCTCTGCCGCGAGAGTGTCGCGGTAAATCGTACTTCGAAAGGAGACGAAAATGCACAGAAACATGGCGGTTCTTTTGGGCATTGGTTTGATTCTCGTTGGTTGCTTCGGCGATAAGCCACCGAGAACAACGACTGTCGAGTTCGCCCAACCTGAGAGAGGACAAGTCCAAGAGCTCGGAAGCGAGATTCGAATCAAGCTCATCACCGCAACGGGAAGCCACGAAGAGATGCAGGCAGAAGTGCAGGGTGAATTGGATTCGTTCATCAATGGCGGCCAGTACGAGATCGTTCGCGTGGTCACTACACGCTGTTATAGAGATTCCGCGCATCTTCTTAGCGCGGAAGTGTACTACCGACCGAAGAAGTAGTTCCGTGGAGGGCTTATCAATTGTCCTCACACAAAGCGTACGACCTAAGGGTACGGCGCTTTTCTTTTTTATTGAAAAGTTAGTTAATTTCATATAAGATTTGATTGTATTCGCTTTGCGAAGGCGGGTTCGGACTAATTCACGTATTCTGCACCAAGACAGAAAATTCCGATTTCCTGCCTTGCCGGCAGGCAGGTTGCCCGACCGATTCGATCGCGCGAATTTTCTATAAAAAGAATTTTCGTGCTTAAATAGTTTTGTTTATCCATACAGTAAACTCTTGTGTTTATTTGCGGTACAGCATATAATTTAAACCAAAGGTACCCATATTTGGGTACCAATAGTATACAAACTATCAATGTAATGATAGTGAGCATACATTGAACCATGAAAAAAGACTACATTTTAGACTTAATGAGATCAAAGAAAACCATCTTTACTTTTAAAGATCTTATTTTATTTTGGAAAGAATCTGATGTGAATTTTGTAAAGAAAAAAATTCACCGTTATGTGAAAGCAGGCAAAATGAATTCTATCCGTAGAGGCATTTACTCCAAGGACAAAGACTATAATAAATACGAATTGGCTACAAAAATCTACACACCATCATATATCAGTATGGAGACTACGCTCGGCGCGGCAGGAGTGACTTTTCAACTGTACAGTCAGATTTTTGTCGCATCGTACACCTCAAAGGAGATCGAGTGTGATGGACAGAAGTATTCTTATAAAAAAATTAAAGATACTATTCTCACCAATGGGATTGGCATAGAATCAAGAGAGAATTATAGCATCGCTTCACCCGAGCGGGCATTTTTGGATGTCATTTATCTCAACAAGGATTATCACTTTGATAATTTGTCAGCTTTGAATTGGGAAAAAGTGCATGAAATTTTACCGATTTACGACGGTAACAAACGAATGGTAAAAATGGTGAAAATGTACCATGAAGCGTTTAAAAAAACCTGAAATAGTAATTATATGGCTCTTAATACCGCAAAACATAAAAATATTCTTATAAAAATTCTCAAGGATATCTACACTGACCCTACCATTAGTCCGATTTTGGGATTCAAGGGTGGGACAGCCGCTACATTTTTCTATAATCTTGATCGTTTTTCAGTGGACTTGGATTTTGACTTACTTGATGGAGATAAGGAGGACTTTGTGTTTGAACAAGTGAAGGCAATTCTTGAAAATTACGGAAAATTAAAGCAAGTCAGAAAGAAAAGATTTAATCTTTTTTATATTCTTTCTTATGACGACAAAGATATTAATGCTCAAAACGTTAAGGTAGAAATCAATCGCCGAGGATTTGGATCAAAATATTCAGTAGAATCATTCCTCGGCATTTCTATGCAAGTAATGGTTAAGGAAGATATGGTTGCTCATAAACTTTGCGCTATGTACGAGCGAATTGGTAAAACTAACCGCGACATTTTTGATGTTCAGTTTTTTCTTTCTCACGACTGGGTGGTCAATAAGAAGATTATTGAGAATCGCATGGGTGTGTCGTATGTAGAATTTTTAAAAAAATGTATTGAAATAATGGAAAAATTCGATGACCGCAACATTCTCGCAGGTCAAGGCGAATTACTGTTATCCGAGAAACAAAAAACATGGGTAAAAGCAAAACTCAAATCAGAAACATTGTTTTCCCTTAGGTTGGCTCTGGAAAAAGAAAAGTAACTTTCAAATTTATGTTCGATAAAAAAATATGATGCCTCAATTTGTAGATTTTCCTTTAAAAGATGGAATAACATTGCCCGGGCTTTTGTATCGAGCGCCGAAGTCTCATGATGCAGTTATTTTTTTGCATGGCAATGGGAGCTCATCTATTTTCTACCAGGAATGGAAAAATCGTATTTTTGCTTCGGCTCTCGCGAAAAAAAATATTTCGATTCTCTATTTTAATAATCGAGGCGCGCATATTATAAAAAATTTGTCTGTAGGTCATGGAGTCAAACAAACCAAAAAACGTTTTGGCATGGCATACGAAAAAATTAAAGATTGCGTAATAGATATTGACGGAGCCATTTCATTTCTCAAAAAACAAGGATACAAAAATTTTTATCTGATGGGTATTTCAACCGGAGCAAATAAAATTTGTGTTTATAATTTTTACAAACCAAAAAACGAAGTAAAAAAATATATTCTTCTTTGCGGCGGCGATGATACTGGAATTTATTATGATTGTTTAGGAAAAAAGATGTTTTGGAAATTGCTCGAAGAGGCAAAGAAAAAAATAAAAGCAAAACAAGACGAAGAAATTATCAAAGAAATGCTTCCTGAGAATATTTTTTCGTGGAAAGGTTTTTTTGATATCGCCAATCCGGACGGTGATTATAATGTTTTTCCTTTTTACGAAGTATTGCATAAAGAAAAACTTTCCGAGAAACCGATTTTTCGATATTTTAAAAAAATCAAAAAACCAACTTTGGTGATTTATGGAAGCGAAGATGAATACGCATGGGGAAATGTGCCAAAAATTGTTGAAATTTTAAAAAATTATCAACCAATGTTTACATATAAAATTATTGCTCACGCAGATCATGGATTTAAAAATCATGAAAAAAAAATAGCTCGAATGATAACCAATTGGCTTTAAAAGCTCATAAATGGTTCTTAAAAAAGAAGCGTGATATAATGAAACCTGCAACAGACTATATAAAAAAATATGAAACTGCATTTTTCAGTAATTTTTATTCTTTTTTTGGCGGGTTTTGTTTTTAGTAATGATGTTTTGGCGGAGGAGACGCGTTTTTTTGAAAAAACCAAAGAAGCGCGTATTTCAAATTTTTCTATACAAAAAATTGATCCACTGCAAGATTTTTTTATAACTTCATCTGAAAATAAAAATATTTCTGATCAAAATTGGTATTATTCTCCAGAGCTTTTATTTGAGTTTTCATCAAACGCTGTTGGATTTTCATGGGATGATTCATGGCAAGAAGGCAACGTCCTTGAAGGAAGATTTTTAGAACGTGATCATTGGTCAAAATGGATTTCGATTGATCCAGGAGATATTCAAACAAGTTTTTTTTCAACAAAAATATTTAGCGATCTCAATTTTTCTCGGGAAGCACGTCGAATTGTCGTGCGGAGTAATAATCCATTGTTTTTGAAAACTCTGGAAATTATTTATATTGATTCCACTTCTCCAGCAAAACTTATTTCAGCATCATCAACCAGCGGTTCGGTTTCTATTATTTCTCGGGTGCAATGGGGTGCGGATGAATCATATCGTTTTCGCGCAAAAACCGACCTCGAGCCGGAAATTTTGCAAGAACTTTTTTCCAAAGGCGCAAAAATAGATGCTGATAAGATCGAAATTTGGCCGGTTGAATATGCTGATCCAAAAAAAATTGTGATGCACGAAACTGATGGATATAACGGTGGAGATGATCCAGCGAGCACTGTTCGCGGAATTTATCATTGGCACGCGAAAACACTTGGATGGGGCGACATCGGATACAATTATCTTGTTGACTCAAAAGGAAATATTTATGAGGGCAGAACTGGCGGAGACGGCGCTGTTGGCGGACATGTGTATCATAGTGAAACCGTGACAAACGAAAACGGAGAAAAAGTGACACTGGGATTTAATATGAATATTGGAAGTATTGGTATTTCTATGCTTGGAAGTTATGATACTGACGAAAGTAATGGCACTGCACAAGTTGCAGTTGCGCGATTAGTTGCGCAAAAAGCACTGGACTTTGGGTTTGATCCATTAGGAAGCGATCCGTGGAAAGTGCCAGTCATACGTTTAAGCAAAGAAACATCTGATACTGCTTTTTTGGAAGCGCTTCCAAAATCAACAAAACTTTTTGATATCAAAGGAATTCAACATGTGTTTGATACAACTGATTTGAGTCAACCAAAAATTATTCTTGCAAATATTTTGAATTTTACCGGGCACAAAGATATTGATTATAAGCGCGACCCACAGGAAAATCTTATGATGGTTTTTACCAATTCCAGAACTCTTGCTTCTCAAGAATATCAAAAAAATCTTCGAGATGGAGTTCGTTTTGCCGCGACCATTTTGAGACAAACAGCCAATGAAGTAAAACTGAAAAAAGATGAATCCACACTTTTTGAGGTAGAAGTTCGAAATGACGGAGATACCACGTGGCATTCGTATTCAGAGAAACGAATTCTTTTTGCTTCAAGCGATATCACGCAAAATCTTGCGGCTTTGCATCAATTTTCAATTGCTGCCACTTCGAAAGAAATAAAAGCGAAAGAAGTATATTTTTTTTCCAAGAAAAACATTGCGCCGCATGAAACAGCAACTCTTCAATTTTCTATTACTCCATCAGTTTCCAAAGCAAAAGAACTTCGAGAATATGTGTTGGCATTTGATACGCTTGGATATTTGGAAAGTCCTCGTGTTCAAATAACAGTGGTGAATCTTGATTTGGCGCTTGCGCCATACGCCACAGAATTTTTAGGCCAAGATGCCGCGCCCGCATATTTTGATAATGCCAAACCAGTTATTCATCTTCGATATAAAAATGTTGGGAAAGAAATTTGGAAAAAAGAAGATTTTGCGCTCAACATGATCGAAGTCAGCAACGGAGATAAACCTTCTCCATGGAAAGGAAAAGATTGGCCAAGTGAGTTTGGTAAATTTCTTTTTGAAGGAACAGAAGTAATGCCAGGAAACGAAGCTCTTTTTACTCTTCCTGTTTCAAAATTAGCCCCTGGCCATTTTCAGCATCATTTTTATTTGACTCGCAAAGTAATACAGAATGGCTTTTTTCTCGGTGATGAAAAAGTGATTGGATCTGACGCAGAATTTCTGACTCGAGTGGATCCTATTTTTGGCGCTACAGTATCTCATAATTTTCCGCCAGCGTTAAAAACCACATGGCGCGTTCCTGTGGAAATGAAAATAAAAAATGTTGGCCTTGCTTCTTGGAAAGGAATGCTTGAACTTAAAAATTTGTATAAACCAAAAGATGTAAAACTTTCTTTTGTTGATAATTCATGGGTGAATAAAGATAGTATTGCCAAGAAAAATATTAACCTCAAACCAGGCGAAGAATTTGTGGTCAAGTTTAAAATTGACGCGCCGAAAAAAGTTGGAGTATATGATTTCCAGTACAAACTCATGCTCGGAAAGCAAGAAATTTTTGTCGGAAAAGTTTTTAACCAATCAATTCCTATTCGAGTAGATTAAATCGTTCTCTGTGGTATAATGAATGTATGAAAAACAAGAAACAAAAGCTTCAAAAAAGGCAACAAAAAAAGATTCGAGAAATCAAATTTCGTCCCGAGCTTTTTTGGGATGTTGATCCAAAAACCATTGATCCTCAAAAACATGCTCGATACATTATTGAGCGAGTATTAGATTTTGGAGAAATAAATGAACTAGAATGGCTCTTTCATTATTATTCAAATCAGCAAATTAAAAAAACACTCCACGAATTCAGAAGCCCAATTCATGAAAAAAGTAAATCATTATGGTCGCTCGTCCTCCAGTAAAAGAAGCCCAATCAACAATTATCAGATTAGATGTTCTTCCAAAAGCCACGAGGAATGCATTTTCGTTACTTCAAAATTTTTCTTTTTTATCAAAATCTGATTGGTATCTTGCTGGAGGCACTGCCCTTACTCTACAAATAGGTCATCGTAAATCTGTCGATTTAGATTTTTTTACAACACAGAAAACTTTTCACGAATCGGAAATCGAAAAAGAATTTCTATCAACAGGAAAATGGATTACTACACTTCAACAAAAAGGAACGCTCTACGGAAAATTTGTTAATGCGAAGATAAGTTTTATTGCCTATCCATTTTTTCAGCCTTCCAAAGAAAAAATTTTTTGTGGGCATATTTCTATCCTTGCGCCACACGATATTGCAGCAATGAAGATTGTTGCCATAAGTCAGCGCGGTCGTAAAAGAGATTTTGTAGATCTTTATTGGTATTGCACTCATTTTGACAGACTCGAAGAAGTTATCCGTCGAACCATAAGACAATATCCACACCAAAAATTGAGTATCCCACATATTATAAAAAGTTTTACGTATTTTGAAGATGCCGAAGCGGATCCGATGCCAAAAATATTTTTTGATGTGACATGGAAAAAAATAAAAGAATATTTTCAAAAAGAAGCTGTTCGTCTTGCGAAAGAACTTCTTCGGCTTACGTAATTTTTTCATAATTTTTTTGGTATTTCTGAAATTTTTGTTATAATAAAATACATACCATGCTCTTTAGAGAGATAATTTTCAAGTATGATTAAAAAAGCGATTATTCCTGTTGCTGGATTTGGCACAAGATTTCTTCCTGCGTCAAAAGCTCAGCCAAAAGAAATGCTTCCTGTGGTGGACAAGCCTATTATTCAATATATTGTAGAGGAGGCTGTGGCTTCTGGAATAGAAGAAATTATTTTTATCACCGGACAAAATAAACGGGCGATTGAAGATCATTTTGATTCAAATTTTGAGCTGGAGCATCTTTTGGAAAATAAAAATCAGGAAGATGTCCTCGAAGAGATTCAACGGATTTCGTCTTTGGCAAAATTTGCCTACGTCAGACAGAAAAAACCCAGAGGCGACGGAGACGCCATTCGTCAAGCGGCTCATTTAGTTGGAGATGAACCATGTGCTGTGCTTTTTGGAGATGATATTGTGCTTAGTGAAAAACCATGTTTACGACAATTGATAGACATTTTTGAAAAATATCAAAAGTCTGTCATAGCGGTTCAAAAAGTTCCAAAAGAAATAATTTCTCGCTACGGAGTGATTGGTGGAACAGAAATTGAAAATCGAGTATGGGAAGTTCGTAGAGTGGTGGAAAAACCAAAACCAGAAGAAGCTCCTTCAGATTTGGCCATTATTGGAAAATATATTATTACTCCGGAGGTTTTTGATATTTTGCTTCGAATGAATAATACTGAAAATCAAGAAGAGCTTCGTTTGGCTCATGCATTTCAAAAAATGCTTCCAAAACAACCACTGTATGCTTTGGAGTTTGAAGGAAAAAGATTTGACTGCGGAACCAAAATTGGTCTTTTGATGGCCAATGTTGAGTTTGGCCTTAAGCATCCTGATACAAAAAAAGAATTTTCAGAATTTTTAAAAAGAAAACAAATTTGAATTTTTATTTAAAATCGCAAATTAAGAATTGAAAATTATTTTTCCCATGCATACTTTTAAAAAGAGTTCTCTTAAAAAAAGTTTTATTTTTTCGCTTCTTATTATTCTTTCTTTGAGCGGATTTGGATGTAAGCTTCAAGGAGAAGATTTTAAAAAAGCCACTCAATCTCAAAAGCTTACTTATTGGAGAGTCTGGGATACTCCAAAAGATTTTGATGAAATTATCAACGCGTATAAAATTCAACACCCAAACATTTCGATTCAGATTGTTAATTTTCGATATGAAGAATATGAGCAGAAACTTCTTGAAGCGATGGCAGAAGATCGCGGCCCGGATATTTTTTCCGTTCATAGTTCATGGATACCGAAATATGAAAATCGTATTGCTCCGATACCAGCAGAAATACGGACTGCGTATCAGACAACGCAAAAATCACTTGGCTTTAAAAACGAAGTTGTTGTTGATTACCGCACAACAAAAAGCATTACTCCAGAACAAGTTCGAGCATCATTTCTTGGACCTGTGGCAGAAGAAGTTATTCGGAATAATAAAATATATGCCATTCCTCTTTTTTTAGATACTCTTGCAACTTATTATAATATTGATCTTTTAAATAACGCGGGTATTCCTTTGCCGGCTTCAAAATGGGCAGAGCTTCAGGAGCAGACGCCGCTTTTGACTCTCCAAGATAAAGAAGGAAATATTGTTCAGTCAGCCGTGGCTCTGGGAACTCGTAAAAATGTTGAACGATATTTTGATATTCTTTCTCTTCTTATGATGCAAAACGGAACTGAAATGCTTGGAGGAGGAAAATCAAAAGTCACTTTTGACGTCATGCCGCCAAATCTCTCCGGCAGAGCAACTCCGCCAGGAGAAGACGCCATTCGATTTTACACTGAATTTTCTCAGCCATCGAAAAACGTTTATACATGGAACGCAAGTTTGGAAAATTCTTTTGATGCGTTTGTACATGGAAAAACAACATATTTTTTTGGGTATTCATATCACGTGCCGCTCATTCGTTCGCAAGCTCCGAAACTCAACTTTGGAATTGCTCCTATGCTTCAAATTGATGACGGCGCTCCGATACACTATGCTAATTATTGGGCTGAAACCGTGTCGAAAAAGAGCGCGCATCAAGATATTGCATGGGATTTTCTTCAGTTCGTTGCCAAACGAGATCAAGTAAGTTCATATCTCAAAAACACTCATAAGCCGCCAGCGCTTCGATCGTTGTATGATAATTTTAAAGATGATATTAGTGTTGGGGTTTTTACTTTGCAAACGCTTACCGCAAAAAATTGGTACCGAGGAAGAAATCCTGAAGCAGCAGAACTTTTTTTTGGAGAAATGATTGACACTGTTATTTCAGGCGAGACTTCAATCAAAGAAGCTATTCGAAAAGCGCGGCAAAAAATTCAACAAACATTGTAAAAAACAGTGGTTTATTTGCGGAGAAACGACTTTTTTGCTATACTAAAAATATTTAAAAGTAAATTTTTTTGGGATACTTTTTTGAAAGCATCCCATAAAATCTTAAGAAAGGAGGTGAATGTATGCAAAAAATTAAAAATATAGCGCGAGCCGCTATCGGAAGCGCCCTTCTTTTACCACAAGTGGTGTTTGCGCAATTCGGTCTTGAGTACGCAGCAAATACAAATTTGGGAACTGCTGATGTTCGAGATACGGTTTTCCAAATTATTAACGCGCTTCTTGGATTTTTAGGAATCATCGCGATTATTATTGTTCTTTACGGAGGATTCATCTGGATGACCGCAGGAGGAAACGAAGACAAAACCTCCCAAGCTCGAAAACTTATTTTTGCTGGTATTATTGGGTTGGCCATCATCTTAGCTTCCTTTGCAATTACCGAATTTGTTCTTACACAGCTTTTTACTGCTACTGGCGGAGATCTCAACACGTTGTAAAAATTTTTCCTCTCATGAGCCAAAAGAATGCGACAACCATGAGAGGAAGCGCTTGGATCAAAAAATATATTTTGATTCAAACGCTTCCAAACAGCAATTCCCTATGCTTCAATTTTTTTCCTCGCACGAGCAACGAGTAAGCTCATTTCAGAAAATTTCGTATTTTTTTATTGTTGCTGTTATTCTTTTTTTTATTTTTCCGATTTTTAGTGCACAAGCGAAAAAGTGTGAAGGAATTTTTAATTGTTTTGGCCTTCATGATGTTGCAAGCATTGCTAATTTTGAGGCAATTTCTCCCACAAATACGCTACCAATTATTATTGGAAAAATTGTTCAGGTTATTTTGAGTTTTGTGGGAGTGATTTTTATGCTTTTGGTAATTTATGCCAGTTTTATGTGGATGGTTTCTGGAGGCAATGATGAAAAAGTTGGAAAAGCAAAAAAACTTATTTTTACAGCATCCATTGGCCTTCTTTTAATTCTTTCAGGATATATTATTACGCGGCTTGTGGTGGACACTCTTATTACTGCGATTGAATCGACTTAAAACGTGAGTATGGCAAGAAAATTGTGTTCAAACAGATTGATTGCATGTTCTTTTTTTATCATACTCTTTTTTGGAAGCTTTTCTCTCACGTTTTTTGGAGCACAAGCAGGCCTTGAAGGAAATTTTCAACAATCACTTGAAGAAACAGGAAAAGCCGCGACTTTTATTCCGGAAGTTGGCGAAAAAGCAAAAGTTACAGAAACAAAAATTGAGCAAATCGTGGGAACAGTTGTTGGTTTTCTGCTGGGTTTTATATCAGTGATATTTTTTGTCATTATTTTTGTGGCCGGATTTATGTGGATGATGGCCGATGGGAACGAAGAAAAAATCGGAAAGGCAAAAAAACTCATAATGTCTTCAATGTTTGCGCTTTATATTCTTACAGCCGCATATCTTTTGACACTTCTACTTACAAAACTTTTGATTACTGACATTGGATTTAATTATGGTTATCAATAATTATTTTATTGTGAAAGTTTTTTCTTTTTCTCAAAAAAATTGGTTTGTATTTTTTGGAAGCTTGCTCTTTTTTTTCATGAGTTTTTATTCTGTTGCATTTACAGTTTTTGCACAAAATACTCTTAACGAAACCATAAACACACCATTAGAAGAATTTCAGAAAAAAACAGATTTCAAAGACATTGAAGTAGGAAAAGCCGCTACTAAAGTGGAAGATTTAATTGGCATCATTCTTAATTTTGTTTTAGGAATAACGCTTACAATTTTTATAGTGAGTGTTTTTGCCGCTGGATTTATTTGGATGACTTCTGAAGGAAATGAAGAAAAAACTAAAAAAGCCAAGACTCTTCTTTTTCAGTCTTCCGTTGGAATGGCAGTTGTGTTTTTCGCGTATTTGATCGCGTATGTGTTGTTTTCAGTTTTTTTATTTGGAACTGGATTTCAAGCGCCTTAATTGGTAATCATTTTTATTATTCTATGCGTCTTACTGCAGTTAAAACATTTGGTGAACGGTTGCAGAAATTTTCACAGAGCGCGTTATATAATCCAACAGAAACTGAAATAGAGACTGGTCTTTTTTCTCGGTTTGGGCTTGTTTTGCGTCAGGCGCTTATTGCGGCAGGAATTCTTTTTACCATTCTTTTTCTTTGGGCCGCATATCTTTGGATGACAGCGCAAGGGAATGAAGAACAAGTAAAGCGGGCGAGAAATATTTTTACGGCCGCGATTGTTGGCATGATGATACTTTCGTTTTCAGCGGCTATTACCTATACAATCAGTTATTTTCTTATTGCATCAGGAGGATAGTGTATTATGAAAATATTTCAAAAAAACATCTGTCGAATTTTTTTAGGGTTTATTTCAATTATAATGATTTTTGGTTTGGTTCCATTTGGCTGGTCTTTTGCATCTGCACAATCAATCGACCCAGATTCAACTTCAACCGCAGATGAGAATTTTCAACGATTAGAACGCGTTGGCGATAAATCTGGATTTGAAACAAACCTCGGAACATTTAATAAAGACAACAAAAAAGAAGAGATAGCTAGCTCAGCAGTATTTTTGATTGCTATTCCATTTATTAGGCTTATTAAAATAGTTTATGGTTTTTTGGCAACGATTTTGGTGATTCTTATTATCAAGGCTGGATATGTATGGCTTACTGCAGAAGGTAATGAAGAAAAAGTGACCAAAGCAAAAAATACTTTGAGTCAGGCATTCATAGGATTTTTTTTGCTCACGGCCTCGGCGCTTATTGTTTATTTTGTGCTTCTTATTTTAGGTCAAGTAGAAACTGATATTATTAATTCTGGCGCAGGGGATTTACGTTAATGTTTATGAAAAGATTTTTTTTATTTCTTACTGTGGTTTTTTTGCTCTGGTTTCCGGCTGTATCTTTGGCGCAATTACAAACTTCAAACACAAATGTAACCGATGGCAAACCAACTTTAATTGGCGGAACGAGCATTTTTTTCTTAAAGAGTCTTGGTTATGAAACTGAAGCTTTTACGCGCGAGGGAATTATTTTTTCTCCTTTTGCCACTTTGATTTTGATTATTTTTAGTTTTTTAGGAATTGTTTTTTTGTCTTTGGCAGTTTATGGAGGAGTGCTTTGGATGGCATCCAGCGGAAGTGATGAAAAAGTTGAAAAAGCAAAAAATATTTTAAGAGACGCTATTTTAGGATTGCTCGTCATTTTGTCATCATATTTTATTACTTATTTTATTGTAAATTTTGGAGCTGTGGTTTCCTTGGCCCAAGAAGGAGTGGATATTTGCGCCACTTCCCAATTGCCGGATTGGGCAAAATGGATTCTTCCAGTTTGTTGGTAAAATTATGGCAAGCATTGAACAAAATATCATGCAAGGGTTTTCGACTATTGGTGAGTTTGGTTTTGGCTTCTCACCCGAAACGTCCCCTATTGATCCAAGAATTGTAGCCATTGGAGTGATTCGAATTATACTTTCCATGGTTGGATTTTTCTTTTTTCTTCTTATGCTGTATGCCGGATATCTTTGGATTACAGCTTATGGAGAAGAAGAGAAAATCAAACAATCATTAAAACTTTCGCGAGCCGCTGTTTTGGGTCTTTTAGTTGTCATTGGCTCTTATGCCATTACTGTTTTTGTTTTTTATATGCTTACACGCGCCGCAGGAGGCATATTTTATAATCCGTCAAACCCAACTTATGACATTCTTGAAACCGATGCTGGGTATTAAGAAAAAAAAGAAAACGCAGTTTTTTTTCTCTGCGATTTTTGTATTGATGCTGGTATCTTTTTGTGTTCCATTAAAAAATATACAAGCGCAAGTAAAAATTCCCTCGAATAACTTTGAAGAATTACAAGACATAGATAGTCTTTTTCTTTATTCTTTATTTGATACACTCAGCACTAAAGCTGGTTTTCAATCAGTGCTTTCTGGTGTAGGAGATTTTTCTTGGTACGGGCCGTATTATATTGAGTATCAAATCGCTCGAATTATTGGACTTTCTATGATGGCATTAGGATTACTATTTTTAGGAATTGTTTTGTATGGAGGAATTATTTGGATGACAGCCAAGGGAAATGAGGAACAAGTAAAAAAAGGCAGAGATATGATTAAAAATGGAGCTATTGGTGTGCTGATTGTTACCACTGCTTATTTAACTTCATATTTTGTCGCCAGGAACGCTCTGAATATTTCACAACAGCGCACACAAGAGTCTTTAGAGCGAACTGGAGAAAGTACTCAGGAACAAGCCCCTGCTGAAGGCGATTCACTTGAAGACGCCATTGATAGTATCATTCAATTTTTTACGGGAGATTGATTTCATAAGTATGACAAAAATTTTTTCATTTTTCATTTCAACAGCTCACGCGGAAACAACAACCGGCAATACTATTTTTGATCGTATGTTTCGGCCGCTTGAAGTAGTTGGCGAAGAAGCATTTTGTAATCCGCCATGCGATATTGCAAGTTTCGCACAAAAAAATCCGCCAATTGAAATTGCGGTCTATGTTGTAAATATACTTCTTCTTTTTTTGGGCATTATGGTGATTTTGGCGCTTCTGTATGCCGGCTGGCTTTATATGACCTCAAACGGAGAGGCGCCAATTATTGAACGGGCAAAAAAGATTTTTTTTCAGGCCTCGATTGGCGCGCTTATTATTTTAATGAGTCTTTCGATTACGAATTTTGTGTTAAACGTTGTTAGTAAAAGCACTAACACTGAATATTTACCACTTGAGGAGCAAAATATTCCATTTCCTAATCCCTGAACATTTAACGAACCCATCGAGTGATACGAACGAAATTTGAGTTCGACAATACTGGATTCCTCATAAGGAATTCTTCTTTTTTTTGAAATTCTTTTTGAAATAAAGCTGGAATAAGTTTTTTAGGATCAGCAAAAAGATTTTCTAATGTATCTTGAACAAGCCATACTTCTTCGAACTCTTTTAAATTTGATTTAAGTGAAATAGTATCGAGTTCGTTTTCTATAACTGGAATTCCAATCAACAGATTTTTTGATTTAAAGATATTATTGCTGTCAAGGATTCGTGAATCAGGAAATGCATCAAAAATTGGTAATGATCCATTATAGTAATATTGAAATGCTCGGGCAGAAAGAATTGATGGAACAACAAAAGCCGTATTTTTTGTTTTATCGCGGCGCTCTTCAATACGATTTCCAATTTCTTTCCAATGCCGAGAAGGACTGTTTCTGTCGGCAAACATTCCATTGAGAGTGGAAAAAATAATAAGAACACAGATGCCCCATGATATGTATTTACCAAGTGAGCGATATTCAATTTGATGTAAAAAAATTATTATGATTAGGAGAATAAACGCGAGCGATGGAAGAATATACCGAATGATACTCAGTTTGAAGAAGAAAATAATAAGAATTGGAACCATGCTTATGATGAGAAGAGCAAGAAGTTTTTCATCCCATTTTTTTTTCGGTCGTAACAAAAATAATGAAGAAACATCAAAATGTATTTCAAAAAAGAATAAAAGAAAAGTAATAAAGAGGAAAATTTTTAATACAAAGAAAATAATCATGGATTCTTCATATGGATTAACAAAAGCAGAAAATATCAAATTTTCTAAAAAAAATTTGGTGTCGTTTGAAAAAAAACTTGTCCAATAGTGCGGAGCGGCAATTTGAGTAAGATAAAGTCTCTCAAAAAAAGTTTGCCACCATGGAATATAAGCGACAACAATACCAAGTTGCGCCAAAAGCCAGCTTGTTCGCTCAAAACGATTTTTGTAGAAGATTTTTTTTGCAATCGCAATATTTTGCGCAAAAAGGAAAAACCAATAGGCGTAATGTGTATAAACTCCAAGCGCACTCGTGAGAAAAAATCCGCTTAAAAGAAAAAATTGTTTCTTTTTTGAAAGAGTATTTTCGCAAAACCAAAGTTCAAAAAGAAATGTCGTTCCCAGAAGAGCCAAAAACACAAAAAGAGAATACATGCGCGCCTCGGCAAAATAATGAAGTTGCGAATATGAAAAGAAAAACGCTATGGCGCTTATTGTTGCTATATTCTTTCCAAACCACCGACGAGAAAAGAAAAAAAACGTAACCATACTTAATAATCCAAAAAAAAGTGATGGGATGCGAAAAAACCATTCGCTTTTCCCTCCGAGAAGCGACCATGTTTTAAGAATCAAATAGTAAAGCGGCGGTGAAAAGTCTGATTTTGTAAGTTCAATTATTTCTTTCCATGAATGTTGAATATAAAGAATCGTGTTTATTTCATCAAGCCAAAACGGACGAATAAAAAATAAAAAAAAGAAAGATAAAAATGCAAAACCGCTGAAACCTAAAATTATTCGCGAAATGTTTTTTCTTTGGATCATATTTATTGATTGATATGAAGTAAAAAAGTTTTTCCAAGAATCTTTTTTTGTAGAATTACGAGTTTTGCCCGGCGAAAGACATCAATGATTCTTATTCCTTTACCGCGAAAAATTTCTATACTCATGGAATTGATTGTTTCTGATGGCATTTGCAGTGGCAATGAAAATTCATGATTTGTAGTTATAAAATCCCTTGGGCTCCAAAGTGAAGTTGGGTTTTCAATATATCCAAGCGGATAATATTCTTCATAAACAATTTTTTCTTTGTTATTTTTAAAATCAATTTTTATAAAAATGTCATCTTTTATTTTTCGAGTTGCGTTCCAAACAAGTTCAAGATGAATAAGTTCATTTTCTTTTTTGAGATTATAACCCAAAAGCATAAGCTCTTTTCCAAATAAATGATTCATGTATGTTATTTTTGGCGCTTTTTGCGAAACGCTTGTAAGGCGTTGAAATGGTTTTTTCTTTTCCAGAAGCACAAGAGTGCCAACCTTGCGGACCACGCCATAATTTTCTTCCTCAAAGAGACGATGCATGCGTTCAATTCCATTGCGATATGCCCCAAGAGACGATGGATCTTGTTGGTGTACTAAAGAATAAAATGATGTTTCTGAAATGTCAAAAATCAAATACAAAGGAGGTTCTTGTAAAGAAAAATTTTCTAGATTGAATTGTTTTTTTTCAAAAAAAAGATATCGAAGCGAATAAAGATTTTTTCTCCCAGAAAGATAAGGAAGAAGATTTTCAGTCGTTGCTACGCTTGCCTCAGAAGGAATATTTTCTAAAAGCGCTTTTTGAGAGCCAAGAAGTTTTAATTTTTCTTTGTTTTCAGAAAGACCAAGAATAATACCTCGAATTGGGCCTAAAAGAAAAAACGCATAGACAGAAATAGAAAAAAATAATATTCCAAAAAAGATTGGCTGATGTTCTTTAAAAATCCACCGGAAAGAATAAGTTTTTTTTTGATTCAGGATTGATGCCAGTGAAAGAATAAATGCCCAAAACAACGCCGGAAGAAGCAATGAAGTGTATTGAAGATAAAGTGTAGTTTCCGGAACCCCTGTTTTCATAAAGGCGAGTTGAAAAAATGGCAATATTCCAAGAAGAAGATATCGTGGTTTTTTAAGCGGAAGAAGCCAGAGTGGCAGAGTAAGAACAAAAATAATGCCAATATGACGAAGATTTACAATATGTGAAAGAAATTTCCAAGGATGCAGGGAAATATTTTTGATCCATTCAAAAGGAGTCGCGCCAAGCCACTCGTAATAATACCAAAATTTATAAGAGTGAGAACCGGAAAAAAAATGTATCACAGCAAGCGCTCCAAAGAACGAAATGCTTCCAAAAAAGATGGGGGCGAGAATCCAATATATTTTTCGTTTTTCCCAAAAAGCAATCAGCGAAAGAGGAATGAGAGCAAGAGCAACATCTTCTCGAATTATAAGAGAAAATAAGAGAAAAAAAAGAAACAAAAAGAAATTTTTCTTTTCAAAGAATACCAATGTCCAAAAAATAAAAAATGGAGCAAAGGCGATAATATGAAACTCAAAAAAATTTATATTCCACACAAATGGATTCACCAGCCAGAGAATGGCTGCAACAAAACCCCAACTTTCTCGAAGATGTATTTTTGCTAGTTTAAAAATAGGCCATGCTGTGAGCCCTAAGATGGCGCTTTGAAAAAAAAGAAGCAAGAGAGGACTTGGAAAGAGTTTAAAAAACGGAATAAAAAAAAGAAGTAGCGGTTCAAAGTGGTCTCCAAAATAATGAGAAGATTGAATGGAAGAATAAAGAAAGTTTCCGTTAATGGTGTTGTAGAGAACATTGTGATAAATTCCCAAATCCCAAGCGGTGTATCCTAAAATGGCATATTTCCAAAAACTCAAAGCCGTAAAAAGAAATGTGTATGTTCCAATTGCAATCCAGAGAGCTTTACTCCATGAAATTTTTTTTGTCATATTATGAATTCATGCCAAAATTTTTTACACCAAATTTATAAAAGTTTATTTTGTTTCATGATATTCTTTTTCAGTATTTATCGCCCAAATATTTTCTTTCGAGATGATATTATTTTTAATATTATCCACGGCTGTCATGGCAGTAAGCATGGAATGATCTTGGTTATTATATTTATGCATGCCGTTTCGTCCAACAAGAAAAAGATTTTCAAATGAATCAGTGAATTTTTGAATGATAGGAAATTGATCATACGAACCAAAATAGGCTGGATAGGTTTTTTCCTCTCGAACAACAGTTCCATCGAGGACGTCTTCACTACGAATCATACCAATACGCTCCATTTCGTATTGAGCAAAACTTTTCATATCATCATCATATTTTTTCCATAATTCATCTCCTTTGTTGCAGAAATATTCTAAACCGATCCAAATAGTGTTGGCGTCCTTTACAAGATACGGACTCCAATTATTAAAAATTTGAACACGCCCAACTTTCACATCGGGTTCTTGAATATAAATCCAATTATCTTGTATTTCTGTTTTTATTTTTTTTTCTTGGCGGTCTTGCACGGAAAGTTTTTTTAGGAGAAGTCCAACCGTAATAAAATCTCGATAGACAAGTTTATTTGCAACACTTCGAACTTCCGCAGGAACATTATTCATGGCAGCTATCAAATTTTTTATCGGCATCGTTGAAAAAAAATAATCGCCTTCAAATCGCTCTCGCTCTCCTGTTTGTGTATCAAGAGTTTCGAGCGCTCGAATTTTATCTTTTTCACATTCGATGCCAACAACATTTTTATAAAACAGAATTTTGCCATCTTTTTTTCGAATAATTTCTCCAACTTCTTCCCACATTTGTCCTGGGCCATATTTTGGGTAAAGAAATTGTTCGATCAGACTGGTTTCAATTTCTTTTTGCTCCAAAGAAGATGATTTTCGGAAGACTTTTTTTATGGCATGAAGAATGGTTTTGGTTACTGACAATCCTTTAATGCGTTGCGCGCCCCATTCAGCTTTGATAACATTACACGGCACACCCCAAACTTTTTCTGTATAATCACGAAAAAAAGTTTGATAGAGTTCCTTTCCAAATCGATTGATAAAAAAGTCTTCAAGCGATTTTTCTGGGCGAATTGGAAAAATACAAGCTCGAACGTAGCTTGCGCCAATTTTTATAACTCTGACAATGCCAAGGCAGGAAAGCGTTTTTTTAGAAAGAGTGATAGGATAATCAAAAAAAGTTCGTAGAAAAAAAATACGCGAGAGTCTTTTGCGAATGAGCATAACACGGTTTTCTTTTTCCGGATCAGGCCCATCTTTTTTGAATGCGATCAATGAATCTTGTTTGTGATAAGTAATATGCGTAAGAAGATTATTTTTGTTCGGAGCTCCTTCCAGTGGCAGAATATTTTGCCACCATTGCATCACACGATCAGATTTTGAAAAAAAACGATGTCCGCCGATATCAATGCGGTTGCCTTTATAATTGATAGTCTTTGCCAAACCGCCCAAGTCATTGCTTAATTCTAAAACTATTGGGATAATATCGGTTTTTTTCAAAAATTCATACGCCGCTGTAAGTCCAGCAGGACCAGCGCCAATAATAATCGCTTTTTTCATGTTTTTATTTTTTTTCCTCGCCAAAATTTTTTTTCAGAAAGCGGTATCGAATTTGAAGGAGTTCGAAAATACTTTTTGGGCCATCCTTCCAAAGGCGAAGGCGGCTGTCAGGATCATTTTTCCACAAAACCGGAATTTCTTGTATGGGGATTTTTTTTCGTTCGGCCAAAAGCAAGAGTTCGGCGTCAAAACTCCAACGAGAAATAGTAAGAAGAGGAAAAAGTTTTTTTGCAATGTCAGCTCGAAAACATTTAAACCCGCAACCGACATCAGAAACATGCAGTCCAAGCAAAAATGTTCCCATGCGGCGATAAATATTTCCAGCAAAACGGCGGAGAATATTTTGTGTGTTGGTAATTTTTGATTCTGACAAGATTCGGTTTCCTATAATAATGGGCGATTTATTTTTATGCATGAGATCAATTACATCGTGAATATTTTCGAGTGATGTGGAAATATCAATATCAAAAAAAAGAATGAAATCTCCTTTTGCCAGCTCAACACCCTTTTTGACGGCCGCGCCTTTTCCTTGATTTTTTGGGAGTCGATGAATGAGCCATTGGATTTGTGATCCTTGTAAAAGTTCTGATGCCATTTTTGAAGTCTGATCTTCGGAACCATCGTCTACAATAATGAGTTCTTTGGAAATTTGAACATTATCTTTAAGAAAAGCAAGAATTCGTGGAAGGTTTTTTTGTAGACGCTTTTCTTCATTGTAACAAGGAATAATAAAAGAAAGCATCATACGAAGAGACTGTTTTTATTTTTCTTTTCGGAGAATTTCATATACGCGGGCTTCTTTATCTGCATATTGTTTTATAATTCGAGGATCTTTTTGGAGAGCTTTTTCAAAATTTGGATATCGATTGGAAACAATCACCCAAGAGGAAGAAAAATGTTTTTCGATAAGCGAAGAAACTCCTCGCTGATGAATGCCATTTGCAATATTTTCCCACCGAAGATATTGAATGGGATCGATCGTAAACATGAGACGCGGGTCCAACCCGGAAATATAATATAAGGAAGGAGCATAAAAATACAGTGGCGGAAATTCATCCCAGCTTGGATGAAATATGAGTGTACCAGAAGAAAGATGTTCGTTCAACCAAAGAGCGGCTCCATGATACATTTCATTTCTCGACACTGTGAAGGCAAGAGATAATTTTGTCCCAAGTATGCTCGCGCTGATATAAAAAAAGGTAAGAAGAACAAAAAAAGTCGCTATGGTAAAACCAACGGGAGGATTTTTTTTTAAAAAAACCTTTATTTGAGAATAAATACGCTCGAATAAAGGAAAATTATTTTTTTGTCCAAGAACAAGAGCCGAAAATAAAAATCCTATCGGGAAAAAATATTCTCCGTATCGACTGGAATAAAGAGTTGCTCCATAAAAAAGAAATGAAACCAGAAAAAGAAAACGATTTTCTTGGGATTGTTTCTTTTTTGTGATTAAAAAAACAGTAATAGCAACCGTAAAAATTATAAAAAAAATAAGTGAACGACTTATTATTTCCCAAAATGGGAATCCATACCATTCTCTTCCAAATCTGCCCGCAAACTCGCCGTAGCTTAAAATAATTTTTTGATACATGTTCCAAAAGAAAAAAAGCGTGTTTGGAAAAAATGGATTGATAATAAGACCCAAAAAAAGTCCGCCAAAAACAGATAAAAGCATTTTGAAATTTTCTTTTTTTAAAAAAAGACGAAAAGGATGTTGATCGGCGAGCGGCATCTGGAATTTTAATGACGTGAATATAAAGCAGAGAGTGAAAATAGCAAAAATTGGCCATCCGCCATAAGCCCAAACATAAAAAAAAGAGAAAATAAAAAGAAGAAAATTTTTTCGCTCAAAAAGAAGCGTAATTCCAACAAACAGAAAAATAAGCGAGAAAGTATTCCCTTTTGTAAGCGCCGTCCGGAAAAGAAATGGCGAAGTAGTGGCAAGAAGCAGTGTGTAAATGACGGCTCCGCGGACATTTTTTTTTGAAAGAATTTTATAAAATAAAAGAAGAAACAATGTGCCAAGAACCACAGTAGCGAGTTTTGCGCCAAAAATAGGATTTGGAGCGAGTTGAACAAATGGTATAAGAAAAATATGATACAAAAAATGATGATCAACAAAATGATCTCGTATCATGCTCCATTGTGTCCAAGGAAATTCTCGAATAATGCCATCATGGAAAAGTTTCTGGCTTAACGCTACATGATAATAAGAATCAGGATCGGTAAATCCTATTTTAGGTTCCACAAAGCCATAGAGCGCAATGGCAAAAAAAATTATGATACCAAAATGCAAAAAATGGTTTTTAAAAAAAGAAAATTTTTCTTTTTTTTGAGCAGAAAGCATAGAATCATTATAGCATAGAGCTTGAAATTGCTCGATCAGTAGGATATTATGATAAGATATCCGAATTTCATTTATCCTTATCTATGTCAGGACATTCAAAATGGACGCAAATCAAAAATAAAAAAGCCATTACTGACGCAAAAAAAAGCACCATTTTTACCAAAGTGGCGCATGTGATTGCTTTGGCGGCGCGTGAAGGCGGCGGAGATCCAGAACGGAATTTCAAACTTCGGTTAGCGATTGATCAAGCCAAAACCGTTAATATGCCAAAAGAAAATATTGAACGTGCCATCAAACGCGGCACAGGCGAACTTCAAGGAGAAGTGATCATGGAAAAAATGTATGAAGTTTTTGTTTCTGGAGGTATTGCGCTTGTTATTGAAGCAACTACTGACAATCCTAACCGAACCGCAGCTGATATCAAACACATTATTACTAAGCATGGAGGAAATTTAGGAAGTCCGAATTCCACTCTTTGGCAGTTTGAACGAAAAGGTGTTGTTCGATGTAAAAATATTTCGCTTTCTGAAAGTATGGAACTGAGTTTGATTGATGCTGGAACTGAAGATATTCAAGTAGAAGAAGAATGTCTTATACTTTTGACTCTCCCTGAAGATTTGGAAAATGTAAAAAAAATGACTCAACAATATGGAATCGAAATTTTTGACGCAGGACTCGAATTAATACCGAAAGAAAAAATAATGGTAAAGGATAAAAAAGTACAAGAGAATCTTCAAAAACTTTTCGAGGCGCTTGATGAGATTGGAGAAGTTCGTGATTTTTATACAAACGCAACATGGTAAAAAAAAGCATTATTCTCGGGCTTGATCCTGGTTTTGCTGATACTGGATATGGAATTATTGAAACCGATGGAAGAGAGTCTCGTCATATTATTCATGGAACGATTCAAACATCTCCAAAAAATTTGTTTTCTGAACGGCTTTTTCAGATGCATAAAAAATTGAAAGAATTATTTTCTCTCTATCAACCATCGCTTGTTTCCATAGAAAAACTTTTCTTCGCACAAAATACTAAAACAGCTCTTGATGTTGGCCAAGCTCGCGGCGTGCTTCTTCTTACTGCCATGGAAGAAAAAAAAAGTATTGTGGAATTTACTCCGCTTGAAGTAAAACTTGCCATAACAGGATATGGCAAGGCCGATAAAAAACAAATTCAGGAAATGGTTAAAATTCTTTTGCATTTAAAATCTATTCCCAAGCCAGATGATGCAGCCGATGCCTTGGCTATTGCCATTTGCGCCGCACATCAAGCACGTTATTGACAAAGGTAAGCGTTATGTTAAAATGATGTAAAAGTAATATAAAAATGTATGCAAAAACGAGAACTATTACAATATAAAACTATCTCTGTCCAAGAGCTCCGCACGAATATGCCTGAAATTTCAAAGAATTTAGAATACGGTATTGGATATATTCTTATACGAAAATCCAAGCCCATTGCCGAGCTTCGTCCTATTCAAAAAGATGATATGCTCGCGAGAGAAAAAGTACTAGATTTTTTTGCTCGTCCTCCGAAATCTATGTTGATTCATTCAAAGAAAAGCGCTGTACAGATTATTCGTGAAGATCGTTGTTAATTTTATGCCAAGTACTCTCGTAATAGATTCTTCAGTCTTTCTCTCTGCTTTTCTTGAAAAAGAAGTTTATCATAAAGATTCAATATGTTTTTTTGAGGACCTTAAAAAGGTTCAATATAAAATTATCGTGCCGTCTCTCGTGATTTTTGAGGTGCTAAATAATTTTTATCGACATGGTGGAAATAAAGAACAAGAAGAAAGGATTTTCAGAAATCTTCAAAATTCAAGTGCTTTCTCTTTAATTCCGTTAGACAGTAATTTTCTTGAAAAAATATATCTTCCTCTGCATCACCATTTTGATCTTAAAACCGCTGATTCCATTTTTGCTACTATAGCTTTTTTTTATGAGGCTGTACTTATAAGTTGGGATAAAAAATTGATTTCTCAAACAAAAAAACATATTCAGGCTTTGACACCAAAAGAATTTCTTAAACATTCATAAATTTTATCTAAAATAATACAAGTTTTAGTATTCAAGTGAAATATGTCGCAACCTATTCATGAACTTCTTATTATTGGTTCTGGGCCAGCCGGGTATACTGCGGCAATTTATGCTGCACGAGCGAATCTTTCACCTGTTCTTTTAGCAGGCCCAACTCCTGGCGGTCAACTTGTGCTCACTACTGATGTTGAAAATTTTCCAGGATTTCCCGATGGAATTTTAGGACAAGAACTCATGGAAAAATTTGAAGCTCAAGCCAAGCGTTTTGGAACACAAGTATTTTCGGAAAGTGTGAGTGAAGTGAATTTTTCTCAGCGGCCATTTTCTGTAAAGACCGAAAAAAAACAATATTATGCTCGGTCAATTATTATTGCAACTGGCGCAGAATCAAAATGGCTTGGACTTTCAAGTGAACAGCGTCTTCGCGGCCATGGAGTTTCTGCCTGCGCCACATGCGACGGCGCTTTTTTTAAGAATAAAATTGTATGTGTGGTTGGCGGTGGCGATTCTGCATTGGAAGAATCATTATTTCTTACAAAATTTGTTTCAAAAGTTATAGTAATTCATCGTCGAGAAGATCTCAAGGCTTCGAAAATTATGCAGGATCGCGCAAAAGCAAATCCAAAAATTTTGTTTGAATGGAATCAAGAAGTTATTGAAGTGTTGGGAGAAAAATCTGTATCTGGAGTTCGAACGAAAAATATAAAAGATGACAGTGAAAAAATTATTGAATGTCAGGGGCTTTTTGTTGCCATAGGACATACTCCAAACACAAAACTTTTTGAAGGAGTTTTGGATATTGACCAAAAAGGATATATAAAAAGTGAGAACGAAACCAAAACAAAAATTCCGGGTGTTTTTGTCGCAGGAGATGTATTTGATTGGCGTTACCGACAAGCTATAACAGCCGCTGGAAGCGGATGCAAAGCTGCCATTGACGCGGAAAAATTTCTTGAAACAGAAAGGAAAAGTTAATTTTTATTTTCATTTTTTTTCATGCCAATTCCACAATTGCGAAAAACATATTCTCCTCAAGAATGGAAAGGGAGAAGTCATTCAAATAAAAAGCGTAATCAAAAATCAAAGAAGAACTTTTTTTTATCATTTTTTATTGTCCTTTTTTTAGGAGGCATTTTTGCAACCACAGTTCTTGCAATTGTTTTTTTTACTGTTGGGAGAAAACTTCCAAATCCTGGGCAAATTCTTGCGCGCGATGTTCCTGAAAGCACAAAAATTTATGATCGAACCGGCGAGCATCTTCTTTATGAAATTCATGGTGAAGAATCTAGAACTCTTGTGACTCTTTTAGAACTCCCGCAACATATTCGAGAAGCAACACTCATTGCTGAAGATAAAAATTTTTATAATCATCCTGGAATTGATTTCCGCGGAATTTTTCGCGCGGCTTTGATGAATTTGTTTCGTCCTGGTACGCCGCAAGGAGGATCCACTATTACTCAGCAGTTTATAAAAAATGCTGTTTTAACGAATGAACGCACTTACACTCGAAAAATAAAGGAAGCTATTTTGGCGTATCAAATGGAGGAAAAGTTTACAAAAGATCAGATTCTTGAATTTTATCTTAATGAAATTCCTTATGGATCAACTGCTTATGGCGTTGAATCTGCGGCGAATATTTATTATGGAAAAAGCGCCAAAAATTTAAATCTCGTGGAGTCAGTTACTTTAGCCGCAATTCCAAAAGCTCCAAAATATTTTTCTCCGCTTTCTTCAAGTTATGATGAAAAACGATTGATGACACGAAGAAATTTAATTTTAGAAGGCATGGCGGCGGAAAAATATATTTCCGAAGACGAAACTGTAGCCGCGAAAAAAGAAGATATAGCATTTCAGTTGCGCCCTCAAAATATTGTGGCTCCACATTTTGTTTTTTGGATAAAAGCACAACTTGCGGAATTGTATGGAGAACGCATGGTTGATCAGGGAGGACTTCGAATTATTACTACACTTGATCTTTTTAAGCAGCAAAAAGCCGAAGAAGCTATGGCTCAATTTGTTGATCGTAATCAAAGAGAATGGGGCGCAAAGAATGCAGCCATGGTAGTCATTGATCCCAAGACAGGCGAAGTGCTTGCGATGGTTGGTTCGCGTGATTATTTTAATGATGATATAGACGGCAAAGTGAATGTCGCGCTTTCTTCTCGGCAACCAGGATCTTCTTTAAAACCAGTGGTTTACGCATTAGGTTTTCAAAAGGGTTTTACGCCGGATACAGTATTTTATGATGTTAAAACTGAATTTAAAACTGATGTTGGACCAAAAGGGAGTTATATTCCGAGAAATTATACAGGAAAATTTTATGGGCCAGTAAATATTCGAAAAGCCTTGCAAGGATCTTTGAATATTCCAGCTGTAAAAATGCTTTATATGGTTGGTATTGATAACGCGATTCAATTTTCCGAAAAGCTTGGTTATACTACTTTTCAAGATCGTTCTCGGTTTGGACTCTCATTTGTTTTAGGAGGTGGCGAAGTAAAACTGCTCGAACATGTTGCGGCTTATGGAGCTTTTGCGCGTGAAGGAATGAAAGCAAAAACCATTTCCATTCTTCGAGTTGAAGATCCAAAAGGCAAAGTATTGCAAGAGGCAAAAGAGCCACAAACTGAGCGAGTATTTTCGGAAGAAGTCGCGCGAAATATCAATGATGTTCTTTCTGATAATGCTTCTCGAGCATTTATTTTCGGAGAAAATTCTTATCTCCAATTAGGAGATCGTCAAGTAGCCGCAAAAACAGGAACAACATCAGACAATAAAGACGCATGGATTTTAGGATACACTCCGTCAATTGTTGTTGGAGTATGGGCAGGAAACAGCGATGGAACTCCTATGAAAGAAGGTGCCGGCGGAAGTTCCGTGGCTGGTTCTATATGGAATACTTTTATGCATCGTATTTTAGACGGAACACCTGTTGAGACTTTTAAAAAATCGAGTCCGCCTGATCCGAATTTAAAGCCAGTGCTTCTTGGAAAAGATATTGGATATGAAAGAATACAATTTGATACCATATCAGGTCGTCAGGCTGACAGCGAAACTCCGCAAGAGCAAATTGAAGAAAAATTAATTTCCCAACATCATTCATTACTTTATTATGTGTCTCGAGAAGATCCACTTGGACCACCACCAACAAACCCGGCAGACGATCCTGAATTTCTCGGGTGGGAGAGTGGTGTAAAAGCATGGGTGCAAGAACAAGGCATAAGTGAAGACACTGCTTTGGACGAGTATTCCAGCGATATTTCTCTAGAAAATAAACCAATGATTTTTTTTGTTTCTCCTCTACCCAATATGACTATTTCAGAGCGGCAAATTTCTGTAGATGTTACAACCGTGGCGCCGCGCGGTGTTAGGAAAGTAGATTATTATATTGATTCCATGTTTTTAAGAAGTGTGATAGAGCCGCCATTTGATCTTATAGATTTTGTTATTCCTAATGCGTTGAAAAATGGTTTTTATGGTCTTCGCGCCGTTTCTTCAGATGATGTAGGAAATCGAGAAACTGCGGAAGTCAATATTAATCTCATGGCAGAAAAAATTCCAGTGATTGTTCAATGGAAAACACCGCAGACAGAAGTTTCTCTTCTTAAAAAAGATTTTCCGTTTACACTCACAGGATTTATTTCTGATTCCAGCGAAGTAGAGTCCATACAATTTTTTGTGCGATCACTTGAAACTCCGGACGCGCTCCAGGAACTTTTTTATACTTCATTTAAAACATCAGGAAATGAAGTGGGTGCAATTTTAGGGGATATTTTTTCGGCTGGCGTGTATGATGTTTTTTTTACAGTAATCTTTAAAGATCATTCGTCTCAACAGTCTGAAAATATCCGATTGATTCTTGAGGAATAAAAATCAGAGAGATTTTTTGACATCTCCTTGGATTCACTAAAATGATTTAATCCTAGACATATTTCTTGACATACTTTGTGACATAAGCTATGATAACTTTATAAATAATATTGATAAAAATATGTTTCCTTTGCCAAAGATGTATTCAACACGCGTTTTGCAAAGAGATTATAAACGAGTGATTGAAGAAGCTAAACGCACAAAGTTGCCTGCTCTTTTGGTAAGCAATTCTCGTCCCGAAGCAGTTGTTTTGGATATTGAGTCTTATGAGGAGCTTGTGCGAGATCGTTATCCTTATGATGAAGAATATGTGCTTCGCGAAGTAGCAAAATCTCGAAAACTGTATCGTATGGGGAAAAGCAAGGTGTTGAGTTCTATTGATGATCTTGATCGTTGAAAGAAGGTATGCCTTGCAAACTCATTTATACTCCAGAGTTTCAGAGAAAATATAAAAAATTGTCTTCGGATATTCGTTCCGCTACCAAAAAAAGACTTTTTATTCTTCAAGAGAATCCTTTTTCATCAGAACTTCGAACTCATAAACTTTCTGGAAAAATGAATGATTTGTGGGCATTCTCAATTAATTTTCATATTCGTGTGATTTTTGAGTTTTTAGAGAGAGATACCATACATCTTCTATCAATCGGAGATCATTCTATTTATCGGAAGAAATAATTCTTGACTTTTTTTGGATTTGTATTACATTTGTAATACAATAAAATTAACTTAAAAATATGCGTAGAATTCTTTCTGTTTCTTTACCAAATGAGCTTGCTCAATATGTAGAGAAACAGGTCAAAAAGAGAAAATTTCCTTCTGTGAGTGAGTACGTTCGCCACGCTATCGGTTTGGAGCGAAACATGATCACAGAAGATGAGCTTTTAGAAAGAGGAAAAGAAGCATTAGCTGCACATAAGGCCGGAAAAACAAAAATTCTCCGTTCTCTAGAGGATTTGTTGTGATGAATATGCAGGTAAGAAATATTTATTATGACGAAGGTTTTGTAAAGCAGCTTCGTAGGCTTCCTTGGCGAATTCAAAAAAAGGCATTTCAAAGCGAAAAATTATTTCGAGAGGATCCATTTTACCCTTCGCTTCGGCTTCATAAGCTCCATGGAAAATTTGAAGATTATTGGAGCATTTCTCTTACAAGACAATATCGAATTATATTTTTTGTCATCGAAGAAGGAAATATTCTTTTTGTTTCTATTGGGACTCATTCTATTTATGACAATGAAAAATAAATTTATTATATCATCAGAAGACCTTGATAAACGTTTGGATAAATTTTTGGTTGAGAAATTTCCAGAAGTTTCGCGTTCTCAGATTCAAAAAATTATTGAATGCGGAGAGATTTTAGTGAATGAAAAAAAAGTGAGCAAGCATTATTTTTTAGAGGAGGGAAATGAAGTGAAAATTTTGAATGTTTCTGAAAACGACGTGAACAACGCAGCATTCGTTGTAGAGAAAGTTGTACCCGCCCGAACACGCCAAAGTCTGTTCGATACGGACGAGGCATCGTTTTCTGTAGAAGTAATCGCCAATCCTTCTGTTCAATTTCGTATCATTTTTGAAACGCCAGATTATATTATTATTGAAAAACCAGCTGGACTTGTAGTGCATCAAGCAGAGGGACATCCGGGGCCGGATACACTTGTGAATGGATTGATAGCAAGATGGCCGGAGATTATCAATGTAGGGAACGTTTTTCCATCTTCGCCAAGCCTGCCTGCCGGCCAGGCAGGGCTTCAGCAGACAAGCAAACCGTTTTCTGCAGAGACATCAAATATGCGTCCTGGTATTGTTCATCGCATTGACAAAGATGTTTCCGGTGTCATGATCGTTGCGCGAACCAATGAGATGTATGAACATCTCAAAAAACAATTTCAAGAAAGAACAATCGAAAAAATATATATTACTCTTGTTCATGGAAAAATTCATAAAGAAGAAGATGAAATTCATTTTGATATCGGGAGATCAAAAAGCGATTCAAGAAAGATGGGAGCAAAACCAGTAGGAGCACAAAATAATACGCGAGAAGCTATCACGTATTTTGAAGTAATGAAATATTTTCAGCGCTATACTTTACTTAAGGTTCAAATAAAAACTGGCCGCACGCATCAGATTCGAGTACATTTGAATGCCTATGGCTATCCAGTTGTGGGAGACAAATTGTATCGGCCAAAAAGCTTGAAAACACGGATAAATTTAGGTAGGATGTTTTTGCATGCTTATAAATTAGGATTTTATGAATTGAATGGAAAGTGGGTTGAATATAAAAGTGATTTGCCGCGTGAATTAGAAGAATTTTTGAGAACATTATCATGAATCTTTTTATTATTTTTGGGCCATCAGGTTCTGGAAAAGATACAATTATGGAAATGCTTGGGAAGCGGGGTTTGAATATGATTCGTCCGGTGACTACGACTTCTCGAGAAATGCGAAGAGGAGAATCTCAAAAAAAACCTTATTTTTTTATTTCTGAAGAAGAATTTAAACAAAAAATCGAAAACGGAGAGTTTGTTGAATGGGCGTGGGTATATAATGATTATAAGGGAACGACGAAGAAAGAATTGGATCGAGTGCTGCAGAGTGGAAAAATAGTGATATGGCAATTGGATTATCAAGGTGCCTTAAGTGCAAAAAAACTTTTCCCTAATGCCATAATAATTTTTATTAAATCGGGCTCTTTTGAGGAGCTTCGAGAACGCATGATCGATCGTGGGGATGGAGAAAAAAAATTTTTCGAAAGAGAAGAATACACTAAACAATATTTTCAACATGAAAATGAATACGATTATATCGTTGTGAATCGTCAGGGAGAACTTGAAAAAGCTATTCATGAAGTTGAACAAATTATCCAAACAGAGATAGAAAAAAATAAGCATTCCCTATAATTTTATAATGGAAATGATATTTGTGATGCTGATATGAAAGAATCTTTTTGGAGACAATATTTTGACATATTTATACTTATCATTTTGATGGGTTTGTTTTTGTTTCTTTTTATTTCTCATCTTTCCCTTCTTTATGAGGAGGCAAAGATCAAAAAATCGTTTTTGTATTTTGTTGGTATGATGCCAAAAAAAGAGGAAATTGCTTTTTGGGTAACAAAAGATAAAAGTGAGCTTGAACATTTTTTGGAAGAGTCTTCTGAACGAAAAGTATTGATTAATGAATGGTACAAAAAACTTGTTGGTCGAGATATTTCTTTTTTAGAAATACAACTTGAAAAAGATGCTTCACTTGAACTCATTCTTGATAGAATTTCTCATTCACAAGAAAGAATTGAAGCGTTGGAAAAAATGTATCGCAATATGTTGGGTCGGCCGCTCAATAGCAATGAGCTTTTTTTTCATGTGAGAGTTCGAACTCATCTCCTTGAACTTCAAAAATCACTTAATAATTCAGAGGAAAGGAAAAAAGCAATCATGAAAACCTACAAAGATCTCATAAAACGAGAACCAACACTTGGAGAACTTGGAAAACATATTGTGAATTTTCATACGATTGAATGGATTCGAGTGACTGAATTACATGAAGGTCGTTAGTGTTATGAAAGAACTTATAGAAAAAATCGAAAATTTTTGTGCTCGTGTCATTGAAGTATGGAAACTTCTTCAGTTAGATCGGAAAAGCGTTGTTCTTACAACATTTCAAAAAGAAATGAGTGAGCCGAATTTTTGGAATGATCCAGAACATGCAAAAGAAATCAGTCAAAAAGTTGATACATTGCAAAAGGAACTTGAGACTTGGAAAAATATTCAAAGCGTATCAAAAGATCTTTTGGATGTGGCTATTGATTCTTTTGACGAAAAAGATGAATCTTTAAAAGAAGAAATTGAAAGAAAATTTTTTGAGCTTGAGAAACAATTTCAGGATTTGGAATTTTTTATTCTTTTTTCTGGAAAATATGATGAAAATAACGCTATTGTAGCCGTTCATGCTGGTTCAGGAGGAGTAGACGCCCAAGATTGGGCAGAAATGCTTCTTCGAATGATTATGCGATTTTGCGAAAAAAGAGGTTTTTCAGTTCGAGTTCTTGATGAATCTCGTGGCCAAGAAGCCGGAATAAAAAGCGTTACGTGCGAAGTTTCTGGATCATGCGCGTATGGATGGCTTCGGAGTGAGCATGGAGTTCATCGTTTAGTGCGAATTTCACCATTTGATGCGGAAGCCATGAGGCATACTTCTTTTGCTCTTGTAGAAGTGCTTCCTGTTGTAGATCATGCAAAAGGAGTTGTTATCAACGATGAAGAATTGAAAATTGATGTTTTTCGCGCTTCTGGAGCTGGCGGACAGTCTGTAAATACAACAGATTCTGCTGTTCGCGTGACTCATCTTCCTTCAGGAATTGTCGTGACATGTCAAAATGAACGTTCACAACATGTCAACAAACGATCGGCTCTTAAAATTTTACAGGCAAAGTTAGAACTTTTGCATGAAGAAAAGCTTCGGAAAGAGCGAGAAAAAATTCGTGGAGAATATAAAGAAGCCGAATGGGGCAATCAAATTCGTTCGTATGTTCTTCATCCATATAAAATGGTAAAAGATCTTCGTACTCGATATGAGTCAGCAGATACTGAAAGTGTTTTGGATGGAAATCTTGAATCATTTATGGAAGCGTATCTTCGTTGGAGCCGCGAGCAACAAAATTAAGTTTTGATTGATTTTTCTTGATCCTTCTTTTTGGGCATGATAGGATAGAAAATTATGGATTCAATGGAAAAAATTATTTCTCTTTGCAAACGGCGCGGTTTTGTATTTCCATCAAGCGAAATCTATGGAGGTTTTGCGGCAGTGTATGATTACGGTCCGTATGGAGTCGAGCTTTTACATAATATTAAGCGCGCTTGGTGGAAAGAAATGACCCAAGGAAACGCGAATATTGTTGGGCTTGATTCCGCGATTTTTATGCATCCAAAAATTTGGGAAGCTTCCGGGCATGTTAAGAGTTTTTCGGATCCATTGTCTGAATGCAAAAAATGCCATACCCGAGTTCGCGTAGATCATCTTTTGGAAAGTATTGGCGTTAAGGCAGATGAAAAAATATCAGAAGCGGAAATCAATAAACTTTTCAACGAGCATAAAAACGAAATTGTTTGTCCTTCCTGCCAAAAAAACGAATTTACACCAGCAAAAAAATTTAATTTGTTGGTTGAATCCAATCTTGGCAATTTCACAGGTAACGAAGATCCAGTTTATCTTCGCGGAGAAACCGCGCAGGGAATTTATGTAAATTATAAGAACATACTTGACTCGACGCGTGTAAAAATTCCTTTTGGAATCGCTCAAATTGGAAAAGCGTTTCGAAATGAAATTACCGCGCGGCAATTTATTTTTCGAACACGAGAATTTGAACAAGCTGAAATGCAGTATTTTGTGCATCCAGCAGAAGCACAAAAAGAATATAAAAATTGGAAAGAAAAACGCTGGAAATTTTATCTTGATCTTGGAATTGCAGAAAAACATTTGAAATGGCACCAACATGAGAACCTTGTATTTTATGCAAAAGATGCTTGGGATATTGAATATCAGTTTCCATTTGGTTTTAGGGAATTAGAAGGAATTCATAATCGTAGCGATTATGATCTTTCGCAACACATGAAATATTCTGGAGTTGATATGACATACACTGATCCTGTAACAGATGAAAAATTTGTGCCGTGGATTGTGGAAACTTCGGCTGGAGTGAATCGAATATTTTTAGCGATGTTATCTGAAGCATATCACGAAGAAGAAATCGAGTCTGAAATTCGCGTGGTTCTCAAGTTTCCCCCAAAATTTGCTCCAATTAAAGTCGCGGTATTTCCGCTTGTAAAAAATAAGCCAGAGATTGTGAATAAGGCAATGGAGATTTTTAATTTTTTAAAGAAGGAGTATAAATGTGAATTTGACGATAATGGAAATATTGGAAAACGTTATCGAAGACAAGATGAAATTGGTACGCCGTTTTGTGTGACTGTGGATTATGAAACATTTCAAAAAAATGATGTGACTGTCCGCGATCGCGACACCATGAAACAAGAAAGAATTCAGATTAATGAATTAAAAAATTATTTTGAAAATAAATTAATAAATTAAAAAAATGTCATTTTGAACGAAGTGAAGAATCTAGGCCGACGGCCGTTTCGAAACGCTTCGCTAGATCCCTGCCTGCCGGCAGGCAGGCTTCCCCAGCCCTTCGCGAAGAGCGGGGTCAGGATGACAGAAAAAAATTTAGGTAACAAAAAATATGAAAAACAAATATATTTTTTTTGGGATTATTGCGGCAGTTTTCGTTGTAATTTTTTGGATCATGGGATTTTATAATGGCGTGGTTCGCTTAGGCCAGAATGTGGATGGTCAATGGGCGCAAGTTGAGACTGTGTATCAACGCCGTTTTGATCTCATTCCTAATTTGGTTGAAAGTGTCAAAGGAATTTTCGAGCAAGAACAAGAAGTTTTTGGAAAGCTTGCTGAGGCGCGAGCGCGTTATAGCGGAGCTGCGACTGCAAATGAAAAAGCCGCGGCTGCAACAGGAGTTGAAAGCGCTTTATCAAGACTCTTGGTTATTGTAGAAAATTATCCACAACTTCGCTCAGCTGAATCTGTTACCAATCTTATGAGTCAACTTGAAGGAACAGAAAATAGAATTAGTGTTGAGCGTCAGCGTTTTAATGAATTTGTGAGAGATTATAATACAAAAATAAAAGTTTTCCCTGGAAATGTTTTTGCTGGAATGTTTGGTTTTAGAGAACGAGCTTTTTTTGAAGCTCTTTCTGGAGCGGAAGAAGCGCCAGAAGTGAAATTTTAAGGATTTGTCTCATCTGAGTTTTACTTTTGTCTCTGGAATCTAACGAGTTTTCATCTGCCTGTCAGCAGGTTCACTAGATCAGAATGACAGTGAAGTTTATGTTTTATCGAAAATTATTTTTCGTTTTGAGTTTTCTTTTTCTTTTTGTTCCATCTTTGGTTTTTGCTTATTATGATCTTGGCCGGTCTCAGGGTTTTGTTTCAGATTTTGCGGAAACGATTTCTCCAAGTGCAGAAACTCAGCTTGGTTTAGAATTGGAAAATTTTGAAAAAGAAACATCTCATGAAATTGCGGTAGTAATCATTTCTTCTCTTCAGGGAGACACGATCGAAAATTTCGCGGTGAAGCTTTTTGAGAATTGGAAAATTGGAAAAAAGGACGCAGATAATGGTGTGCTTCTTTTGATTGCAAAAGAAGATCGTAAAATGAAAATAGAAGTTGGGTATGGTTTAGAACCAGTTTTGACTGATATTCTTGCTTCAAAGATCATTCAAAATATTCTTCGGCCGGCGTTTCAAGACAATCGATTTGATGATGGCATTGTTGAAGCAGTAGCGGCTATTGAAAAAATTATTCAGGGAGAAGAAGTTTTTTTGCAAAATGTCGAAGAACTTCCGCCGCCAAATATAGTTTTGATTTTCGTGATTTTAGGATTTTTTCCGCTCATTTTTAGAATCATTCTTCTTTTTATGGCTTCTGTAGGAAAGACTCGATCGTGGTGGCAAGGTGGATTGATTATGGCAGGTCTCTCGACTTTTCTTTCGGTAGCTTTTTGGGCAGTGTCTTTTGTTGGTGTTATTGTTTTTATTCTTGTTATGACTATTATTGGATTTATACTTGATTATATTGCTTCAAAAAGTTTATGGTTTCAGAAAAAATCTCTTGAATTTCACAAAAAACAGTTTTGGTTTTTTGGCGGTGGCGGAAGACACGGGAAGGGCGGCTTTGGGGGTTTTGGCGGTGGAAGTTCTGGTGGAGGAGGAGCATCTGGATCGTGGTAAAATTTATTTTCTTTTGTCTGGTTACTTCTTTTTTTTACGAAAGGCAGGGAAGGGATGGGGAAGTAAAAAAAAGAAGTAACCAGACAAACTTATAACATTATTTTTTTATGAAATATCATCTTCATACGCTTCCAAATGGGCTTCGATATATTTTAGCGCCAAAAAATGATACTCAAGCATTCACGCTTTTGGCGCTTTTTAAAGTTGGTTCACGGTACGAAAAAAAAGGTCTTTATGGCGCCGCGCATTACATTGAACATCTTATGTTTAAGGGAACAGAGAAACGTCCTGCAACAGAGCGCATCTCAAAAGAATTGGATGCCATTGGCGCTGAATATAATGCGTTTACTTCGCGCGATCATACTGGATATTACATCAAAACTGATGGTCGGCACATAGAACTTGCTTCAGATATTCTCTCGGATATGCTCTGGAATTCCAAATTTGATGCTATAGAAATGGAACGTGAAAAACATGTTATTGTTGAGGAAGTAAAAATGTATGAAGAAAATCCTTTGATGCGCATTGATGATATTTTTGAAGAACAACTTTTTTTGCCCAATCAACTTGGCCGCGTTATTGCTGGCGAGCGAGAGGATGTTTTAAGATACAAAAGAGATGAAGTATTGCAATTTCGCAATGATTATTATCGGCCAAATAATATGCTTGTGATTGCTGTTGGAAATATTGGCGAGAATACCGGAGAATTAATTGAAAAATATTTTGCAAACACAAATGTTCAAAAAAAAGCATTGAAAACTTTTAAAAAGTTTAGTCTTGAGCAAAAAAAACCGCGAATTTGTATTGAGAAAAAAGATATCACACAAATTCAATTGGCGCTTGGTTTTCCCGCGATTTCGTATAATGATCCGCGGCAATACGCATTAAAGCTTTTAGGAGTTGTGCTTGGAGGAAATATGAGTTCACGGCTTTTTATTACTGTTCGAGAACGCAATGGTTTGGCGTATTCTGTGAGCGCTGGAAGTCAGCCGTATGAAGACACAGGATATTTTGTTGTGATGGCAGGGCTTGATGTCGAGCGTATTGATAAGGCGTTACGATTGATTGTAAAAGAATTACAAAAAGTAAAACATTCACTTGTGTCTCAAGGTGAACTCTCAAAAGCGCGTGAGTTTATAAAAGGAAAAACAGTTCTGGCGCACGAGGATTCTGGAGTTGTGGCAGATTTTTATGGAAAACAAGCGCTTTTTAAAAAAACTATTCTTACGCCAGAAGAAATGTTCGCGAAATATGATCAAGTAACTCGAGAAGATCTTCAAAAAATCGCGAATGAAATTTTTCTGCCTGAAAAACTCAATATAGCTCTCATCGGGCCATTTGAAAACTCAAAACAATTTGATGGGATAGAAAAATTTCTTTGAGGGAAGTTAAAAAAAATCGAGCTATTTGCTTTGAGTTTTTTATTTTTTCAGTTTTCCGAAAATAGAAAAAATGATACGATTCATGTCTTTTGATGATACGATAATAATATCTAAATTTAGATATTATTTGGTATTTTTTTGCATTTTTTTGGAATATATGATACGATTTTTTATAAAAATGATACGATTTTATGGAACTAAACGCGCGTCAAAAATATATTCTTCGGTTTTTGGAGAAAGAAAGTCAGTTTTCTCAAAGAGAAATTCAGAAACAGCTTAAAAATTTTGGAGAAATAGTATCCAAGGTCACGATTTTACGTGATTTGGAACTTTTTTTGCGACATGGTTTTCTTGAAAGGACAGGAAAGGGGCGAGCAACTCAATATCAGCTTGCAGGCAAAGGATTTTTTAACCCCACTGACATCGAAAGTTATTTTCAAAAGGGGCCAGACGAGCGTGAAAGAGTTCATGACAAATTTGATTTTGAAATTTTTCAGAAAATGAAAAAATATCCTCTTTTTATTAAAGAGGAATTTATTTTTTTAGAAAATTTGAATGAACAATATCGAAAAAATCTTGCACAGACCGATTCAACAATTATTCAAAAAGAATTTGAACGGCTTATTATTGAATTCTCATGGAAATCGTCTCAATTTGAAGGCAATACATATACACTTCTTGAAACCGAGATACTTCTTACCGAAGGCAAAGAATCACCAGGGCATACAAAAGAAGAAGCCATGATGATTCTTAATCATAAAAAAGTTTTGGATTATATTCGTTCCAATGTAAAACGGTTTCAAAAGTTAAGCATCCGTGAGATTGAAAATATTCATACGCTTCTTATGAAAGATCTCCCTGTTCTTCAAGGTTTGCGTTCTCGTCCAGTAGGAATTACAGGAACACGCTATAAGCCGTTGGATAATATCCATCAAATTCGTGAAGCTCTTGAGAAATTATGTGAATTAGTAAACATGCTTCCGGACGCGTTTTCTAAAGCATTAGCGGGTTTGATTCTTATTTCATATATTCAACCTTTTAATGATGGAAATAAACGAACAGGCAGACTTATTTCAAATGCGATTCTTTTGGCGTATGGTAATTGTCCATTATCATATCGAAATGTGAGCGAATCTGAATACAAAAAAATTGTTCTATTTTTTTATGAGCAACAGAATCTTTATTATCTCAAAAAACTTTTTATAAAGCAGATTGAGTTTTCTGTAAATACCTACTTCCAATAATTTATTTCAATAATGTGTCTTTTTCGATTTCTTTTTTGTCGCGTTGACGATTGTAGGAACGTTTTCGTTTTTTTTGCAGATGAACTCCGCTTCCGGTTTGCATAATTTTTCGATTTATTTCAGAGATGCGGAGTTTGGAAAAAGAGAGTGTTTTTCTTTTTCTCGCTTTTTTTATTTGTTCTCGAAGATTTTTTGGAAGTTTATTTGGCATGGGAAGATTTTAAAATAGTGGCTAGGGCAGGAGGATCTTCCCTCAGAGATCCTCCTGCCAAAAATAGAGCGCGTGTGTGTGCTTAATGGATTACCTCCTTTCCTGTTGCCGCGGCTGCGGCGGTGATCCATGGTCGGATCGTTGAGAAGTGCCCCACGAGCGTTGGGGCGCCAGCCACAACGATCACAACGATCGAGGCCGTAGTTCGTTCATCCTCAGCTGGAGGAGCGGGCTTTCCCTTCGTTTCGATGCCAGACTTTATCATTGGGTTTCTCCTCTATGTGACTTCCGTGTCTATTGAGAGAGAAATTTCCAAAGGAGATTCATCTATTTGAGCATAACAAATAAAAAACTTTTGTGTCAAATATGTTCGTGGATTTGAACACTCATTTGGGGCCACTCCGAATCGTTGTGACTTGATGAAGCTGAAAGCGAACTTGTGTAGGGAACGCATGCATGCGTTCCCTACTTTTATTTTCTTAACCGCATTGGATTTTTGGATATCACATTATTTTCCAGTCCAAAAGTATTGAACAAATTCCATATTTTTGGGTTGGGGGCGTTCCGTAGTGCGGAACGCCCGATGTGTTTGCCTTGTTGCTTTGGAGAACAACGAGACAAAGAGTTAGCCAAGTTTACGCGCTCGGCCTACGCGATTTTTTCATGCATCACAGTGCCGTATAAGTTCTTCGCTCGGGCGAGGTTCCTCGGGTCGGCGCGCGGGGCGCCGGCCAAGATGTTCGCTCCGCTCGAGCACTTGCCTCACTGACGTGGTTTCTTCGCTCCTCCGCCGCATGCGCGACGGGAGGACGAAGTTCACCAGCCGGATCGTGAACACTGCGAAGATCGTGGGTGCGAAGAATTGGAGAAGTCCGAAAAGCGGACTTTCCATCTGGCCGTGACGCGGAACCCGCAATGCGAAGTGCTCGCTGTTCCATATCTTGTTCTCTTGGAGAACATTTTCCCTGAAGATCCAGAACCATTCGTCGTTGAAGATCACGTCCGGACCGCTCGTATGTTCGAGCCATTCGGATTCGATGAGGAGCACGAACGGCGAGTGGAGCGCCATCAGCAGGAGCACGAAGACGATCACAGCGCGGCCGATAACGAACATGTTGTGCATTCCGCGAGGCATGGCAGTTTCCTTTCTTGTTGAAATTGTAAGTAGCTTTCCGAATTTCTGCTCCACACGATTTTGAGAATAAGCCAAATGAATGGCAAACTCTCATCTTCGTAGTGTAGCAGAAATAAAATCATAGCATATTTTCATAAATATGTCAAGAACTTAAAATCATAAAATAACAATATTTTGCTTAATTAAGATATTTTTGGATTGTAAATAGACTCTCAGCATTGTCATTCTTCCCCTGCCATTCACCAGACTGTCCGAGAATTCGCAAAAATGTTTCACTGTCATTCTGATCCCGCCCTTCGCGAAGGGCGGGAGAAGAATCTCTTGTTTAAGCCGTTTTTACGAGCAGAGATCCCTGCCTGCCGGCAGGCAGGCTTCGCCTTCTGCTCAGGATGACAATTCTCGGACAGTCTGAGAAAAATGACAGCAAATCCTTTTTGCGAATTGTCGGACAGTCTAACTATAATATTCAAATGGCATTTAGATGATTAAATTGGAATCAGCAAAATTTTTCACTGTACAAAAGTTTTTTTCTTTGTTATACTTTTTTGAAAGCACAAAAGAAGTGCTTTTTCCTATCGCGGGGTACTTGCCCGAATCGTCCCGAAGTGAGTCGGGACGGGCGGGGAGCAGTTGCGCCGAGTGTTGTGATTAGATAGCCGATGTAATTTTTATCGCGGGGTAGAGCAGTTGGCAGCTCGGGAGGCCCATAACCTCCAGGTCGCGGGTTCGAGTCCCGCCCCCGCAACAAATAAACTTCCAATTTCTAATTTCCAATTTCATGGTGTCTAATTTGAAAATTGGTCATTGGAAATTGGAAATTTTTATTAGCGAGACTTAATTCTGGCAGGGTAGCTCAGTTGGTTAGAGCGAGGGACTCATAAGCCCTAGGTCGGCGGTTCAATCCCGCCCCCTGCTACTTCAAAAGATAATTCTCAAAACAGAATCTTCATGTTTCTTTTTGTTCATGCGCCAGTAGGCGCAGTGACCGCGCTTGCAATCACAACACAAAATCCATTGCTTGCGTTTTTCATCGCTTTTGCAAGTCATTTTTTACTTGATATGATTCCTCATGGCGATGAACATTTGGGTGATCATATTTCAGAAGGCAAAGCACGAACTTTTTTTTATATAAAACTTGGAATTTTTGATCTCGCGTTCGTATTGGCGGAGTTTGTTTTTTTTGTTTTATTTTTTCCAACAGAAAATTATTTTGTTCTTGGCGCTGCATTTTTTGGAGCAGTACTTCCAGACATATTGCAAGGTTTGAGTTTTTTCTTTGATCATTCACTTCTCATTAAATATACTCATTGGCACAATCGCGCGCATGCTTTTTTTAAAAAGCAAATTTCTTTTCGCTATGGCGCCATGGTTCAAATAGTAACTTTTTTTGCGGCACATATTATTTTTATAAAAGTTATTTCAGTATCTTGACATCGGCGCATCCAAATTTCTTTCTTCAAAAGAATATTGACAAATTTATTTTCAGACTTTATACTGAAAATATTCAGTATAATAATAATTTTATGCGTCATTATACTCCTTCTATTATTGGTGCCGGTGATCTACAGCGAAAAGCCGCGACCATTCTTCGAGAGGTAGCTCGAAGTGAGAGAGAAAGTCTCATTGTTACACATAATAATCCTCAAGCAGTTATTATGAGCATTCCAAGATATGAAGCTTTGAGAGCTTTGGAAGAATTGGAATTTATTCCACATCGAAAGACTTCACCTTCTCATATTCGAAAATCATTCGAACAAACTGGACTTTATTCAAAAGAGTTTCTAAAAGATCTTGATCGCGGATTAAAAAAATCTTCACTCTATTCCAAAAAGAAAAAAAAGATAAAAAGAAGATATGCACTCGATTCGACCGCTTAGATCAGATCTTTTGGCGTACCTAAAAAAACATCAGCTCGTACATAAATGGGAAAAAGCGAAATTTTTTTTTGAAGAGAATCCAAGGCATCGGTCTCTTCATGTGGGGCTTCTTCTTCCAAAAGAAAATCTTATCTATAGTTTTCGACTTGATCAAAAATTTCGTGTTCTTTTTATTATTCTCGATGATAAAAATATTGAAATTATCGCGATAACAAATCATTATCGATAGTTTTTATTTTTTTCAATATAAATGCAATTTTTCATAAAGACTTTTTTAGAAGTGAGATAGGTTAATCGTTTTTGTGGTTTGGCATTGACAAGATTTTTTAAAAAACTTGACAAGAAATATTAAAAGTGCTAAATATTATTATTCGGTCGAATAATGACCGAATTTTATTTTTTGTTCTTTGAAATTTTATGTGAGTGGAAGAAAGGGCGTAAAAATTTTGTTTCTTTTCTTCCCTTCATTGATAACAACTTCGCTCTCAGAGGGGCTTGTCTTTAATTAGACGAGAAAAGAGCGAAAAAGCAACAAGTGAGGTAGTTTATGACTCGTACAATGGAAGATGCTCTGTCCGGCAAGCTCGGGTCATCCGGAGCCATGCCTCCAGAAGAGTCTGCCGTGGCGCCTGAAGAGTCTGCCACGGCCGTCGAGCCTCATCTCGAGGTCGGGTTCGATCCCTTGCTCACCAGCATGGGAATCGTCCACGCGCGGATCATTGGCGTCGAGAGAAAGGATGGTGAGGCGCCGTTGCCCATGATCCTCTCGGCCGCTTATGGTCGGAGCTTGCTCGCTCGGCTCGCGGGTGAGAGGCAGATCACGTTCTCCCAGGCGGCCGCGCTCGATGAAGCGCTCCGCAAGAGCCATCTACAGGAGACTGTTACCAAGGCCGAAGTCTTGAACGCGATCCGGACCAACCAGCCGGCGCTGTTGGAACTCCTCGGAAACGTCTGCGGATGTTTTGATGAGGCGGCCGTCTCGGCGTTGCCGCAGACGGGAACAGAACTCTTCAAGCTCATCTTCGGCAATCGTCCGAGCTCGGCCTCCTAACAGAGCGAACGTCCAGAGGTTAGGCAAGAGGCAGTAGAGTCTCCAAACTCTACTGCCTCTTGCCACCAAAACTTTTATAAGAAATTTTCGTGTTAAATGGATAAAGAAAGTATTTAAAAAATAAAGTAAAAATAACTGTTCGCTGGAAGATAAAATATTGCTCTTTTTTAAAAATCATGATACTCTGTTTGTAGAGACAGTTCATTATTGAAACTGTCTTTATTTTTTAGAATTTTTTTCGTTATAATTTTTTGCCATAATTTCCATAATTTAATAAATTACAAGAATAAAAAATTATGTCATCTCCAATTCAAACTGCCATAAAACAAATTTGTGATGAAAAAGGAATCAAAGAAGAAGCTGTGATTGACACCATCAACCACGCGCTTGCTGCTGCCTATCGAAAAGATTTTGCCCAAAAAACTCAGAATATTAAAGTTGAATTTAATCCATCAACTGGTGAACTTCGTGTTTTTGACGTAAAAATGGTTATGGATCCGCCTCCGCCAGAAGTAGAAGCACCAGAAACAGAAGCGTCAGAGGATAGTGAGATAGCGGAAAAAGAAGTTCATATTGCTCCTCTTCCAGATGAAAACAGCATTCGATGGAATCCAAAACTTCATGTGAGTTTAGATGACGCGCGTGATATTAAACCTGATGCTCAATATGGAGATGAAATTCGGGTTGAGCTTCCTGTGCCTGGCGAATTTGGACGCATGGCCGCACAAACCGCAAAGCAAGTTATTATTCAAAAGTTGCGGGAAGCAGAACGCAATACTATTTACGATGAATTTAAAGAGCATGAAAAAGAAGTTTTGGCCGCGACGGTTCAACGTCGAGATGGGCCGAATGTTCTTGTAAATCTTGGTCGTGCCACAGCCGTTATTCCTTCTTCAGAGCAAATAGATCGTGAACGATATATTTCTGGTGCTCGAATGAAAGTGTATGTTCTTTCGGTCAACATGACAGCGCGCGGACCTGAAATTATTGTGTCTCGCACTCATCCAGAAATTGTTGAGCAGCTTTTTAGTTTTGAAATTCCAGAAATCAATGCTGGGACCGTGGACATCAAAGGCGTGGCTCGCGAGGCCGGAGTGCGAAGCAAGGTTTCTGTATGGACAGATATGGATAATATTGATCCTATTGGTTCATGCGTTGGTCAACGTGGCGCTCGGATTCAGGCAATTATTTCTGAGCTTGGCGGAGAAAAAATTGATATTATTTTGTTTGATGAAGATCCAGCGCAGTATATTACGAATTCTCTTTCTCCGGCAAAAGTTATTCGCGTTGAACTTTTTCCAGACAGAAAACGAGCTCTCGCCCATGTAAAAAACGATCAGCTTTCCTTGGCTATTGGAAAGGGCGGACAAAATATCCGTTTAGCATCTGAACTTACTGGTTGGAAAATTGATGTGCAAGGCGAAGATGGCGACATTGTAAAACCCGAAGAAGCTATTATAGAAGAAGCCATTATGACAGAAGAACCAGCGCCTCTTCCAGAAGAAGAAAAAGAAAAAGTGGAAGAAAATAGAGTAAAAGAAAATAATGAAAATTAAAAATTTATAATTTATGTCAAACGCAATTATTTTTGCTCTCGCATGCGCTGTGATAGCTATTCTCTATGGAGTGTTTCTTATGATGAAAGTCATGAAAAAGCCTGCTGGCGATGAAACCATGACTGCCATTGCTGACGCGATTCGAGCCGGAGCTAAAGCATATCTTTCTCGACAATATAAAACCGTTGCCATAGTTGGCATTATTGTTTTTATTTTTCTTTGGATATTTTTAACTCGTAACATTGCTTTTGGTTTTTTGGTTGGAGCTATTTTTTCTGGTTTGGCAGGTTTCATTGGAATGCATATTTCTGCTCGCGCAAATGTTCGAACCACAGAAGCGGCAAAAATTGGCCTGAAAGACGCTCTTTCTGTGGCAGTGGATGGAGGCGCTGTCACCGGGTTTTTAGTAGTAGGGCTTGGGCTTCTTGGAGTGACAGGATTTTATGTTTTGACAAATGATATTCATTCATTGATCGGTTTGGGATTTGGTGGAAGTTTGATTTCTATTTTTGCCCGATTAGGAGGAGGAATTTATACCAAAGCCGCAGATGTTGGCGCTGATCTCGTGGGAAAAGTTGAAGCAGGAATTCCAGAAGATGATCCAAGAAATCCCGGAGTGATCGCTGATAATGTTGGTGATATGGTTGGAGATTGCGCCGGAATGGCAGCTGATCTTTTTGAAACTTATGCTGTAACCATGATCGCCGCTATGCTTGTTGGAGAAACCATAGTTCGCATTCCAGCCATTTCTGAAAGCATGAGTGAATTGGTTTCAAAAAATCTTATTCTTCTTCCTTTGGTTTTGGGAGGAATGGCAATTTTGGCTTCTATAATTGGAACATTTTTTATTCGTTTAGGGAGCGGTGAAAAACCAAATATTATGAATGCGTTGTATAAAGGATTGATTTCTTCAGGAATTTTGGCGCTTGTTGGTTTTGGATTAGTTATTTTTATTTTTTCAGATGGCGCATTTTCTGAGATTGATTATTTTTTGAAGCCAGGAGCTGAAAATGGACTTCCTTGGGGCAGTAATATGGCGCTTTTTCTTTCGAGTGTTGTAGGAATTTTGGTGACTGGTTTTTTGGTGTACATCACTGAATATTATACTTCAACTCAACATCGTCCGGTGCAAGACATTGCAAAAGCTTCAGAAAGCGGACATGGAACAAATATTATCGCTGGGCTTGCGGTTTCCATGCGCGCAACAGCTCTTCCTATTTTTGTGATTGTGGCAGGAGTTTTATTTTCTTATGCTTTTGCAGGTTTGTATGGAGTAGCTATTGCAGCACTTGCCATGCTTTCTCTTGCAGGAATTATTGTTACGATTGATGCTTATGGTCCGATTACAGACAATGCCGGAGGAATTGCCGAAATGGCAAAACTTCCGGAAGAAGTTCGAGCTATCACTGATCCGCTTGACGCAGTTGGCAATACCACCAAAGCCGTAACTAAAGGATATGCAATTGGTTCAGCAGGACTGGCTGCTATTGTTCTTTTTGCGTTGTATCTTGAAGATCTTCGAAATGCGTTAGGAAATGGACTTTTTTTCTCTTTGAATTTTCAAATTTCTGATCCATTAGTTATCGCAGGGCTTTTTATTGGCGGCATGCTTCCATATCTTTTTGCTGCTCGTGCAATGCAAGCTGTTGGAAAAGTCGCTGGAAAAGTGGTTGAAGAAGTACGGCGGCAATTTCGAGAAATTCCTGGAATTTTGGAAGGGACAACAAAGCCGGATTATGGTAAAGCCGTTGATATTGTCACAAAAGGCGCTATAGAAGAAATGATTATTCCAGCGATCATTCCAATTTTTGTTCCGATTTTAGTATGGTATATTCTTGGTCCTACTGCTTTGGGCGGGCTTCTTATTGGTTCTATTGTTACCGGACTTTTTGTCGCTATTTCCATGACAACTGGTGGCGGCGCTTGGGATAACGCGAAAAAATATATCGAAGCAGGAAATTTTGGCGGTAAAAAAAGCCCAGCTCATCAGGCGGCTGTTACTGGAGACACTGTTGGAGATCCGTACAAAGACACTGCTGGCCCGGCAATTAATCCAATGATTAAAATTATTAATATTGTAGCGCTTCTTTTAGTAGCTGCGTTGTTGTAAAGATAAATTTTTATATTTGGCCAATTTCCTTATAAGAAAATACATCTTCATGAAAACAAAAATTAACAAACTTCCAAAGTCGCAAGTAGAAATTTTTATCGAGCTTTCAGTAGAAGAGGTTGAACCTTTTATAGAAAAGACAGTGAAATTTCTTGGCGAAGAAACTGATATTCCTGGATTTCGACGCGGACATATTCCAAATGATATTCTTAAAAAACATGTTGGCGAGATGACTTTGTATGAACGCGCGCTTCCGCATCTCGTAAATAAAACATATTTTCAGGCGCTAAAAGATATGAATATTGAAGCTATTGGACAACCGGATATTGAAGTAATTAAAATGGCTCCCGGAAATGCTTTGGAATATAAAGCAATAACTTCAGTACTTCCTCAAATGGAATTGGGAGATATGAGAGAGGTTCGTATTCCACAAACCCCTATTCAAATTGAAGAAAAAGAAATTGAAGACGCATTGGCGTCGTTGCAAAAAATGCAGTCAAAAGAGGTGTCAGTAATTCGTGAATTGCAAGAGAATGATCGAGCGCTTCTTGATATGGATATATTTTTAGAAGGAGTTCCTATTGAAGGAGGTCAAGCGCGTGATCACTCAATTTATTTGAAGGAAAAATATTTTGTTTCCGGATTCAAAGAAAAAATTCTTGGCATGAAGGTAAAAGAAGAACGTGATTTTCTTTTAAATTTTTCAGAGGAACATTTTCAGAAAAATCTTGCTGGACATGAGGTTTTGTTTAAAGTGCGCTTGAAGCAAGTTTTTGAAATCACGCCGCCGGAACTTAATGATGAATTTGCGCAAACTCTCGGACAAAAAACTTTGAATGATCTTTCAATGATTTTGAGAAAAAATATTGAGCATGAAAAACTTCGCAAGGATCGTGAAACTTTGGAGAAAACTGTTTTAGAAAAACTTGTTTCTCTCTCGAGTTTTGATGATATTCCAGATATATTGATCAATACAGAAATAGAAAAAATGATCAATGAATTGCAAAGCGCTGTTTCGCGGGAAGGAGTTCAATTTGATGATTATCTAAAAAATATCAACAAAACAGTTTCTGATCTTAAACTTGATTTTATTTCAGGCGCGATTTTTAGAATTAAATCAGCGCTTGCTTCTCGGGCATACGCCAATAAAGAAAATATCGAAGTGACAGAAGAAGAAATTGATAAAGAGATAAATACTCTCAAAGAATATTATAAAGATGATCAGAAAACGCAAAAAAATATTGAATCTTTTGAACATCGATCCTACCTTCGCAATTTGCTTCGCAACCGAAAAGCCATTGATAAGCTTGTTGAAGTGATGGCTCACAATGAAAAATCTTCTCATGAGAAGGTAACATAAATTTTTTTGTATTTTTTTGAGCACTTTGCTATATTATTCTCACCCTCCCACTTTAATTTTTTAAGATTGTATCTATGAACAATAAGTCATCACAAAAAGTGGGATCTGTGACATTCGAAACACTCGCTCAATCTCTTAATAATCTTACCACGCTCACAAAACAAGGCTTTGCTGTGGCAGAGCAGAGACGAGAAGATTTGGCTGTTATGATTCAACAAGAATTTCAAGAATTAAGGGGAACAATGAACGGGCGATTTGATACGCTCGAAGAAAGAGTAGGTTATGTAGAGAATGATGTTTCTGATATTAAACTTAAACTCGATAATGCTGTTTATCGTTTTGATTTCAAATAGCTCTGCTAATGTAATCCATTCCACATTACATCAAACATAATTTTGAAAGTTTGTGCGATGGTTTTGTTAGTGATGATCGTTCCAAAAATTGGCTTTTCTAAACTGATGAGCGCCACATTATCATCCCAAATGAGCATATCAGTCGGAAGTTCGCTGTGTTTCTGCGATAAAAATTTTACATTATACAATCCTTTGAGTTTGAGAATGCTTTCTGGCGCTCCTTTTTCTTTTGATGGATAGCTGAGAATATCGTGCATTACTATATTTTTTGTTCGAATTTGTTCGACAAAAAAGGTAAAAAATTTTTCATCAAGTTCAGTGAGTTTGTTTGTAGAACCCATGGCAATAATTGATTGTGCAGAAAGCGATTGCAAATAAATTTCTTTTGTTTGCTCCCAGCCGTCAAAAAACCGAATTTTCGGTTTATTTTTTTGCGTGATGTAAAGACCACGCAAATCTGGCAAGATTTGTTCAATAATTTCTTTTTGTTTTTCAAGAGTTCTTAAAAAGGCAGATGGATCAGACGCAAGATAAGCTTTTCGTTTATCTCCTCTTTGTTCAATCACAAGTCCTTTTTCTTTAAGGCTTTGTAGTATGTGGTATGAGTTTGTACGCGCAATTTTGGTACTTTTGGCAATCTGAGGAGGAGAGGAAAGCCCATTTTCTAGCAAATAGAAATAGATTTTAATTTCAGATTTATGAAGGCCAATGTTTTGAAGTTCATTTTGAATATCCATAATAATTTTATTTTATCTTTGTATTCTAAAGTAGAAATTTATATTTGTCAATAAAAAATATATCAAATATTTGTTGAATTTTTGATGTTTTTAAAATATAGGATAGTAAAATAATATAAATAGTATTGACAATATTTACAATTCGTGTTAAGCTATGGTTGTTACGATATGATTTCCAAGTGAAATCGTCGTGACATAGAGAAAGTTCTTTTCATTACAACCAAATACGGAGTTAAGTATCATGGCACAGAGCATTTTCGAATTCATGGATGGACTTATGTCTGCGGTGGTGATCTTCCGGCATGGATCCTATGTCAAGGGACCGGTCCGTGCCAAATACCCGGATGATGAGAGCTTCATCGCTGCCAACTACTCCGAGCGTGAGGATCCGAGTCTGTTCGTCTTGGATGACTCCGGAATCGCTCGCGCCCGTGAGCAGGGTGGCAAGTTCGCCACTGCTGGAATCGAGCCGCGCATGATCTTCACGACCAATCAGGGTCGCGGTCCGGACACGGCGATCCGTTTCTCTGAAGGCTTCCATGGTGTGTCTGATCAGTGGTTGCCTGTCACATACGTGCCGGCCACGAGATACCCGACCTATGATCATGACATGCTCCTCGGCTGGCTCAGAGAGAACGGCATCAAGGATCGCTTCGTTCCTGAGTGGTTCAACGGCAAGATTCCTGGGCTTATCAGCTCGGACACACCGCGTTCGCTCGTGGGACGGTTCAACGGATTCATCGAGGATCAGCTCAGGCTCTGTGGCGTTGCCATCGTGGCTAGCCACTTCGAGCTCGTGCTCCTCGCTCACAACACGTGGGTCAAGGGCAAGGAGATCGGTGAGTTCGATGAGAACTGGTTTCCGTCGACGAATGCCGGAGTTCTCATCGCCCAGCGGCATGAAGGCAAGTTCATCGCAGCTGACTTCGATTCTTCCCTCGAGATGGTCGAAGAGCCGCGGATGATAAGGTTAATATAGCTAGCATTTTGATGGTTTTTTGGAGCGTTTTCACCGAAAAGAAAAACGCTCCAACTTCTCAGAATGCAAATCATTTGTTTTTTGAGAAGTGAAACATAAAATAAAACTATGAAAAAAATTCTTTCGGGCGTTGCTGCAAGTCCTGGCATTGCTAAAGGAAAAGTAAAAATACTTTTGTCAGAAAATTCAATGACTGACTTTCCTGAAAATACCATTTTAGTGACCACTCTCACTAATCCAAGCATGGTGAAAGCTATGATAAAAGCTGCTGCTATTGTTACAGATATTGGCGGCATTACTTCGCATCCTGCTATTCTTTCCCGAGAAATGGGTATTCCATGTGTTGTAAACACGAAAGATGCCACAAAAATTTTAAGAGATGGCAGTAATATTGTGGTTGATGGAAATACTGGGGAAATATATGAACAAGAGGCAAGTTGGATCCAAGATTTTGCTAAAGGAAGTTTTCTTCTCACTCAAGGTCAGAGTATTGATGGGTATCAACCTTTGGATTTTTTTCATTTTTTCCCTATGTGGTATGACCTTTGGGTGGAACGAATAGCAAGCGTCATTGACGAACTTCATTTGGAAGAGAAGTCCTTTTCAGAATTAAAACATCTTCTTCCTTCGCCATCAAACATTCGATCCATTTTAATAAAAATGTTTCCATCGATTTTAGGAAAGACATTTTTTCCGCGAGAAGAGTATAAAAAAGTTGCTCAATTTTTTGCACGCATGTTAAAAGAGGGAAGTCTTGAAGATCCGTTTGCTTGTAAGAAAAATATAATTCATTCTGAAGAAGAATTGAAGGAATTTCTACAAAAAATTTCTTTTGAAAATGGAAATCCAGAAAATGCAAAAATATTTGGACAGCTTATTACAGCGCTTGGATCTCATGTCCATGGACTTTATAATGATGTTGTAACGGATTTTGGTTGGGATGCTTATGGTCCTTATGAAATTCATTTTGAAAATGAACCATACGCGTTTTTAATTCGGCATTTTTCTCACATGATGCCAGAAGAATTATGGCCACAAGAATTTCTTCTTTCTCAAAAAGAAATTTTTATGTTTGGATTGTACCAAGGAGTAAAATGGGAAATTGGATATGTTGGGTGTCATACCATTCCAACAATTGGTAGCCCTATTCAAGGTTTAAAGAAATTTGCTATCATAGCTGATGGAAAAGCCCTCAATGAAAAAGAGATTTTTGAGCTCAAAGAAGAGGCCGCTTGGAAAGCGACATCTTTGTATCAAGAAATCCATAAATTTGATTTTGAATCTTTGAAAGAAAAAACTATGTTGCAGGAATGTTATCAGCTGAAAAAATTATTTGATGCTTCGAAATATGATTGGAAACCAACTCAAGAAATGTTGGTGCGCATTGAAGGAAAACCATTATTGTCTTCGATCATACCAAAAGGAATATTCATGGAAACGCTCGAACAGCATATTGAAATTTTTGGTATTCGAAAATTTGCTAAAGAAATTTTTGGAGAAAATATATGAAAATTGGATGCCATGTTTCGATTGCTGGAGGAATTGAAAAGGCTCCAGCGCGTGCAGAAGAATTAGGTTGTGAAACATTTCAGATGTTTGTGCGTTCGCCACACGGAAGAGGAACAGATATTTCCCCCAAGCAGGTAAAAAATTTCCGAGCAGAGATGGAACATTTCCGGTTGCCATATTTTTATATTCATGCGCCGTATTATATTAATTTGGCTTCGGAAAATAAACGAATTTGGCATGGCTCAATAGATGTTCTTCGGCGAGACTTGGAAGACGGAACACGTTTGGGAGCAAAAGCCATGATGACGCATATTGGATCAGCAAAAGATATTGGAAAAGAAAAAGCCTTGAAGCTCGTGATAGAAGGCATTGAAAAAATTTTGGAAGGATATCAAGGAAGTTGTCAGTTTCTTTTAGAAATTTCTGCTGGTTCTGGCAATATTATTGGAAGTCGTTTTGAAGAGATTGGAGAAATTTTGTCTCAATTAAAAAACCAAGATATCGGTGTGTGCTTTGATACTCAACATGCTTTTGGAAGTGGATATGATATTCGTTCTGAAGACGGGCTTGAAGATACTTTCACCCAGTTTGAAAAATATATTGGGATTTCAAAATTAGTCGCAAGCCATGTGAATGATTCAAAAATAGAATTAGGATCTCACAAAGATCGTCATGAAGATTTGGGAGAAGGATTTCTTGGCAAAAATGCTTTTCGATTTTTTATACAACATTCAAAACTTGCGCATCTTGATTTTATTTTAGAAACTCCAACTGGAGGAGAACGTTATAGAAAAGAAATACTGCTGCTCAAAAAATTTCGAGCCGCGGTGATTTAATGGCGCGTGCATAAGCTAAGATACATATTAGGCCAATGCTTTGAATTTGAGAACCGTAAATGAGTTGACTTTTCGGATGAGTTGACAAGTTAAAACTTTATGATATATTTATTTTAGTTCTTTTTAATTTTTAAGTAACAAAGAAATGGCAGAAAGACATGCAGACCAGGAATTTGTAGAAATGCTGGTCAAAGAGATTGTGCAATACCCGGAAGAGGTTCGCACAGAACGCACGGTTGACGAGATGGGCGTACTCATCACCCTTCATATTAATCCTTCTGATATGGGTTATGTGATTGGAAGACAAGGTCAAACCGCACGCGCAATTCGAACATTGCTTAAGATCGTAGGCGCCAAACATAATGCTCGAGTGAATTTAAAGATTCATGAACCAGAAGGTTCACGAAGACCTGGAATGTCGCGCGAAAGTACATCTGATATTGATACGAGTGTTGTGGATGATCTTAAAATATAATTTTTGTTCTTTGAAACTAGAAACAGACTGTCCAAGAACTGTCATTTTGAGCTTTAGCGAAAAATCTCTGCTGATAATAAAGACTGAAACAAGAGATTCTTCCCCCGCCCTTCGCGAAGAGCGGGGTCAGAATGACAAAAAGTGAGTTCTCGGACAGTCTGTTTTCTTTTTTATGTTTTGGTGATATTCTCAAAGAAGATATAATAAATAGTATATGCGTTTTGATATTATTACGATTTTTCCAAAAATTTTTGAGCCATATTTCAACGAATCTCTCCTTCGAAGGGCACAGCTTAAAAAACTTCTCGAATTTCATGTTCATTATCTTCGAGATTTTGTAGATCCAAAAGATTTGCATAGAAGTGTTGATGATCGTATTTATGGCGGAGGGCCAGGAATGCTTTTAAAAGTTGATCCTTTGTATCGAGCGGTTCGGACTTTGGTATTGGAGCATCCTCATTTTTTTTCAAAAAAAATACTGCGCAATATTTGCATAGAAGATAAAAAGAAAAGAGGAAGCCGAATATGCCGTGTTTTGCAGAAAAAAAATTCTCGAGTGAGAACAAAAATTGTTATGCTCGATCCTCGAGGAAAAATTTTTGATCAAAAAATGGCGCAAAAATTTTCAAAATTTGATCAGATTATTTTACTTTCCGGTCGTTATGAAGGTTTTGACGCGCGTGTGGAAAAATTTGTTGATGAAAAAATTTCTATTGGAAAATTTATTCTTTCCGGAGGAGATGTTGCTGCCATGACAATTATTGAAGCAACTTCTCGAATGATTCCTGGAGTTCTTGGAAATAAAAAATCACTGGAAAATGAAACTCATAATGAACTTATTAAAAAAGGTGTTTTTGAAGGCCCACACTATACTCGTCCAGAACGTTTTTTCCCCGTGGAAGGCGTGCGTTGGTCTGTGCCAAAAATTCTTCTTTCTGGCGATCATGAAAAAATACAAAAATGGAAACAGAAAAAATAGTACCCTTGACATAGAAGAGCCATTTTGCTAACATTTTTATGTTGATCACTTAAGTCCAAATCTCGGATACTAGGCGAATCAATTTTATGTAACCTATCTTTTAAAATTTTTTTGCGCTTTGAAAATACGGAGACAAAACAGGGATTTCTATACTATTTGGAAATCACTGTTTTTTCTTCAACAAGGTAGAACGGAGAAAAAGGTTCTTTACAAATCATTCTGTGATAGAAGTGTTTTCTCAGGAGACATTTTTATAATGTTTTTCCAGAGAAAAACGCCCTTCAATTCAATTTATTTGTATTTTTTTATACCTGCTGTCTATCTGCCAAAGAGGTAGAAAGAAGTAGGTTTGAGAGCCAATCCTCTCATTTTATTTGAGAGTTTGATCCTGGCTCAGGACGAACGCTGGCGGCGTGTTTAAGGCATGCAAGTCGAACGAGTCTCGCAGCAATGCGAGATGAGTGGCGAACGGGTGAGTAACACATTGGTAATCTACCCTGAAGACGGGGATAATCCTCCGAAAAGAGGGCTAATACCCGATAGTCATGGGGGGACTATGGTCATTCCCATGTAAATGAATTTTGCTTCAGGATGAGCCTATGGCCTATCAGCTAGTTGGTGGGGTAATTGCCTACCAAGGCTATGACGGGTAGCGGGTGTGGGAGCACGACCCGCCTCATGGGGACTGAGACACGGCCCCGACTCCTACGGGAGGCTGCAGTTAAGAATCTTCCACAATGCCCGAAAGGGTGATGGAGCGACGCCGCGTGCCGGAAGAAGCCCTTCGGGGTGTAAACGGCTTTTACGAGGGATGAACGTTGACGGTACCTCGGGAATAAGGGGTTGCTAACTCTGTGCCAGCAGCAGCGGTAATACAGAGACCCCAAGCGTTGTCCGGATTTATTGGGCGTAAAGGGTCCGCAGGCGTCCACCAAAGTTTTTCGTCAAATACCGATGCTTAACATCGGCACTGCGGAAAAAACTCGGTGGATTGAGGCTGGAAGAGGTAAGCGGAATTGCCGGTGTAGTAGTCAAATGCGTTAATATCGGCAGGAACACCAAATGCGAAGGCAGCTTACTAGAACACGCCTGACGCTCAGGGACTAAAGCGTGGGGAGCGATACGGATTAGATACCCGTGTAGTCCACGCCCTAAACGATGGATACTAGACATTGGGAGTATCGACCCTCTCAGTGTCGTTTACCCTAGCTAACGCGTTAAGTATCCCGCCTGGGAAGTACGGCCGCAAGGCTAAAACTCAAAGGAATTGACGGGAGCCCGCACAAGCGGTGGATCATGTGGTTTAATTCGATAGCGCGCGATAACCTTACCAAGGCTTGACATTTCGCTGCACTTCCGACGAAAGTTGGAATCCTTCGAGGGTGCGAAACAGATGGTGCATGGTCGTCGTCAGCTCGTGTCGTGAGATGTACGGTTAAGTCCGGAAACGAGCGCAACCCTTGTCCCATGTTAGTATGTCATGGGAGACCGCCCTGTATAACAGGGAGGAAGGTGGGGATGACGTCAGATCAGCATGTCTCTTATGCCTTGGGCGACACACATGATACAATGGCCAGTACAACAGGTTTTGCCAAACCGTAAGGTGGAGCTAATCCTTAAAAGCTGGTCCCAGTCCGGATTGAGGTCTGCAACTCGACCTCATGAAGCTGGAATCGCTAGTAATCGCGCATCAGCACGGCGCGGTGAATACGTTCTCGGGCTTTGTACACACCGCCTGTCACGTCAAGGGAGCCGGCAATACCCGAAAGTCCTTTTCGGAGGAAATAAGGTAGGGCTGGTGACAGGGACGAAGTCATAACAAGGCATCCGTAGCGGAAGCTGTGGATGGATCACCTCCTTTCTAGGAGCTTTTCTCTTAGAATTAGTCGACACTCGTTGAATTTATTCTGCGAGTGAAAATATTGAAGAGCATATCTCGCTTCGGCGAGAACCTTCTGTCACAGAATGAGATGTAAAGAAAAAATAATAACCCTCTCGGAAGGGTTTTTATTTTTTGAATAATTGACAAAGTTTTTTTTTCAGCTATATTCATGAGTATTATTAAGTAATACTTAAAAATATGTCCCGAACTACCAAGGTTATGAGTATTTCATTACCGCCAAAATTTGCTCGAGAAATAGATCGATTTTGTCAAAAGACTGAGTTTACAAGAAGTGAACTTTTAAGAAATGCTCTTAGAGATTACATTGAATCATGGAAGGAAACTCGAGAAGTGCAACGCATTTTTCCTTATATAACACAAGACATTCAAGAAGCAAAAAAGAATTTTCAGAGAAGGGATTACATTTCTCTCGATGATCTTATTAAGAAGAGACAATATGTTCAGCGTCATTCTCGATCGAGCCGCACAAAACGATCTTCATAAAATTCCTGTCGAGATCCATGAGAAAATATTCATTGCATTAAAGGCCTTACAAGAAAATTCTTTTCGTGGAAAATATTTAAGAGGAAGATTGCATGGACATTATTCTTTGCGAGTTTGGCCGTACCGAATTATTTATAAAATTTATAAAGAAGAACAACTTATCCAAGTTATTCGAATTGGACATCGTCAGGGCGTATATCGGTAAGTTTTCCAATAAAAATAATAACTTGGCAATATGAAAATTCTTGCTGTGAGCAATGTCCATTGCGGCCCAATGGTATCAGCGAGCATTCCAAGAAAAAACGCAGCGATAGAAAAAAGTAAACTTCCTGCAAGTGAATTCAATGAACTCATCGTGGCGCGTTCTTTATCTGAAAATTCTTTTTGCAATAAATTTTGTTGTGCCACGATGCCTGTGCCAAATCCAAACGATGTGAAAGCGTTGATAAGAGGAGTTATCATTGTAGGATAAGCAGTGATTGTTGTTCCAATAATAAAGGTTGATGTATTTCCACACAAAAGAACACGAAATTCGCCAAATTTTTTTATAAGTTTTCCACCGGCTCGAAAACCAAGCGCCGCAGTAAGATGGGCTATTACTCGCGCAATACTAATGGCCCATACTGGCCAAAGTGTTGCGAGAAATACTGGTGAAAATTGATGCATAGATTCGCCAACCCCATTGTCAATAATAGTAGCAAGACTTAATTTTCGTAATTTCGCGTTTTGTTTGAATTTTTGCAACGCCTCTTTTGTATGATGAAAAATATTTGTTTTGATATTCTGGTAATGACGCTTCGGTTCTGTAAAACCAAAAACAAGAAGCAATCCTATTATTTGAGGAATAATCGAGAGCCAAAAAAGTATTTTGAAAGACCACCATCCTAAAACAAAAGCTCCAATTAACGCTCCAGAAGCAAGAGCAAATTGAAACATCGAACTTGTTTTTCCTTGAAAATGACCAAATTCACCTTCAAGGTTTTTTTCTTTAAGTGAATCATAAAGAAAAGCCGTGTTGTTTCCGCTAAAAAGCGCCAAAGATAAACCCTCAAGCACAGCGCCAACAGCAAGGAGAAAAAACGAACCTCCGATTGCGTAGCAAAAGATAGCAAAAACTTTTGCGATTTGACCAAAAAGAATAGTCATTTTTCTTCCAATCAAATCTGAAAAAATTCCTGTTGGAACCTCAAAAAGAGAAGTAGAAATAGTGGCAATGGAAAAAATACCCAGCCCCAGCGTGTAAGAACCTGTCACCTGGGAAAAATAGAGAACTGTGATCGCTCCATAAATACGAAAGTCAAGACAAAAGTTAAACCATGACAAGAGTTTAATATTTCTTTGAAGAATGTTTTGCGGCATGGAAGGACAAAGTGAGAATTAAGAATTAAAAATTTGCCGGATGACATCATCAACATCTACTTCATCAATGAGAATATCGTCAACAGGCAAATCTGATGAGAGGAGCGCAATCGCAATATTTTTTGTTTCATTGCGATTGACTTTAATGGTGCAAGCGTGAGGAGTGAATTTTTCAACAATTCCAAATGGTTGGATTTTTTTTCGAGTGATTCCATTTCCATTAAAAGTAATTTTTAAAATTTTGTGAGGAGCGTATTTTTTAATGAGATCATCTAGCTTTCCGTCATAAATTATTTTTCCAAAGTTAATGATTATCACTCTTGCGCACAATTCTTTAATATCTTCCATGTAGTGAGATGTGAGAATAATTGTTGTTTTTTTCTCTTGGTTATATTTTTTAATAAAGTCGCGAATATTTTTTTGAGCAATTACATCAAGGCCAATAGTCGGTTCGTCCAGAAAGAGAATTTTTGGTTTATGCAAGAGTGCGGCCACAAGCTCGCATTTCATTCGTTGCCCCAAAGATAATTTTCTTACTTGAATATCTAGAATATTTTGAATGTCAAAAAGAGAAATAAGTTCTTCCATGGTTTCTGTAAATTCTTGATTAGGTATTTCATAAATTTCTTTGTTGACTATAAATGTTTCTATGGCTGGAAGATCTTCGATGAGCTGATTTTTTTGGCCCATCACAAGAGCAAATTGTTTCTGATATTTTTTTTCTCTTTTTATGGGTACGTGTCCTAAAATTTTTATCTCACCATCTGTCGGATGTAAAATACCGGAGAGCATTTTGAGTGTAGTTGTTTTTCCTGCACCGTTCGGTCCGAGGAAACCAATGAGTTCACCAGATTCAATGGAAAAATTGATGTCTTTAACTGCTTCGATAAAAAGTTTTTCTCTGTAAAAAAAAGATTTTACGCTTGCAAGCAAACCTTTTTGTTTTCGATAATACTCATAGTTTCTCGAGAGATTTTTTACTTCAATGATTGGCATATTTTAAATTCCAACACCCTCATATTTTTTGAGACCGCGATTCCAAACAAATCGAATAATACCATAAAGAATAAAAATCCATATAAGTTGAATTATTAATCCTTTGAAACCAGCCCATAAATCTATTTTTTTGAGATATAATTGCGCCGGAACAAAAAATGAATATGAAAAAGGGAGGAGCAGACTCGTTTTTACAAAAATTCGTGGTAAAAGAGATAGCGGAAAATATCCTCCAGAGAAAAATTTTTTTATTCTATCCATGGTTGCGTATAATCCATCTACTTCATCAGTCCAAAAAGCAATGAGTCCAATGAGATAGGATATGAAGAGTTCGGTAATAAAGGCGAAGATAATCATGAGAAGAATTATGAAAAGATAACTCATATCGAAATTCCAAAGAAATGTATGAAGAAAGAAAATAATGACCAGCATTTGCGATATGCTTGAGAATGTGGTCGCTAAGGACAGGCGTCCAATTTCTCGTGTGAGAATAAAACTAAAATAACTCATTGGTTTAATGAGAAACATGGATAATTTTCCGCTTTTGATGTCATGCGATACTATGTCTGAAAGAAAATTTCTCACTAGGGCATGAAAAAAATTTCCTACCAAAATATAGGTAATCATTTCTTCTAATGTGAAATTACCTATCATTTTTTGACCACCATAAACAGCATTCCACATCAAAATAAGCACTAGCACTTCTCCAATTTCTCCTATTCTATATGTAAGGATTGTGAAACGATAAGTGAGTGATCTTTGCCAAAATGCTTTGATAATGGTTAAGAATTTTTTCAAGAGAATAAATTAAAAATATAATGACTTTATTTTTTCGGTGGGCTCGAGAGGGGTCGAACCTCTGACCTCCTGCACGTCAAGCAAGCGCTCTAACCAACTGAGCTACGAGCCCAAAAAAAAATATCGAAGAAGTGGGCGCGGATGGAGTCGAACCATCGACCTCTTCATTATCAGTGAAGTGCTCTAACCAACTGAGCTACGCGCCCGAATCAAAAAACCACCCTTCTCGTGGTTTAGGCAATCATATCAGAAAAGATTTTTCAAATCAAGGAGAAATATCAAGGTAATTTTTCGAAAATCTATCTTTGATGTTTGGCTTGTCTATCATATAGATAGGCCTTCTCATTTTCAGGGATCGATGATACAATTTCGGAACTCTTATGTGGCAAAAAAAATATAAAACATTTGAGGTTTATCTTCGGAATATTGTTTTTGGTGTTGAAGATAGCTTGGTTTCTACAGTTGGATTTCTTTCGGGTATTGCTGTTGCAAACATTCCTCAAAAATCTTTGCTTCTTACTGGATTTGTGCTTATTTCTGTTGAAGCATTTTCAATGGGAGTGGGGAGTTTTCTTTCCGAACACTCAGTCGATGAATATGAAAATCATCATACCACGCGTCTTAAAAAAGCGATTCTTGCTGGAGTGGTTATGTTTGTCTCGTATTTTTTTTCTGGATTTATCCCATTGACGCCATATATACTCTTGCCGTCGCGTTTGGCATTTGGTTTTTCTATTTTTGTTTCGCTGATTGCACTTTTTATTTTAGGAATTTTTACAGCTCGTTGGATTAAACGATCAATGATAATTCATGGAATCGAAATGGTAATTTTAGGCGGCTTGGCAATTTTTATGGGCATGGTCGTTGGAAATATTATGCAATAATCATATGAGTGAACTCCAAGAACGCGTTGTCAATACAAAACAAATAGTTGGGGATCAAGAATTTGATAATTCGCTTCGGCCAAAAAAACTTGTGGAATATATTGGGCAGGATCGTATTAAAGAGAATCTCGAGATTTTTATTGAAGCCGCAAAAAAACGAAAGGAACCGTTGGAGCATGTTCTTTTGTATGGAAATCCGGGTTTAGGAAAAACAACTTTGGCTCATATTATTGCCAATGAAATGGAAGCGCAAATTCGTGTTACATCCGGGCCAGCCATTGAACGAACAGGAGATTTGGCTGCGATTCTTTCAAATATGCAAGAAGGAGATATCCTTTTTATTGATGAAATTCATCGGTTGAACAAAACCGTTGAAGAGGTATTGTATCCGGCTATGGAGGATTTTGCGCTAGACATTGTGATTGGAAAAGGTCCATCAGCGCGAACTCTTCGGCTTGAACTTCCGCATTTTACCATTATTGGGGCTACGACTCGGCTTTCTCTTTTGTCTTCTCCGCTTCGTGATCGTTTTGGAAATATTCTTCATCTTTCTTTTTACGAAGAACATGAAATTGAAAAAATCGTTGAACGGTCAGCTCGTATTTTACGGATTCAAATGCCAATGGATTCGTGTAAAGAAATTTCAAAGTGTTCACGAAGAACTCCGCGAGTTGCCAATCGGCTTTTAAAACGCGTTCGAGATTTTTGTGAGGTGAGAGCAAATGGGCAAGTAAATCTTACAAATACTTTGGAAGCATTTCGTCTTCTTGCTGTGGATCAATTAGGACTTGATCAAGTGGATCGAAAAATCATCGATGTCATTATTCATAAATTTGGAGGAGGGCCAGTTGGGCTCCAAACAATAGCGGCGGCATCAAGTGAAGATATGGAAACGATTGAAGAAGTATATGAGCCATTTCTTATCCAACTTGGATTGATTGACAGAACTCCGCGCGGAAGAGTGGCCACTCGCCGTGCTTATGAACACTTAAGTGTTGATGTGCCGCGAATACTGCAAGAGAGTCTTCTTTAAAATTTTGTATGTCTTTTTCTTTACTGGTTTTTCTCATTATTTATTTCGTATATCTTATTATTTTTTTTCTGTTTTCTGGTTTTGCTTTGTATCATCTTTTTCGATTTGGATTTCAAGGGAAAATGATTTGGGTTATAACGACTATTTTTTTTGGGCTCGTCATTCTTACTTTGATTATTTCTGGAATTTTGCTTTTTGATGCTGATTGGAGCGGCAGGGTTTTCCTTTTTAGCGATTCTTTTATTCCTTTTAGCACGTTTGGTCCATAGAATATGTTTTCAGAAAATCATTTACCAAATCCACAACCCAATGAACAAGTAGCGCTTTTGCTTCGGAGGCATCATATGGTTTTTGCTCTAGAAACTTTTTATATTTTGTCTCTTGTAATACTTCCTCTTGCCATTGGACTTTTAGTTTGGATTTCTTTTCCTTCTATTTTTTTCGATATACAAAGTTCCTCTTCACTTTTTGTGTTTTTAGTTGTGATGATTTCAATGTATTATTTTTCGCTTTGGCTTTTGTGGTATTATTTTTTTATTGATTACTATCTTGATATATGGATTGTTACCTCAGCGAGAATTATTAATATTGAACAAACCGGATTTTTTCATCGAGTGATTTCTGAACAAAAACTCTCCAGAGTTCAAGACGTTACTTCAGAAGTTGTTGGAATTATCCCAACATTTTTGAATTATGGAACCGTGTATATTCAGACTGCGGGAGAAAAACAGCGTTTTATTTTTAAACAAATTCCATTTCCATATAAAGTTCGTGAAAAGATTATTCATTTGGTCGAAGAATATAAACATACACATCCAGATGAACATCAATAATAAAAAACGGATCATCCGCAATAGTGGGCAAAAACTCATTTCCACCAACGAAGGCCATTTTTGAAAATAAAATGGCCTTCACTTTTTATACTACATTTTTTGTTGTATAATAAAAATATGAATGCATACTTAAAAAAATTTATTAAAGAAAAATTTAAAAAACCAGGCAAGGGATTGGATTTGGGAGCTGGTGATTTTTTTGATGTTGCTTGCTTAAAACAACTAGGCTGGAAATGCGATGGAGTTGATTTAAAAACTGGTATTAATTTAGAAAAATATTTTCTTTCCCCAAGCAACCCATTTGATTTAGTTTATTCAAATTATGTAATTCATAAGATAAAAAATAAAAAACTATTTGTAAAAACATTTTTTGACAACTTAAAAAAAGATGGTTGGTTTTTTATTCATACATTTGATAAAAAAGATAAAAACAGTAAATCAATTTTGACAGAAAAATATTTGCAAAAAATATTATCTAAGCAAGGTTTTAGAAATATCAAAACAAGAGTTTTTAGTCATTATGATAATGAAGAAGGCCATAAACATTGGCATAAAGTATTAGAAGCAACAGGACAAAAATAAAAAATAGCCTCTAAATAATGTTTTAATACAGTTTTTGAATGTCGATGCTGGTGTAATAATGTTTGAGAATTTGTTGATAGGTATAATCATTTTCTTGCGCTAGTCCAATAGCGCCTTGAGCAGAAAGGCCAACTCCATGGCCCAAAAGTTTTTTGCCTTGATTCCATGGATCATTAACAGCATTGAGCCATGGTTTTGATCCACCACCCCAAACTTCAGTCCACGATTTTGTTTTTCCATCACTTTGAGAAAAAAATGGCGTAATAACAACTTGATTTTGATAGCTTACCACTTCGCCGCGAGTCTTTTCTACTGCTTGCGTAAATCGCTTGAGTCGTTTGGCAAGATTTTCTCCACGATAAATTTGATCATAAACTGAATCAACAGTAAAAAATTCGTCTGCATGTTTTTTTGGATTCAAAAAATGATACAAAGCATAAGTCCGAGCTGCAATAGCAAGAGATTTTTGAAATTCTTCTGGCGAACTATTAGAACTTTCGCCAAGTCCTCGAAGATATTTTTCTAAAGGAAGTTCATTGATCACCCACGAATGATTTTTTTTAGCATTATATCGAATTTCAATATTGCCTAAAAAAATGTTGTCATTAAGAGTAAGATTCCATTGCGGACGATTTTCAAAATTTTTTATTTCAAATGGAATTTCTGTGGATAGAGAAATAAAACGAACGCCATCACGAACATTTTTTGAATTTCCTCCGGTTGAAATAAGATACGAAGTGGTTGGAACATCGAAAAAACTTGAACTGATACCCCCAGCATTTATAGAAAAAAGTAGATTTCCGACAAGATCACGAATTTCATAAGGACCAGCAGAAGTAATCACAACAGGATGGAAAGAATGATAGAGTCCAACGCGAATATTTGGTTCTGCCATAGCAAGTGTTGCTGATTTTTTAGGTGTTTGATTTTGAAGTATTGATTCGATTGCTGCTTCTTGAGTCAAATTTGTAAATGTAGTTGCGGATGTTGGCGGCGCGGTTGTGTTCATTCGAAGCGTAAAATCTCCATTTTTTATTTTTAAAGCGTCTTCAAATATGAGTTGAAATTTTCCTTCATAAACACCCGGAACTGATGGTGCTTGAAGTTTAAAACTAAAAAAAGCAATTTCTCCAGGTTTGGCTTTGTTCATGAGCATGGATGCTGCTTCTTTGGGCGTTTTCCATGAACTATGATACAACGGATTTTGTTCTACACTTTCAACAGTGACTTTATTGTCTCCTTCTCTGTTCCATATTTCATTGCCAGTATTTTTAAATCCGATTTGAAATGAAATGCTTTCGCCTGTTGAAGTCTCAAGAGTTCGATGACTTTGAATCAGAAGTTTTGTTTCTGGAATCGATTGCGCAAATGCAATATACGAAAAAGAAAATTCAGTGACGAGTAAAAAAAGAAAAAGAAAAAAGAAATTCCACGGGAGAAAAAAAATTGATAAATTTTTTTGACGGATTTTTTTTTGAGTTTCTGCGTTCTTGTTCATAATTTTTTTGAAAACAAAAGATGGCATACAATTTTTAGAGCTAAAAATATTATAGCACATTTTTTTGCTTGTTGACAAAATAAGTTTTTTTGTTTATGCTAAATTTAGTCTTGTTCTGATAATGGTGTTGAAGTTGTGTTCCTCTTGGACACAACTGAAGCATTTTTCAAATCAAGACAAAGGATTACTTGATGGGCCACCCGTTTACTATATGGCTTCCCCGAGCCATAACCAATTTCCTGTTGGGGTGGCCTGTTCCTTCTCGTTTTTTTCAATTCATTTTTTTAAAATTTTATCATAAAAGGGGTCAGAAGCTAAGCAAGGACTTCTTTTTTTATTGTAGTTTTTAGGTTACAATACAAATAACTTTTATGAGTTTCACGCGTGTCATAGCGCACAATACTTTTTATCAAGCCATTGGCAGAGTTGTTTCTGTTGGTTTTGCCGCCATACTTGTTGCTTTTATTACTCGATATCTTGGTCCGGAACGATTTGGAAATTTTACCACTGTCATTACATTTTTGCAGTTTTTTGGAATTATTATTGATTTTGGTCTCATTCTTGTTACTGTGCAAATGATGAGCGAATCTCTTGTGCCAAAAGAAGAGCTTCTCGGAAATCTTTTTGCGTTGCGATTTATTTCAGCTCTTTTGATTCTCGCTTTCGCGCCATTCATTATTCTTTTTTTCCCATATCCGTCCATCGTGAAAAGCGGAGTTGCTTGGACATTGGCGTATTTCTTTTTTATTGCCTTAAATCAGGTGTTGGTTGGTTTTTTGCAACAAAAATATCAAGCAGCAAAAATTGCGTTGTCCGAAATTCTCGGACGTTTTTTTTTCTTTTTTGGAATTATTGCAACCATTCGATTTGATTTGGGCCTTTTTGGAATTATTGGATCAGTGACGCTTGGAAGTTTTGTGAATTTTTTTCTCAATTTTCTTTTTGTCAGGAAAATTCAATTTTTTCGGATGCGATTTGATTTTTTCGTGTGGAAAAAAATTTTTTCCAAAAGTTGGCCAGTGGCGATAGGAATAATATTTAATCTTATTTACCTTAAGGCAGACACACTTATTCTTGCGCTTTACCGTTCGCAGACAGAAGTAGGAATTTATGGCGCGCCATACCGAATTTTGGAAATCCTTATAGGATTTCCACTTATTTTTATTTTATTTCTTTTAAACAGATTTACAGAATTGTGGAAAGAAAAGAATTTTTTTGAATTTAAAAATGTTTTACAAAAATCTTTTGACGCGCTCGCGCTTGTGACAGTTCCCATGGTTGTTGGAACGTGGATGCTCGCTGAAAAAATTATGATTTTTGTCGCGGGAGAAGAATTTCGCGCTTCAGGAGCCATTCTTCGAATCCTTATTTTTGCCACAGGGATTTTATTTTTAGGTCAGCTTTTTGGACATGTGTTAGTTGCAATAAATAAACAACGCGAGGCGCTTTGGATTTATATTTGCGGAGCTTTTGTTGGTTTGGCTCTTTATTTTTTTCTGATTCCGCAATATGCTTATGCAGGAGCCGCTTGGGCCACAGTAGGAATAGAAGCATTGGTCAATATTTTGTTAGTATATTGGGTTTGGTCGTATTCTCAATTTTTTCCTCGGTTGAAAATTCTTTTACGGGCATGTTTAGCAAGTTTGGTTATGGGATTATTTCTTTTTCTCGGAAAGGATTTGCATGTTCTTTTTCTCATATTTTTTGGCATGGTTGTTTATGGCGGAGCGATTTTTCTTTTTCGAGGAATTTCAAAAGAATTGTTGCGAGAAATTTTTAAAAAAAATTCATGAAAATTCTTGTCATTGATACGAATGGAGATAAAGGAAATTTGGAGCAGAAATTTTCTTTTCAGACTTTTTTTGAATTGATGAAGGAATCTCACGATGTTGAATATTGGAGAAAAGGAATATTTGCGACATACATAAAATTTTTTATATTTTTTTTTCGGAAATGGCCAGAAATTGTATTTTTTCTTAATGTTCCAGAAAAAATTTTTCTTTCCGGCATAGCAAAAATGTTTCGCATAAAAGTGTGTTGGGTATTTTTGGACAAAAAAGAGGTTCCGTGGCTTTTGAGGAAACATTATCAAAAGGCCATTCGAAATGTAACGATTCTTTCCATTTCACAGGCGTTGTGGAAAACAGAACAAGTTGCGTATAATCTCCATCCAAAAAATGTTGTTATTCTTTATCCACCACAAAGCACACCAGTTGTGCATCAAGAAAACATGTTTGCGGATCTTTTATATAAGCAATACGCTGATCGTTATCGCAGAAATTTTATCATTGGAGTTGCCGCGCCATTAATAAAAGCAAATGGCATTGAGTTTGTTTTGCAGACGCTTGTTTTTTTGAAAGATCAGCTTCCTCATGTTCAACTCGTGATTCTTGGAGATGGGCCTGAAAAAAATAATCTTTTGTGGCTCGCGAAGAATATGAATATTGCTGAGCATGTGCGGATTGTCGGAGGACGAAAAGATGTTCATAGCTGGTTTGATATTTTTACGGTTTTTCTTTTTACTCAAAAAGAAAATATTTGGTATTCTCATGAATTGTGTTTAGCCATGAAAATGGGCAGACCTATTATTGCGCACAAAAGCCCATATACTCAAGAACTTTTAGAAAATAGCAAAGAGGCCATTCTTTTAGATATTGATAACAACGAAATGGTTGCTCAAGCTATTGTGAATTTGGCAAATAATCCTGATTGGCTTCTTCAATTTTCTCAAAATGCGCAAGAGCGAGCTCATGAACTTTTTTCCAACGAGCGTTTTGAAAAAGAGATGAAAATAATATTAAGTTTGTGAATAGCATTATTATTTTTTTAATTCTTTTTCTTTTTTTCTCAGTTCGAAGACCATTGTGGGCAGGAATTTTTATTCTTTCTACGTTACCAAGTTATTTAGTGCGATTTTATTTTTTTGCCATTCCTGCCACTTTACTTGAAGGAATGATTTGGTGTTTTGTTATTGGTTCTTTATGGAAAAATCAAGTAGGATTAAAATTTTTTAATATAGCATCAAGACGCGCTCTCATTTTACAAAAGCGGAATTTGTTTTTTATTATTTTTGTCATCTTTTTTCTTTTTGCTGGTTTGATTTCCGCTTTTCAAGCGCCTGAGTTTCACGCGGCGCTCGGGATTTTTAAAGCATATATTGTTGAGTCGATATTATTCGTTCTTTTATTTTTGTTGCTTTTGAAAAATAACGGAAATGTGTCGTCTAGATTGCCCAATGCTCGAGTGTTACAAATATTGTTATACACGCTTGGGATCACTACATTCATTATTTCTCTTTATGCTTTATTTCAAAAAATAACCGGTTTTGGAATTCCTAATGCTTTTTGGCAAGCATCAGAAACGCGGAGAGTTACCAGTGTTTTTGAATATCCAAATGCCCTTGGATTATATCTTGGACCTTTGGTAGTTTTGTATTTTGGAATTTTTGTAAATCAGATAAAAACTGTCATCCTGAGACACAAAGTGTCAAAGGATCTAATGACCGAAAAAAGCGCTCGTTTTGCTCACTGGATCCTTCGCTACGCTCAGGATGACAAAAAGACAGCATTCCTTTCGTTTCTCGTTTTTGTGTTCGCTTTTCTAGCGATTTTTTTTGCGAAATCAGAAGGAGCGATATTTGGAATTTTAACTGGCATGATGATAATTATATTTTTTTCTTTTCCTACGATAAAACAAAAAAAATGGTTTCTTTTTTTAGGTACTCTTGGCGTAGCAACGTTATTTTTTGTTCCAATAACGCGAGAGTATCTTATACAGAAAGTTTCACTCAATGATTTTTCAGGGAATATTCGTAGAGAGATGTGGAACGAAACTTTTGCGTTTTTAAAAACTGAACCGTTTTTTGGAGCAGGACTTTCCGGGTATCAAGATCGTATTATGCCATTTCATACAAATACACAGGACGAAGTTTTTCTTTATCCGCATAACTTTTTTTTAAATTTTTATGTTGAAATGGGAATTTTAGGATTAGTGAGCGTGATTGGATTGTTAAGTTTATTTTTTATAAGAGTGACGCGAAGGATTTTTTCGAACGATCTTCAACAATGTACTGTCGAACATAGTAAAAAAATGGAGCCATTGAGTTTTGTGAATATTTTTTTCTTTGCTATGATGGTTGAAATTCTTGTTCATGGCATGGTCGATGCGCCATTTTTTAAAAACGACCTTTCAATTATTTTTCTTTTCATTTTGTTTTCAGGAATACATTTTCATTTGTTTTTTATTCAATCAGAATAGTTTTAGGTGATTGTTATGTTGCAAAAGAAAAAAAAATTAGAACCAAAGATGGAATTTAATTTTTTTGATTTTTTAAAAAAATGGTATTTTATTTTATTTCAACATTCCGCAATTTCATTTGAAAAAATTCATCAGATTGAAAGAGAATCTAATGGAACATACGCGGTGCCTTATAGCGTGTTCAAAGAATTTCAAAGAAAAACTCGTATAACTTCAGCCGTGTCAGCAGTCTTTTTTATTTTGAGTGTTGGAATATCCATTATCTATGGTCCTTATGGTCCGCGTGAAACAGCGATCGCATCTGCTGTTTCATGGGATGGCGGTGGAGATGGTGTATCTTGGGCGAACGCGAACAATTGGAGCAATGATCAAGCGCCAGGATCAACTGATGATGTTACTATTGATGCCTCTGTTACAGTTGATATTGCAACGTCAACAACCATCAACTCGCTCACATTGGGTCCAAATAATAATCCAACATTAAATTTTTCTTATGATGCCATAACCAATGGTGCGTTAGTTATGGCTGCTGGAAATCTTTCCTTAAATACAGGTTCTACGATAACTCATACAGCCGGAAGCAATGTGGTGGCAGGAACAATTTTTATTGATGTGCAAAATGGTTCTGCAACTGTTGCCGGAAATTTTAATCTTGCAGGAACGGGTTTTTCAGGTGGAGTTGTTGGCGCAAATGGAAATGGCAATGGAGGAGGAATTCATGAGGACGTAGGAAATGGCGGCGGCGGAGGCCATGGCGGAGCAGGTGGAGCCGGCAATAGTGTCGGTTCAACAGGTGGCGTTTCTTATGGTTCATTAACAACTCCTACAACTTTGGGATCTGCCGGAGCAGGTGGAACAGGATTAACTACCATTGGCGGTGCAGGTGGCGGTGTAATTCGATTAAATGCAAAAGGTAATATTTCTGTATCAGGAAATGTTCGTGCTTGGGGAAATCAAGGTATTGATGTCGCTGGTGTTGGAAGAAAATGCGGCGGCGGCGGCGCGGGTGGCAGTATTTTTATTGTAACGCAGGGAACATTATCAGGAGCAGGTAGTTTGTCAGTTGCTGGTGGAGCTGGAGGAAGTTGTAATTTGTTGGCGAGTGCTGGTGGTGGCGGTGGCGGCGGCGGACGAATTCGATTAGAATATGTCACTGATTCTTTTACTGGATCAAAAGTTATTCTTGCGGGCTCTGGCGGCACAGGTTATGAAGGAAGTAATGGTCAATCCGGATCAAACGGCAGTTTAAGTACGAAACAATATATTATTCCAAATACTCCATCAATCACATCGCCCACAAATAGTTCTGCGGTTTCTTCTTTCACCCCAACTCTCACATCATCATCATATTCTGGAGATATTTCTCATTCAGCAAGCGATTGGGAAATAGATGATAATGAAGATTTTAGCAGTGCGACATGGAGTTCATATAATGACAGCGCGAATAAAGAAAATATTACGGTTAGCACGACTCTTTCTCCAAACACTCTGTATTATGTTCGAGTACGGCACGCGAATGGCGCTGGAAATTCTTCGTATTCTTCTGGCGTAACTTTTTGGACTCCAGCAATAACTCCAGGAGCGCTTACGCTTTCTTCACCAACCACAAGTTCTATAAATATTACCGTGGCCAATGATACCAATCCAGCAACAACTCAATATGCTTTTTATCATACTCTTCTCGAAAAATATGTTACGGCTGACGGCACTCTTGGAACTGTTGCGATTTGGAAAACAAAAACAGACTGGAGTACACTAACTGTTTCCGGCGGTCTTTTAATTGGATCTCAAAATACTTTTCAAGCTAAAGCTCGAAATACAGTTTTTGCAGAAACTTCTTTTTCTCAAAGCGCTTCTTTATCGACTCTTGCTGAAACTCCAGATGCGCCAACATTAGGAAATTCTACTTTAACCACAATGGATCTTACAATTTTTCCACGTTCAAACGCGGCGTCAGTGTCTTATGCTCTTTTAGAAACTGTTTCCGGATCTTATGTCGGGAGTATTGGAATTTTTCAAAGTGGAGCGCTTTGGAGAACGGTAGGGCAATGGGGCGGAACTGTTACTATTCGCGGTCTTGTTCCTCGAACGCATTACACATTTTGTGTGAAAGCCAAAAATCCTGATGGAGTCGAGACAAGTTGTTCTTCCTCGAGCATCAATTATACTCTTGGTCGATCTCAATCAAGCAATGATACTATTTCACCTTCTGTGCCGACAAACATAAAAGCAGAAGAAATATCAAATGGCGGAGTGCGGATCGCATGGCAAGATCCTCCCGAAGCAGATTTCGTGGCAATTTTTCTTTATAGAGGAGTGCAGCCGATTCCTCCATCAGGAAATCCATATATGATTATTCCTCGCGGCAAGGGACAATATATTGATAATGATGTTCAGCCTGAAAAAACCTATCAATATCAATTGCGCGCAAGAGATTTGATTGGCAATGTAAGCGATATTACACAAATTGTTTCAGTGATTATTACTTCTCGCAATGAAGAACCGTCTTCAGATTCCGAGCCACCAACAGAAAAAACTTTGCCAGTCACTCTTCTTCCAATTACAGATTTGCAAGTTATTGAAAGATATAATGACGGGATTAAACTCGGCTTCACTATGCCTGATTTGGAAATTTCGCCGTCTCTTTCTTTGGATATTCGATATGCTAATCAAGGTTTGATCGATGAACAAAATTTTGATTCGGCAAATCATTACATTTTGCAGGATACTGACATTTTTGATATTCCAAATGCCAACATACGTTTGATTGGTTTTTCTGATGATACTTATTTAAGTCTTGCCATAAAATTAGTTTCTACTGATGGAACCGTTTCTCCAATATCAAATGTTGTAACAAGTTCAACTATTGATATTGTTCCTCCTGGTCCAATTGAAAAACCTAAAATTATTTATCGTATAAAGAATTAGGATAATGCTCTCTTAATTTATAGTAAAATAATAAGATAATTTTGATTTTTAAGATTGTTTCTTCTTTTTTTTTATGATAAAATAAAAATTATATTTTGTGTCAGCATGTTTGATTTTTTTATTATGCCTTGTCTTAAAAAGACAATCGTTTCATTTTTGTTTCTAGCAAAAAAGTTGTTTTTAATTATATTTAAACGGTCATCAAGCGTTGCTATTTTTTTTCTTGTTTTTTCTTTTGGCCTTTTAACAGTTTATTTTCCTTTTATTTGGAATAGCGAACCGCAGTCGGCCTATGCGTTAACGACTATTTCGAGCAGTGTCTCTTATACAGCAAATACCACAACAAATGACAATGTGGTTGTCGCAAGTGGTGGAACCGTAACACTGACTGGAGGAATAACTTGGACGATCAATGGAACGTTAACCGTGCAAAGCGGCGGGTCAATTGTTTTTCAAGAAACTGGGGGGCTCTATACAACATATCCAACCCTTTCTGTGTCTGGCGCTATTACTGTGGATAGCGGTGGAACAATTCACAGTAATGCAAAAGGTTTCACTGGCGGCGCGGTGTTCACTGATGGAACCGGCACGGGAAAAGGTACGGCAGGAAGTAATAGCGTTGGTGGTGGAGGAGCTGGCCATGGCGGAGCTGGTGGAAATGGATCCGGCGCCTCAAACGCAGGCGTCAAATATGGTTCTACTTTAGCGCCGATCACCGCAGGATCCGGCGGCGCAGGCGGTGGAGCAACCGGATCCGCGGTTGGCGGCGCCGGCGGTGGAGTGGTTCGTATTGATTCTGGTGGAACCGTTACTGTGAATGGGACAGTGACCGCCAATGGTGCAAATGCCGCAGATGCAGGCAGTACTGGCGGCGGAGGAGCTGGAGGAAGTATTTATCTTACAGCCGCGGGTCTTGATGGAACCGGATCACTTACAGCAACAGGTGGCCGTGGCGGAAATAATACTGGCGCGTATCAAGCCGGTGGTGGCGGTGGTGGCGGACGTATTGCCACATATTTTAATACCCCAGGCGCATCTATTGCAACGCTGAAAGCGGCGAGTTCTGTGCTTGGTGGCGTTGGCGGAGATGGGCCGTCAACGAGTGATGGAAAAGTCGGGCAAGTTGGAACATTATTTTTCTTGGATGTTGATAATAAAGATATCGATATTTACAACGGCCCTGATTTTTTTCAAGAAGGAGACACGATAACTCTTTCCGGAACTCAAACAACATTTACCGGAACTCCAAAGTTTGGAGACAGCGACGCGACTACAAATGACAACGATGCTGTTTTTGACAACGCGAATTCAACCACACAATTTGATGACATTACCATTGCGGCGGACGCGTATGTTGAAAGTAAAATTGGTTCGGGCAATACTATTTTTAATCTCTCTATAAATTATACAGGAATTCTTACGATTACTTCTCCAAGTTCTACTGATGGATCGTGCCGTAGTTTTACCGCGACAACAGCAGTGGATACCGCTTTTGACACTTGTTTTGTAGTGGAACAGGTTACGTTAACAGGACCGACGTTGACGATCAATGCCAATGCTCAACTGTATGCTGACGGTTATGGAAATACCGGCGGCGCGGCAAATGGAAATGGGAATGGCACTGGCGGTGGAACAGGAACTGGAAATCAAGAAGGCGGAGGCGCAGGCCATGGCGGAGCTGGAGGAAGGGGCAATGAAAGCGGAGCAGTAGCTGGTATAGCGCATGGCTCCAACACCGCGCCGGTAACAGCTGGTTCTGGTGGCGGCGGCGGAAGCGCTACAGCTGGCGCAATAGGAGGGAACGGCGGCGGTATTATTCGACTGACATTAAGTTCAGGCGCAACCGTGAATGGCATCATTACTGCTGATGGAACCAATGGCGGTGATTCAGGTCGTTCCGGCGGCGGCGGATCAGGCGGGAGTATTTATCTTACTGTTCCGGGAACATTTGCTGGGAGCGGATCACTTACCGCAACAGGTGGACGTGGTGGAAATACTGCTTCATATCCAGCAGGCGGCGGCGCTGGCGGCGGACGCATTGCCTATTATTATGTGGCACTAACATATTCGGGTTCTGCAACAGTGACAGCTGGTGTCGGTGGAGATGGTACTGGAGCAAGTGATGGATTTGCTGGGGTTGATGGAACAACATACACCTATCAATATACTGTTCCTTCCACACCATCTATTTCTTCTCCAAGCGATGGAACAAACAATGCTTCGTTGACACCGACAATTACGAGTGGCGCTTTTTCTGGAGACCTGACGCACACGTCTTCTGATTGGCAAGTAGATGATAATTCTGATTTTTCTTCCACAACGTTTAGCTCAACGACTGATACTACAAACAAAACTTCCATTACTGTGAGCCCTGCTCTTTCCCCAAACACCACCTATTATGCTCGCATGCGCCATACAAGTGCCGCGGGAAATTCAAACTGGTCTGCGTCAGTAAGTTTTACAACCGTTGCCAATGCTCCATCTGCTCCAACACTTACTGCAAGTTCTGCAACAACTCTTGGAGTAACCATAAATATAAACTCTAATCCTTCTTCAACAGCATTTGCCATCCAAGAAACAGGGTCAAGCAATTATGTTCAAACTGATGGAACTCTTGGCGTATCTGCCGCGTGGCAAACCAATGCTAATTGGGGAACCAAAACCGTAACAGGACTTTCTGTGAACACGCAATATACTTTTCAAGTGAAGGCGCGAAATAGCGCGAGTGTTGAAACATCATTTTCTTCAACTGCTTCTCTTTACACTCTTGCCAATGTTCCGGGAACACCAACAATCGATGGCGCTACAACGACCACTCTCAATGTTACTCTTTCCGTCAATTCGAATCCTTCAACTGTGGAATTTGCCATTCAAGAAACAGGATCATCAAATTACGTTCAAACAAACGGCACGCTTTCTGCGTCTGCCGCGTGGCAAACCAATGCAAATTGGGGAACCAAAACCGTAACAGGACTTTCTGTAAATACGGCTTATACATTTAAAGTCAAAGCAAGAAATGGAAATAGTACGGAAACAGCTTTTTCTTCCACTGCTTCGCTTTATACAGCTGCCAATGCTCCCTCTGCTCCAACAGTAAATACTCCAGCAACATCTTCACTTAAAGTAATTGTTGCAGAAAATTCTAATCCTTCTGCCACTGAATTTGCGATCCAAGAAACAAGCACAGGATATTATGTTCAAGCTGATGGAACACTTGGTGTAAGCGCAGTATGGCAAACAAAAACTAATTGGGGCGGAGCAAGTGGAATCACAGTATCAGGCTTGTCTCCAAATGTTCAATACACATTTAAAGTCAAAGCTCGAAATGGAAACAGTACGGAAACAGCATTTGGAAGTACTGCCTCTCTTTATACTCTCGCGAACGCGCCTTCTGCTCCTACACTAAGCACTCCAACAACTTCTGGAATGACTGTTGTCGTGAATGTAAATTCCAATCCTTCTTCTACCGAATTTGCTATTCAAGAAACAAGCACAGGATATTATGTTAAAGCTGATGGAACGATGAGCGACGCCACGGCAGTATGGCAAACCTATACGAACTGGGGCGGAGCAAGTGGAAAAGCAATCACAGGACTTTCTGTAAATACGGCTTATACATTTAAAGTCAAAGCAAGAAATGGAAATAGTACGGAAACAGCTTTTTCTTCCACTGCTTCGCTTTATACAGCTGCCAATGCTCCTGGAACGCCGACAACGCAAATCACTTCTTCTTCAGCCTTACAAATTACTCTTCTTCTTAATGGAAATTCAGCAACTACAGAATTTTCTATTCGTGAAACAACTTTAAATAAATATGTCCAAGCAAACGGAACTTTAGGCGATATCGTAGTTTGGCAGAGTTATAACAGTTGGGGTGGAAGTAATGGTGTATCAGTGACTGGATTATCTTCTAATACTCGATATACATTTGAGATTACGGCTCGTAATGGATCGAGCACACAAACCAGTACCGCGACCGCAACTTCGCCATATACATTTGCGATTGTTCCTGCAAACCTTTCGCTTGTGAGTTCAGCGCTTTCTGATCGAGCAACAATAACATTTTCACAAAATGGAAATTCTGCCGCAATAACTTATGTGATTTATAGCACTTCCGTTCCTGGATATCTTCAGGAGAGCGGACTTATTACAAATCAATCAGTATGGCAAACTTATGTTTTGTGGAATGCTGCTTCTGGTATAACTATTACTTCACTTACTCCCGGAACTTCATACAGTTTTCAAGTGAAAGCAAGAAATCAAGACAATGTTGAGAGTTCATTTTCTGATACTCTCACTTTCAGCACTCTTTCAGGAGGAGTTGCAAGCCGTGGTGTTGGGAGCGGAGAATCTCAGGCGCTTAGCGCTCCGACAAATGTTCGTCTGTCTCTGGAAGATAATGGCGTACGTGTTTCTTGGAATGATCCAAAAGAAAGTAATATTGCGTCCATTTTTATTTTAAGAGGCGAAGCTCATTTGCCAGTTTCAGGAATTGAATATGCTGTTGTCGATATCGGCCGAGAAACTTATCTTGATCGCGATGTTGTTTCAAACTCTACCTATCGTTATCAACTACGCGCTCGAGATCGTAATGGAAATGTAAGTGTTTTGACTGAAGAAGTTAGTATTACCACACCACCTGCTCCAGTTTTAGTAACGCCTGTCCCAGAGAATGTGCCTACAACATCTTCTGCACCTGCTTCATCTTCAGAGATTACGGCTCCTTCTGAGAGTGGGACAATTATAAAAGAACCACAAACAGAAAATAAAACAATAACGTCTCCAGCGCCATCTGTAAAAGAAGAGACAAAAGGATCTTCATTAATTCAGGAAGGAAAAGTAACACACTTCGCAATAAATAATTTTGAGATTATTGTTCCTGAAGGGGCATTAAAAGCTAATCAGGATATTTTGGCCACAGAACTTCCATTAGAAATGATAGAATCACTTTTTCTTGAAAATTCCGGTATACTTTTTGGCGGTGTGCATGAAGTAAGTATTTATGACAAGGATACTTTATCAAACGCAACTGGAAATTTTCAAAAAGATGTTATTATAAAAGTACAATATGAAAATACTGAATTTTTTAAAGAGAATAATATCGATCTGCGTCGAGTAGTTTTAGGCCGATGGGATTCGGTTGACAGTGTTTGGGAAGAACTTTCTGCTCGTGTTGATTCAAAAGAAAAAACTATTTACGCGAAAGCAAGAAAAACAGGACTCTATACCGTTCGCATTAAAGAGCATGTTAATAAATGGAGTGATGATCGAATGGCACAATTAGATATTCCTCCATTGTCTACTTCTTCCGGTGTATTTTTGGAAATAGCATACCTGCCTTTGCAGTTTGTTGCTCGTCCTACTCAGAAAATACGCGAAATGGTTGGATGGGCATATAATCTCATCACTATTCAAGGAAAGAAACACAAAAATACTGGAACACTCAAACAAAATGTTGAACTTACTTTACGATACGATCCACTTACGTTTTTAAATCAACAAACACCTTGTGATAAATTTGTTCTTGTTCGCTATAATTCTGAAAAGAAAGTTTGGGAGAATGTTCAAGCGAAAAAGTATTGTCGTTTAGGATTGTTTAAGGCATTGGTACAGAAACTTGGAGTGTATGCTATTATGATTTTGCGGTAATATTTTGAATAGGGTTGTTTTATTGACAATTTTCAAAAAAGTCTTTAATATAAATTTGAATAAGGCAATAGTGCCTTTTTCTTTTTAACTTTGAATAGAAGAAAGTATGACTCAAGTTCAAACAGGTTTTCCAGAAGTCAAGCCCGGAATGCTCGTACGAGTTCATCAAAAAATCAAAGAAGTGAATTCAAAAAATGAGGAGAAAGAACGCGTTCAGGTTTTTGAAGGACGTGTGCTTGCCCGAAAAGGAGGAATGGAACCAGGCGCCACCATTACAGTTTATAAAGAATCTTTTGGTATTGGTGTTGAAAAGATTTTTCCTGTGCATTTGCCAACCATTACAAAAATTGAACTTTTGCGGGTAGCACATGTTCGACGAGCAAAATTGTATTATCTCAAAAATTATAAAAAGCGTTTGAAAGAAAAAAGAATTCAAGGAGAAAAGAAATAATATTTTTGTAGAAGAATTTGGAGAATAGTGTCCGTTGCCAAAATAGTGTTTGGCAACGGAGCCAAATATGCTATACTTTTAAGGAACCTTGAGAAAGGGTTCATTTCTTGTTGCCCAGGTGGCGAAATTGGTAGACGCACTACCTTGAGGTGGTAGCGCCCGCAAGGGCTTGGAGGTTCGAATCCTCTCTTGGGCACCAGAATCTGACTTTGTTCGAATTCATCTAAGAATATAGTTTATGTCTATTGTTATTGGTATTATACTTTTTATTCTTGGTATTATCATTACACTCAAAGCTGAGTGGATGTATGATAATTTTGGAGCGCTTGAAACTATAGAGCATTATTTTAGAACATCAGGCGGAACACGGGTTTTTTGGAAATTATTTGGTATTCTTATTTCTTTTATTGGAATCATGATTGCCACTCATTTAATTGAAGCTGTGCTTCTTGCAGTTTTGCGGCCGCTTTTTGGAAGGCTTTATGGATTTTAATACAACACAAAGGAGAACAAGAACCACAAGTAGAATGAAGAATGTAAAAATTATTCATCAAGAAACCTTCACTACCGTTGAAGAAGCAAGAAAAAGAGAAATATATTTTAAAACAGCTGCTGGAAGGAAGTATTTGAAAAAAGTTTTAAACATGGGCCCATAGCTCATTTGGTAGAGCGCCGCCCTTGCACGGCGGAGGTGACCGGTTCGAGCCCGGTTGGGTCCACCAAACGAAACATTGTCGGAATTAAAAAAGTTGATTTGTTGCTGATTTTTTCTCTTGTTAAAGCGTTTTTTGCTTGTTTGTCTTGACAATATCTTTAAAATATACTATTGTTATAGTTAACTCGCAAAGGAATCTACTTAATCCCAATGTGGGAAAAGGTGGATTATGTTCTTAAACAAGACTTCTGCTTTAAGCGGGTTTTAATGCGCATGCATTGAAAAGTAGGAGTCAAAGACAGAAAGAAGAAGAAGATCATGAAAAATAGAAGTGGAAAGGGCTTTACCCTCATCGAGCTGATGATCGTCGTCGCGATCCTCGGGGTGATTGCATCTATTTTCGTCCCATTGATCGTGTACTGGGACGAGAAGGTGAAACAACGCGAGGCGACGAGTTATCTTACCGCGGTTGAGCGGTACTGGAACGAGAAGGGTAACCTCGAAAGTTTCCCGGTAGAAAAACATCCTCTTCAGTACTACACTGCCAAGTTTACTGGCGATGAAGTCCGTCTCGAGGGGAACATCGATGACGATGCCACACGTGACGTGTGGCTCTGGATGACTGCTAATAAACATTTCACTCACGTTACCAACGACGTGGTGGAGTGACTTCAAGGGGGCGCAGGAGTAACAGACTCCTTGCGCCCCCCCAAATACGGACGGAGCTAATTTAAACATTGATTTAAAAAAATTTCTTATTTAAAACTCTCATCGAATTATTGACTCAAGTGTATAGTGCGAGATAAATTGAAGAATGAGTGCATCACAGCTCAGGATTCCTGCGAAGAGGAAATCACCGACATCAATGGGGGTACATATCTCGACCATGACGTATGGATTACACATGCCACGATCGCGTCCGGGAGTACCGATAGTGATGCCACCTGCTTCTTTCGCGCCCTTGCACGCTGCTTCCATGGCGCCGTCCATGCCGCCGGTGATGAGAATTGCTCCTGCCTGTGCGATACGGCGCCCAACCTCCTCTACGTTCTCTAAAAGCTTTGCACGCAGTCCTCTATCAGTCGGAAGATTTGATTTGCTTGGTCCGAGGACACCCAATTGTCGTGTTTTCATTGCTGTTTCCTTTGGAGGAAAAGTTGAAGGAAATATCTCAATGCGTTTCTAAAACGAAATACCAGTACTCATGAAGAAGTCCTGGAATCGTTTTGGCTGTCACCTTAACACAAACGGACTTTCTCATCAAGATTTTAATTTACTATTTTGTTAGAATATTTTTTGCATTTGATATTTTTTGTTTGACTTTTTAAAAATTCGTCATTATTCTCAATGATGGGGGAGTTTTTCTTTTTGGAAAAAAGAGAGGCATCATGGAAAAGGAAGTTCAAGTTATTCGCGCACTCATGACAGACATCTTGCCAATTGGTGGCATGGTGAGAAAGATCGATCTTCTCGCGAAAGGAGTTTCATGCTGGTTTGTGCTCTGTTCAGTTTTTCGAACCAATTTATCATTCCAGATGTTGTATATCGTCTGGCGAAAAGGAAAACATCAACTGTGTTATCAGGAACTCATTAACACTCGTGCTTCAGGAGGAACGATTTTGGTTACGGAGTATTCTATTGTTTTCCCTGATGTCAGGATTCGAGTCGTCGCTATCGACAATAAAGAGGAAAGAGAGGAAAATATTTTTCATATAGAGATTTGTTAAGGAGATGATTCATAAAGATACTGATAGTCAGACAAGCGAAGACCTGGCGGTGCTTGGTGCACCGCCGGTCAATTTCTTTTTTTTATGTCCAGATTTAAACTTTCATCACACTTTAAGCCTGCTGGAGATCAGCCAGAAGCTATTTTAAAACTTGTCAAAGGATTAAAAAAAGGATTTGAACAACAAACACTTCTTGGAATTACAGGATCCGGAAAAACTTTTACTATTGCCAATGTTATTGAGCATGTTCAGCGTCCGACCTTAGTCATCGCGCACAATAAAACGCTCGCGGCGCAATTGGCAAGTGAATTCAGAGAATTTTTTCCGGAAAATGCTGTGGAATATTTTGTTTCGTATTACGATTATTATCAGCCGGAAGCATATCTTCCTTCTTCGGACACTTATATTGAAAAAGACGCGCAGATTAATAAGGAAATAGATAAGTTGCGCCATCGCGCAACTGCCGCAGCGCTCGCTCGGCGCGATGTGATTGTGGTGGCTTCTGTTTCTTGTATTTATGGCTTAGGTTCGCCAGAGAGTTATAAAAATTTTGTCTTACATCTTTTATTGGAAGATAAAATAAATCGTGATGAACTTGTAGAAAAACTGATTGATATGCATTACACTCGCTCAAATGTTTTGGAGCGAAGTCGATTTTTCGTGCAGGGCAATGTCTTTCAAATAGTTCCGCCGGGAGAAGAAGTAATATATAGAATTGAATTACAAAATTTCGTGTCCAAAGGGACAAATTTAAAAAGCGCTCCTACAACAGTCAAATCAATCGCGGTCATCGATCTTCTTACTAAAAAGCCAGTGAAAAATTCGCGCGACGTTTATATTTTTCCGGCGAAACATTTTGTGGTTGAAAATGATGTGATAAAACAAGCAATTCAAAAAATTCGTGAGGAATTAAAAGAACGACTACTTTTTTTTCAAAAAGAAGGGAAACTTCTTGAAATCGAGCGACTTGAAAGACGAACTCTTGCTGACATTGAAATGATGCAAGAATTAGGATATTGCAATGGGATTGAAAATTATTCTCGTCATCTTACCGATCGAGCGGCAGGTGAACCTCCTTCCGCGCTTTTGGATTATTTTCCGGAAGATTTTCTCGTTTTTATTGATGAATCTCATGTTACGATTCCGCAACTCGGCGGTATGTACGAGGGCGATCATTCACGAAAACAAGTTTTAATAGAGCATGGATTTCGACTTCCAAGCGCGCTTGATAATCGGCCGCTTAAATTTGTTGAGTTTGAAAAAAAAATTGGACAACGGATTTACATATCAGCCACTCCAGGAAAATATGAGCAGAAACATGCAAACCAAATCGTTGAACAAATTATTCGTCCAACAGGACTTCTTGATCCGCTTCTTGAGGTGCGTCCGATAACGAATCAGATAGAAGATCTTTTTTTAGAACTTGAAAAAGTGATTCAAAAAAAAGAACGCGCGCTTGTGACGACACTTACAAAAAAACAAGCAGAAGATTTGAGCGATTATTTGGAGCAGAAACATATTCAAGTGAATTATCTTCATAGCGATGTTGATACATTAGACAGAATCCGAACATTGGATAGTTTGCGAAGAGGAGATATTGATGTTTTGATCGGAGTCAATCTTTTGAGAGAAGGTCTTGATTTGCCGGAAGTTTCGTTCGTTGCTATTTTAGACGCCGACAAAGAAGGATTTTTGCGTTCAGAAACTTCGCTTATTCAAACTATTGGTCGCGCGGCGCGAAATATTTCTGGAAAAGTGATTCTTTATGCTGATCATATTACTCACTCCATGCAACGAGCCATAGACGAAACAAATCGTCGGCGAGAAAAACAGATTCAATATAATATCGAGCATCATATTACTCCAAAAACCATTCAAAAAGCAATAAAATCTATAATTGATCATGAGTTAAATCCAGTTCCGACAAAAGAATTTGTTGAATTGGAGCATTTGGAAGATCTACCCAAAGTTATTCGACAAAAAGAACAAGAAATGAAAGAATATTCAAAGAATCTTCAATTTGAACGCGCGGCGATTGTGAGAGATGAAATTCGAGAACTTAAAAAAATTGCAGAATTGAAGTATTGACTCTTCGACTTCACCCAGCCACGGCGGGGTAAACTTAGAGTCAAACGCCAGTAGCATCAAAAGGGTTGACGAAGTGATACACTTTTGGTACACTTTCCACATCTTTTATTTATAGATATTTTTTATGTCTACCTCAAAAAAAAGAATAAATATAAGCATGCCATCATACATGGAAGTTGCTCTTGGTCGTTTAGCTCGGAGAGATGAGATTCCCCAAGCAACAAAGGCACTTCAGCTTCTCCAACAAGCTCTTGAGATTGAAGAAGATGAATTTTTGGATGCTTTTGCACGTGTTCGTGATGTTCGCGGCGCGAAATTTTTGATGCATAAGAATGTTTGGAAATGAATTTTTTGATTTTCTATCATGAAGACGTGATAAAAAAAGATATTCCGAGACTTTCTTCTTCAGTACGAATTATTGTTAAAAAATCTATTGAAGAAAAACTTACAACATACCCGGAACATTTCGGAAAACCGCTTCGACGATCACTGAAAGGTTATAGAAAATTACGTGTTGGTGATTGGCGTGTCGTATTTCGCATTGAACAAAAGAGAGTAAAAATTTTTGCTATTTGTCATCGTTCCATTGTTTATGAACGAGTCCCGGATCGATTTCATTTTTAAAACAAAAAATCACTTTTTGCATGTAATGAATTTTTTATTCAATATGCGTATTATTATTTTTGATTTCTATCGCACTTTATATAATCCTGAAACAAATTGTCTTTATCAAGGAACAGAACAAGTGCTAGAAAAACTCCGAGAGCGTGGATATGATTTATATCTTCTCACTTGGGCAGAGGAATATCGAAAGAATTTGATATCAACATTGGGAATTGAATCATATTTTTCTCGAGTAATTTTTATTCATGAAAGCAAAGAAGAAGGTTTCCAAGAAATTCTTAAAAATCCTGATATCGAACGAGAGGCAAGTTTTGTTATTGGAGATCGAGTAACGCAAGAAATTTTTTATGGGAATAAATTTGGATTTCAAACGGTATGGATTCAACACGGAGAGTATACTTATGAATTTTCTCAGAATAAAGAAGAAATGCCAAAATATATTATTGTAAGTTTAGAAAATTTTCTCGATATTGCCGTTTGAAATTTTTTTAGAAAAAAAGACCAGTGTGATATAATGTCAGCAAAGTTTTTTTTATGATAAACCAAAAAATTGCGGACATTTTTGAAGAGTTTGGAATTCTTTTAGAAATGATACGTGTGGAATGGAAACCACGCGCTTATCAAAAAGCCGCAACAGAAATTCGAGCATTACAAGAAGATATCAAAGAAATATATGGTAACGGCGGTCGAAACGCTCTTGATGCCATTCCTTTTATTGGAGAACATATAACAGAAAAGATTGAAGAATATTTGAAAAGCGGCCATATACAAGAATACGAAATATTGAAAAAGAGATTTCCGATGAAAGTTTTAGAACTTTCTCGCGTAGAAGGACTTGGGCCAAACATGCTTCGTGATCTTTATGATGAACTCAATATTCGCACGCTTCGCCAGCTCGAAGCCGCGGCCAAAAGCCATAAAATTCAGAAGCTCAAACATTTTGGAGAAAAAATAGAGGAAAAAATTTTACGCAGTATTCAATTTATTTATCAGTCTGGAGATCGAAAAATTTTTGGCTATATTCTTCCTTTGAGTCGTACTATTTTGGAACGTTTTGAGAATCTGGAAGGAGTAAAAAGAGCTGTTGTGGCCGGGAGCATACGAAGAAGAGAAGAAACCATTGGTGATATTGATATATTGATTGCGAGCAATGACGCAGAAAGAGCCATGGAGATTTTTGTTCGCATGCCTGAGGTTGTTTTTGTCAATGAAAAAGGAAAAACGCAAACTTCAGTTCGGTTGTCTAATGGTATGAATGCTTCTCTCCGCGTGGCAGATTTAGAATGTTTTGGAGCTGCGTTGCAATATTTTACTGGAAATCATGCCCATAATGGAGAGCTTCAAAAAATAGCTGTTTCGAAAGGAATGAAACTCAGTAAATATGGTCTTTTTAAAGAACAAAAATTTGTTGCCGGAAAAACTGAGGAGGAGATTTATGAAACATTGGGCATGCAATTTATAGAACCTGAACTTCGAACTCATACTGGAGAGATTGAAGCCGCCAAGAAACATCGTCTGCCAAAAATTCTTCCTTATGGAAGTGTTCGTGGCGATCTTCAAGTGCAAAGTGAATGGACAGATGGTTCTGATTCGATTGAGGATCTTGCTCAAAAAGCTTTTTCTCTTGGAAGAGAATATATCGCGATTACCGACCATACTCGAACGCTTGCCATAACAGGCGGGCTTGATGAAAAAAAATTTTTGCGTCAATGGAAAGAAATCGATACTTTGAATGCGCAAAACCGAAAACAAAAAAAGAAATTTCAAATTTTAAAGGGAGCTGAAGTAAACATTTTAGGAGATGGCTCTTTTGATATTGATGATTCTGTTTTAAAAAAACTTGATGTTGTTGGCGCCGCAGTGCACACCAATATGAAAATGCCGCGAAATGAAATGACCAAACGTATTTTAAAGGCATTAGAACATCCACACTTGGATATTCTTTTTCATCCAACTGGAAGACTTATTCATCGACGGCCTCCTTTTTCAATTGATATGAAAGAAATTATCAGAGCGGCGAAAAAAAATCGTGTCGCGCTTGAAATTGACGCATATCCAGATCGTTCGGATTTAAAAGATGAATATGTTCGAATGGCTGTCGAGGCCGGAGTCAAACTCACCATTGATACTGACACTCATGCTTTGGATCATCTTTTATTTTTAGAATTAGGTGAAGCCATAGCTCGCCGCGGCTGGGCTACAAAAAAAGATGTTTTAAATACCATGCCGTGTCAGGAATTACTGCATTATTTTCAAAAGAAAAAGTAATTTTGTTGGCATGATTTTAGTTTAGAGTGAGTGCCGAACTCTATTGCTAGAAACAATTATTTTGTTATACTTTATTTTCTGGTCGCGCCCGCCCGCATCCCGATACGATCGGGAAGCGTTGCGGGCAGGTAGCTTCCCGAGATAAACTCGGGACAGGTCAGGTCGTCCAAGAGTTGTCATCCTGAGCCGAAGGCGAAGGATCTATTTCCATGAACATAGCTCATATTATAGATTCTTCACTTCGTTCAGAATGACACGAAGAGTGGGATCAGAATGACACGAAGAGTGGGATCAGAATGACAAAAAGTGAGTTCTCGGACAGTCTGTCAGGCATCTGGTTATCTGCCTGATAGAAATACAAGAAAAAAAGAATTATATTTAAAAACGGTCGCAGGAAAGAGATTTTTGAAAT
>Ga0082335_1000237_pt1 | contig 147489 bp, 142 predicted proteins | sample Subgrocontami58m_FD_72375 | JGI IMG/M metagenome (GOLD analysis project Ga0082335, IMG submission 72375) | Subsurface groundwater microbial communities from S. Glens Falls, New York, USA - GMW37 contaminated, 5.8 m (SPADES assembly) (version 2) ...
TGCGGATTGCACGGATACGGAGTTGCGGCTTCTACGAGCACGATCCGCGTCGATCCGCCTTGGATCCGCGCGATCCGTGGCAAGGCAGTTGTCTTTTCCCGAGTTGCCGTGGCGACTTCCAACCGCTCACCACGGATTCCACGGATTGAGAGCGGATGCGCACGGATCGTCCGTCAGGACATCCCGCCGCCTGATCCGTGTCCATCCCCTTCTTCCGTGAGATTCGGGGTATGCAGTTTGCCGTTCGCCATATGAGCGGGCACGGCGCGGTGTGGCCTGCCGAACCGCGATGCAACGACCACTCGTCAGCGGCCTCGCTTCATTATGAATAGCGCGCTTCCCACCTCGCGCTCGCCGGTGCGGTCGCTGGGGGTGTTCACCACGCGGTCGCCGATGACCATGGTGGTGGAGCCGCCGCCGTCGAAATTGAGCGCGTTCCACGCGCCGAGGGTCTTCATGAACTCGGCAAGCTCGACGAGGGTCATTCCCACGCTGGCGGCGGAGCGTCCGTCCACGGTCACGAGGAGCAGGGACGTACGGTCGCGCGTCACGCCGATCGCCGTGCGGGGGTGTCGGACCTCGGCGTTGCGCGAGATGGTGCCCTCCTCGGCGCTCGCGCGGCCGGCGACACTCACCCCATCGAGCAGGATGCGCGGCCAGCCGCCGATGACCAGTGAGGGCAGGGCTGCCCGTGCCGACGCGGGCCACGGCGCAGCGCCGAGCGTGACGCGCAGGGTGTCGCCGTCGGCGGTCGAATCGAGGGCGACGGTGCGCGCACCGTAGGCGGCGAGGACCACGCCGTCCGGCGGGATGGCGCTGCCACCGCCCCTGGACGCGCTGCGCCGCACGTAGAGCACGGTGTCGGCGCGCCGGCCGGCCGGCGCGAGCGACAGCTCGGCCGTGGGACGCACCGTGTCCGTGGGCGTCGTCGGGCCAGCGCGCGGTGTCCACAGGGCCGTGCCTTCGTACGTGCCCTTGGGCATTGCGTTGAGCGCAATCAGGGGAAAGCTGGCCCTGGGGGTGCGCACCCAGCCGTCGAAGGCAAACCGGCCAAGAAGCGGCCGGCGGTCGCTGTCGAGCGCGAACTGGGCGTGGATGTTATCGAATGTGTCGTAGGGGGAATCCGTAAGGCGGATGCCTCGCCACCACTCGCCGTCGATCACGACATTGTTCTCGCTCGTCCCGGTGGCGAGGTCGAAGAAGTCGGCGTTCACGGCGGCGATCACCTGCTCGCCCGCGGCGGCGCGGCGCGCCGCCATCGCGCTCACCCGCTCGCGGGAGGTCAGCCGGTCGTGCGCGCGCACCTGGCGTACGGCGACATCCGCGCGCCGCAGGTCCGCGCGCAGCACGTGGATGACCCACGGGCCGTCGTTGCGCACGAGTCGCACGTGGGTGACGCCGGGCGCGAGCGTCGTGGTGCGAACGGAGTCGGCCTGCTGCGCGGCAACGGAGTCGCGGGCGGCGGCGAGCAGGAGAGCCAGGATCAGGCGACGGGTCATGACGGGTGGCATTCGATTGGGAGTTCGCATAACTTAGGCCCCCAAATGGACACTTGCAGGGTGCCCCTTGCCGGCCCGGTTGGCTGAACGATCGCTGCATCCTCCACACCGCACGACCCCCCGTTCCATCCCACCCCAATTCGCAGGAGTCTCACGCATGCGGAGATTCGCGGGCCAAGCGCTCGGTGCGCTCACCCTTGTGGTCGTCATGGCCACGGCCGCGTTCGCCCAGAACACCGTCATCCTGACGGGCGTCGTTCGCGCCGATGGCCAGCTCCTGGCTGACGCGCAGGTGACGATCACCAACGTCGCGACGCAGGAGACGATTCGCTCGGTCACCCGGGCGAACGGCGAGTTTCGTGTCCTCGGCCTGTTCACCGGCCGCTACGCGGTCACGGTGCGGGCGATCGGCTACAAGCCCAGCGGACAGCAGGTGCAGCTGTCGATCGGCCAGCGCGCCCGCCTCGAGTTCACCATGGAGAAGGGCGTCTCCGAGCTGGCTGCCCAGACCATCATCGGCGAAAAGGTGAAGCAGGTCGAGGTGCAGCGCCTTTCGGTGTCGGCGCCGGTGATGCGCGCCGAGATCGAGAACCTGCCGCTCAACGCGCGCGGCCTGATGAACCTCGCGGGCGTGGCCCCGGGCATCAAGACGTATTCGCCGCAGTCGGGCCGCACCCTGCCGTCGGCCGGCGGCGCCCCGGACCTCCGTTTCTTCAACGTCTACGTCGACGGTGTGGAGATGAAGAGCCTGTTCAACGGCAACATCGTCGGCCTCGGCCAGACGGGCTCGCCGCTGCCGCAGGAGGCGCTGGAGCAGTTCCGCGTCTTCGTGAACCCGTACGACGCCGAGTACTCGCGTGCCGGGTCCTACGTGATTTCCACGGAAAGCCGCCGCGGCACCAACAAGTGGGAAGGGTCGGCGTTCGGCTTCCTGCAGAACAAGGACATGATCACGCAGAATGCCTTCCAGACGAAGGTGCCCGACTACAGCCGCCAGCAGGTGGGCTTCAACCTCCGCGGCCCGCTGCAGAAGGACAAGCTGTTCCTGGCCGCCAGCTATGAGCTCACGAACACGGCGTTCTATCTCGACGTGAACCCGACCAGCGGTCCGTGGTCGCAGTACAAGGGGTCGTTCCTGGCTCCCAACAAGAACCACACGCTGTTCACGCGCCTCACCTGGGTGCAGAACCCGAAGATCACGTATGACGCCATGGTGTCGGCGCGCTACCTGAAGGGCGAAGGCAACTTCGGCGGCCGCGTGTCACAGGGCGCCGGCATCTCGCAGGACTACGACATCTACACGGCGCAGCTCCGTCAGCGCTACCTGAAGGACGGCGGCAACTTCGTGAACGAGGCGAGCCTGCAGCTGGTGAGCTGGAGCCACAATGAGGCCCCGCTCAAGCCCGGCCCGCAGTTCAACTATCCGGGCATCGTGTTCGGCACGAGCGGTTTCCCGCTCATCCTGAAGGAGCTGCACCTACGCGTCGTGGATCGCGCGACGTGGAACATCGACAACGCGTCAGGTTCACACGTCATCAAGGCCGGCATCGAGCTCAGCAACATCTCGGCCACGCAGGATTTCGCCAACAACGCCAACGGCACGTTCACGTTCCTGACGGACACCTCGTCCATGCCGTACCTCGCGAACATCGCGGTCGGCTTCACCAACCCGAACGGAACCTCGGATGCCGTGGCCAGCGCGACGGGCATTTCGACGGGCGTGTACATCAACGACGAGTGGCGCATCAAGGACAACTTCACGCTCAGCATCGGCGTGCGTCACGACGCCGAGATCAACACGCTGAACAACAACTACACGGTGCCCTGGGCCAGCGACACCACGCTGCAGCGCCTCGAGCGCGAGGGACCGCTCGCCGGCTTCCTGAACCGCGGCGACCGCAAGAACCAGCTCGGCAACTTCTCGCCGCGCATCTCGTTCTCGTGGGACCCGACGAAGCAGAACCGGACGTTCGTGCGCGGCGGCCTCGGCATCATCTATGACCGCGTGACGAGCTTCATGGGCTTCCAGGAGCGCAAGAACTCCACCTGGCGCACGTACAACTTCACGTTCAACAACACGACGAACCTGCCGACGAAGGACCCCGCGGTGCTGCGGCAGCGCGTGATCGCCGGTCAGTCCGGATCGCCGGCGCCGATCCTGATGAAGCTGGACATGCAGACGCCGAAGAACCTGCAGATGTCGGTCGGCATCGGGCACCAGTTCACGGAGCAGTTCGGCATCAACGTGGACTACGTGCGCCAGCACCTGACCAACCTGTATGTCGGGCGCAACCCGAACTACACCGACAAGTCGGTGACGCCGAGCGCGCGCAAGCTGACCTCGCGCTACGGCGACATTGCGCTGTGGGACGACATCGGCGAAGCGTGGTACTCGGCGTTCCTCGTGTCGTCCACGTTCCAGCGCAACCAGACGCGCGTGAACCTCGCGTACACGCTGGCCTGGTACGAGGGCAACTTCGACACGGCCGCGCTGCCGAACTTTGCCCTGCCGTTCCTGTTCAACCGGCAGCGCACCACGGGTGACGAGCGCCACCGCCTCGTCCTCTCGACGCTGAGCCCGCTGCCCTTCGGCTTCAACGCCTCGGCCATCGCGACGATCGCCAGTCCGCGCCCGTTCACGAGCATCGACGGGCGCGACATCAACCTCGACAACATCACCGGCGACGACTACACGGGCGGCACGACCACCAAGTCGGGCACCCGCACGGCGCTGCCGCCGAATGCGTGGGAGAACTACTACCGCACGATCGATGTGCGGCTGGCGCGTCCGCTGTACACGTACAACGGCAAGAAGGTCTCCTTCTCGGCCGAAGTGTTCAACCTGTTCAACTGGTACAACAAGCTGTCGTACGGCAGCACGCAGTTCACCGCGACGGGGGCGAACGTGGCCTCCTACGGCAAGCCGACCGGCGCGTACGCGGCCCGGCAGATGCAGGCCGGACTGCGGCTCGACTGGTAACACCGCACAGCCAACGGGGGCCGCGACCATCGGTCGCGGCCCCCGTTGGCGTTGCGTGCGGGGGCACGGGCACGGTGGGGGGCAGGGAGGGTGCGTGACCTCTCACCCCCGGTTCCCATGGTGGCGCGCGACGGGCGCGCGCCGCACATTCTCCGCTTCCTTGTCGACGAGCCGATGACCACACCAGCGATCCCCCCCACCGCTGCCGCTCCAGCTCCCGCCGCGCACGTCATCACCCGGCGCGCCGTCTGGTCGTGGTGGATCTACGATCTCGCCAACACCATCTTCTCGATGGGCGTGGTCTCGATGTACTTCTCCAAGTACATCCGCGATCACGTCGGCGCCGGGCGCGCCGACGCCCTGTACGGCAACGTCTCGGCCGTGTCGATGGCCATCATCTTCGTCATCTCGCCGCTGCTCGGCGGGATGACCGATCGCGCGCCGCGACGGATGCCGTTCCTCGTCGCCAGCACCCTCCTCTGCGTTTCGCTCACGGCGGTGCTCGGCACGGTGGCGTTCTGGCCGACGATGTTCTGCTTCATCCTGGCCAACGCCACGTACTCGGCCGGCCTGCAGTTCTATGACGCCATGCTTCCCGACGTCTCCACCGAGGACAACCGGGGCCGCATTGGCGGCTTCGGCGTCGGCATCGGCTACCTCGGATCGTACATCGCGGTTGGGCTGGGCCTCGTCCTCGGCAACGAGCAGCTCCCGCGCCTGTTCGCCTCCATCGCCGTCATCTTCCTGGTGCTCAGTGTCCCGTGCTTCCTGTTCGTCAGGGAACGAGGCAACCGGAACCCACGCCCGGTCTTCTCCTGGGCGGAAACCGTGGCCAGCACGCGGGCGACCATCCGGACGTTCCGCGAGGGCGAGAAGTACCCCGGGCTGATTCGCTTCCTCGTGGGCCGCATCTTCTATACTGATGCGATTACCACGGTCATCAGCATCATGTTCCTGTACACGCTCAATGTCGCCGAGGCGAACGGGCTGTCGCCGAAGCAGGGGAGCGCCGCGGGCATGAGCATCATGATGGTCGCCATCACCTTCGCCGTGCTCGGCGGCTTCATGTGGGGGCGCATCGTGGACCGCATCGGCCCCAAGGCCACGCTCAACTGGGTGCTGCGGCTGTGGATGCTGACCTTCATCGCCGCGGCGGCCATCGGTTTGCTGACGCTGCCGTTATGGGTGCTGTACATCGTGGCGTCGATGGCAGGCGTTGGCATGGGTGGCGTCTGGTCCGCCGACCGCCCGCTGATGCTGACGCTGACGCCGCCCGATCGCATCGGCGAGTTCTACGGGTTGTACGGCATGGTGGGCCGTTTCTCGGCCATCACCGGGCCGTTCATCTGGGCGCTCGTCGCCAAGGCAACCATCGAGAGCGGATGGCTGAAGCCGGCGCAGGGTCAGGGCGTGGGCGTCATCGTGCTGATGCTGCTCGTCATCCTCTCGTACGGCATCCTGCGCAAGGTCACTGACGAGAGAAGGGACTGGGCGCGCCTGCGCGGTGACGCCGAGCGCCTGCAGCAGCGGCCGGCGTAGCGAGTCCGCGCTGCTCCACGAGACCCTTCGCACTCCGGCGGTGTAGCCGCGCTGTCGTGCGGGGTGACGGGGGAACGCCTCACCGCATACCACGGATCTCACGGAAGTTGACGGAGGAACACGGATCCCGCTTGGAGGGAACCCCTTGAAGCGGGATCCGTGTTCCTCCGTTCACAATCCGTGCATTCCGTGGTATGCAGTGGAAGTGCACCGTCCCGTACGCAGGAATCAAGCGACGCGCGCCGGCGCGCTTGACCCGGGGCGTGCGTAGGCGGAAGTTGGCATCAGATGCGCCTCCGTTCCCTCGCCCTCGCTGCTGTCGCTGTTCTCCTCGCCGCCCCCGCGCGCGCGCAGGAGTCCGCGTGCGGCCCATCCAACGGCAAGCTCGCCCTCGTCCTGCCCGGCGGCGGCGCGAAGGGGTTCGCCCACCTCGCCGTCCTGCGCATGCTCGACTCGCTCGGCGTCGTCCCCGACGTCGTCGTTGGCACGAGCGCCGGCGCGATCATGGGTGCCCTGTGGGCGAGCGGGCTCGACGTCGCTGATATCGAACGCGACGTGAAGGCGATCGGCCTCGACTCGCTCGTCGGGCGGTACAGTGCGCCCACGCCGGCGTCACTCGGCACCCGTCGCGCGATTCTCGTCTGGGACCGCGGAAGCAAGGGGATGGTACTCCGCACGAGCGTCGTGCGTGAGCGGGAGCTCAACACGCTGGTCAGCGCGCTGTATGCGCGCGGTAATCTCATCGCGGCAGGCGACTTCGACCGGCTCCCGGTGCCGTTTCGGGCGATCGCCGCCGATTTGAGCACGCGCGAACAGGTCGTCCTCGCGGGTGGCGACCTTGCCCAGGCCGTGCGCGCCAGCGGCGCGATTCCCATCATCTTCCGCTCCGTGCGCGTCGGCGGCCGCGACCTGGCAGATGGCGGCATCGTCGACAACGTCCCCATTGCGGCGGCACGCCGCCTCGGCGCCACGCGCGTCATCGTCTCCGGCCTCCGTGACACGTCGCGATTCGACGTGAGCGAGGACGACCCCCTCTCCATCGCGGGGCAGCTCCTCGCCTTCGTCTTCGAGCAGCCACTGCCGCCGCTGCAACCCGGCGACATCTGGCTGTCGTCCGACGTAAGCGGCGTCAATCAGCTCGATTTCTCGATCGCGAACATCGACCGCGTCATCGCCGCCGGATACCGCGCCGCCACCGCACTGGGCAACGCGCCCTGCCTGCCACGGGGCCGCGTGCGACCGCGAGGCACCGTACCGCCGCTCACCGCGTTTCTCATGCCGGGCAGCGTGAATGCGGAACTGGCGAATGTCCTGTGGCTCACGCTCGGCGACTTCGGTGGGCGCGTTCCGGACCTGCCGCAATTCCAGGCGCGGGTGCGATCGCTCGCGCAGGTGGACCGCTTCGAGTCCGTCTGGCTGCATCCGCAGCGCGTCGCCGGCGACTCGGTGCAGCTCGTTGCCCAGGCCCGGGCCGCCAGCTCCGCTCAGCTGCTGGCGGGTGCGGCCTTCGACCGCGAACTGGGAGCGCGTCTCTGGGTGGGACGTGTCCAGAGCCTGCCGGGGCGCAACGCCGAGTTCACGGGCGTGCTCGCCGTCGGCCAGCTGCAGCAGGAGCTGCAGGTCTCGCTCAGGCGCAGCTACGGCGCGCTGCGCTCTCCCTGGTCACCACTCATTGGCGGCGCCATCACGCGCATGCAGGTGCGCGACATTCGCGACGGCCTCGAGTTTCCGGAGATCCGGACCGCCGACTGGCTCGCCGAGGCGGGCATCGAGCGCCGCCTGACGCGTCGCGCGACGGGTGCGCTCACCGTCTTCGTGCGGCAATGGGACGAACCCGTCTTCGCCGGCACGCCAGCGGCACTCGGCGCGCGGCTCCGCCTGCAGTCTTCGGCGGCCGCCGACCAGATGCCGCGCGGCTCGGTCGAGTTCGAGGGGACGCTGCGCTACTGGCGCGCCGCCGCGGAGCTGCGCCGCAGCACCGTCCTTCGCGACCTCAAGCTCGAGGGCGTGCTCTCCGCGGTGCTCGGCGAGCGGCTGCCGTTGCAGCGCAGCGCCTTTCTTGGCGGCACCGACGTCGGCTTCCCGGGCTTCAAGCTGCAGGAGCTGCGCGGGGCGCAGGCCGCGATGGCGGCGCTGCGCGTGGCGCACCCCATTCACGGCGCGCTCAGCCTGCAGGGCATGGCGGCGGGCGGAGCACTCCAGCAGCGCACGTACGGCGTGTTTCGTGACGCCCGCGGCTACTTCGGGGTGCGAGGCGGCTTCGGCTTGACCACCGCGCTGGGTCCCTGGGCCCTCGAGTATGGCGTCAACGACCGCTCGCGCGGCACTCTGTACCTGCGTTTCGGCGACTGGTTCTAGCCCGTGCAGCTCAGCGTGCTCGACGTCCTGCTGGCCGCGGCGGTCATCGCCGTGGCCCTCGTGGCCGGCGCCGGATGGTACTGGAGGCGCTGGGTGCGGCGCACCGCGCGCCGCGCGCACCGGCGCTTCGGCGCCCGCATCGACCGGTTCAAGCTCACCAGCAAGCGCTACATCACGGACGCGCTGCTCAACGATCCCGACGTCGCCGCCGCCGTGCGCGTGCACGCCGGGGAGCACGGGATGAGCGAACGGCAGGTGTGGGAGCGGGTGCAGACCTACCTGCGCGAGATCATCCCGGCCTTCTCGCTGCTCATGTACTACCAGTTCGGCTATGCGGTCTCCAAGGCGCTGATCGCGGTGTTCTACAAGGTGTCGGTGGATCATGTGCGCCGCGCGAGCATCGAGGCGCTGCCGCGCGAGTCGATCGTGGTCTACCTGATCAACCACCGCAGCAACGCCGACTTCGTGCTCGCCAGCTACGCGCTCGCGGGGGAGGTGGCGATCTCGTACGCCGTCGGCGAATGGGCGCGCGTCTTTCCGCTCGAGTACCTCTTCAAGTCGTTCGGGTCGTATTTCATCCGGCGACGCTACCGCGAGCCGCTCTATCACCGCGTGCTGGAGCGGTACGTGCAGCTCATCACGCGCAACGGCGTGACGCAGGGGATCTTCCCCGAGGGCGGGCTCACGCGCGACGGGCGCCTGCGTCCCGCCAAGGTGGGACTGCTCGACTACGTGCTCGGCGTGGCGCGCGAACCCGGCTTCGCGGAGCGCATGTACGTGATCCCGGTGGCGGTGAACTACGATCGCGTGCTCGAGGACCGCACGCTGCTGCGCGAGCTGCGCCTCACGGAGGGCGGGCGCCGTCCCGGCCGGCTCGCGCAGCTGAAAGAGGTGCTCAGCTACGCCGGCTGGAACGTGGGGCGGGCGCTCTCGCGCCGGTGGAAGCGGTACGGTCGCGCCGCGGTGGTGATCGGCGAGCCCATGGCGGTGAAGCCATGGCTCGATGAGGTCGCCGACGGCGGTCCGTCACTGTTCAACCGCCCGCGCGCCGATCGGCTGGCCGCGGTGCAGGTCTTCTGTGACCGCGCGATGCAACGCATCGGGGCCATCATCCCCGTGACGCCCGTGCCGCTGGCCTGCGCGGCGCTGCAGACGTTTGACGCCGACTTCATTATGCGCGAGCGGCTGCTCGAACGGATCGCCGAGCTGCGGGATGCGCTGGTGGAGAACGGCGCGCGCGTGCTGCGCGCCGACCGCCGGGTGGAGGAGTCGTGGGAGCGGGCGTACCGCATGCTGCGGATGCGCCGCGTCGTGGCTCGCGCCGGCGACGGCTACCTGATCCTGCCGAAGGGACGCGAGCTGGTGAGCTACTATGCCAACTCCATCTCGCACCTGTGCGGGGAGTTCGAAAGCGCGGTGAAGGCGCGGGACCAGCTGCCGGTGGATGGAATGGTCGGGATGTGAGGGACGAGTGCGGGGTGCGGGGGTTTAGTGCGGGGTGAAGAGTGTGGGCACGAGAGCGGGGGACAAGGCCTGAGCCCCGTCCCCCCTTCTCCTCCCTCCACTCGTCCCCCCGCACCAAACCCCCGCACCCCGCACCCGTCCCCCCAGTTGCCCATTGACCCCTAACCCTCACTCCGCTATTACTTAAGGCTCTGTTCCGTGCCACCCATCCTGGGTGATCCACGTAGGACCAGATTCACGAACAGCATCAGGATACGATGCCGACGATTAACCAACTCGTCCGGCAGAGCCGTCGAGACGTCGCCCGCAAGGCGAAAGCCCCGGCTCTGAAGGAGAACCCGTTCAAGCGGGGCGTGTGCACTCGCGTGTACACCACCACCCCCAAGAAGCCGAACTCCGCGCTCCGCAAGGTCGCGCGTGTCCGCCTCACCAACGGCTTCGAAGTCACCGCGTACATCCCCGGCGAAGGCCACAACCTCCAGGAGCACTCGATCGTGCTCATCCGCGGCGGCCGCGTGAAGGATCTGCCGGGCGTTCGCTACCACATCGTGCGCGGCAAGCTCGACGCCTCGGGCGTGAACGGCCGCAACAAGAGCCGTTCCAAGTACGGCACCAAGAAGCCGAAGGCGGGGGGTAAGTAAGCCATGAGTCGCCGCAAGAGTGCCGTCAAGCGCACCATCCTCCCGGATGCCCGCTACGATTCACAGACCGTCTCGAAGTTCATCAACGTGCTGATGTACGCCGGCAAGAAGTCCACCGCCGAGCGCATCTTCTACGGCGCGATGGACCTCGTCGAAAGCCGCACCAGCCAGCCGGGCGTCAACGTCTTCAAGCAGGCGCTGGCCAACCTGAAGCCGGTCGTCGAGGTGAAGAGCCGCCGCGTCGGCGGCGCCACCTACCAGGTGCCCGTCGAAGTGCGTCCCGAGCGCCGGACCGCGCTCGCCATGCGCTGGCTCATCTCCTACTCCCGCGACCGCAACGAGAAGTCCATGGCCGAGAAGCTCGCGGCCGAGGTGATCTCGGCGTCGAAGGGCGAAGGCAATGCGGTGAAGAAGAAGGAAGATACCCACCGCATGGCAGAGGCCAACAAGGCCTTCGCACACTACCGGTGGTAGAGAAACAACAGAGATAAAACAGAGAGACAACAGAGAAAAAACAGAGCGGGGCGCTTCGGATTTCGAGGTGCCCCGCTCTGTTTCTTCTCTGTTGTCTCTCTGTTGTCTCTCTGTTTTCTCTCTTGGGCTAGAACTCGAACCCCACCGCCAGATTCACGTGCGTGTTTCTCACGGTGCCGTTCGCGTAGGTCGTTGCCATCCGCCTTGCCTCGAGGCCGAGCACGACCGGGCCGGCCGGACGCACGTGCACGTGCACTTCTGAAACGACGTTCTTGTGGCGTCCGGTCGCCGGGAGTCCCTCGTTGTCGGGATCATCCCGCCCAAACCCGCCACCGAGCGTGACGTGCGCGGTCGGCTTCACGTTCACCTGGCCCCACATCCCGGTGCTGCGAACGGGTTGGCCGGTCACGGTGAACAGATGTCCGACCGCCCCGCCGCCCAAGCTCTGCATCCCCTTGCCGGCGTACCACTCACCGCGCACTTCGACGCGGGGCGACAGCGGAACGGACGCATCGGCGGTCACGCCGGCGGCCCGACGCAGGGTCGACCTATTGGCCGTCGCATACCAGCCGCGATGAACGCCGACGCCTACCTCGGCTGCGCGGTCGTCCTCGCCCCACCGCGCGTGCGCCCGCGCCTCGACAAACGGCCGCTTGGAGCGTTGCGCGAGGTCGTGGTCCGACGGCGACATGTCGGCCTTGCCGGCAAGAGTGGGCGCCAGCACGGCCCCCTTCACCCCCACCGTCACCCGGCCGGGACGCTCCACGCCGACGCGCATCTGCGGCAGCCACGCCCAGAGGTTGCCGGTCGTCGAGAAGCCGGGGGCCCCGATGGACGCCAGGCTGCGTGGGTTCAGCGGGCTGACCAGCGGTCCATCCTGGCCGATCATCACCTCGGCGCGCTTCCACCGCAGCCACGCCCGCGTGACGGCCAGCCGGATGATCGGCGAGGTGCTGCCGTCGTTCTGCCCGCCGTAGAAGTCGAGGTCCATGTCACCCGAGAAGTCCGCGCCCAGGATGTTGGGGGCGGTCACGCTGAATCCCAGCGATGACTGGCGCACCGAAAGCCCGATACCGCCGCGCGGCAGGCCATCCTGCACCACGGCGGACACCATGAGCGGCACGTCGATGTTGTTGACGCGCGCCGAGTTCGAGAAGGCATGCACGAGGACACGGCCGGTCAGCTCGAACGACAGACGGGAGCGCGTCTGGACGGCGACCTGCGCTTGATCGGCCAGCTGCTGCTGGAGCAGCGCGATGGTCTCCTCGGCGCGCTCGAGTCGGGCGACGAGCGAGTCGAGGGTGGGTGGCACCGGTTCCTGCGAAACCGCCGGTGAGGCGCCGCACAGGACGAGGGCAACCGCCGCCGCCAATGCACGGCGAGGCGCGCTTGACCCGCGCCGTGAACGGCCGGTATAGTTGCGTTCAACGCCGGCCGGGGTCGAGGAGGAAGTCGCGATGCGTCGCATATGGTCTGAATTCAGCTCCATCAGTGTACGCGTCCTCGGAACGTGCGCGCTGGCCTGCCTCCCCGCCAGCCTCCCCGCCCAAAGTATGGTGGCCGGGCGTGTCGTGCTGCAGGAAAAGCCCGGGGAGAAGACGACGGACTATGGCAACACGGTGGTCTGGCTGGAGCCCCTCTCGGGCGCCGCACGCGCGACCCCCGTGCGAACGCAGGTCGGGATGAGTGAACGAACCTTCACCCCGCACGTCCGTGTCGTGCCGGTGGGCTCCGCCGTCGAGTATCCCAACCAGGATCCGTTCACGCACAACGTCTTCTCCACGACGCCGGGTGCCCTGTTCGACCTGGGCGCGTACGCGAGCGGCACGAGCAAGGGGTACACGTTCCGGAAGACGGGGGCGTATCCCACCTACTGCAACATCCACGCGAAGATGGCGGCGTACGTGGTGGTGGTGAATACGCCGTGGTACGCGCAGGCGGCGGCGGACGGGCGCTGGCAGGTGACGAACGTGCCCGCGGGCACGTACCGGTTGACCATCTGGCACGAGCGGGCCCCGCAGGTGACGACGGAACTGAATGTGCCCGCCGGCGGCCTGTCCGGCGTCGAGACGACGCTCGACGCGCGCGGGTACCGGGTGGTCGCGCACAAGAACAAGTTCGGCCGCGACTACGCGAACGCCGGCGTCGTCTACTAGCGCCGGCGGTCCGTGCTCTCCGTGGCCTCGCGCGGCTTCTCGCTCACCACCCGCATCTTCGGCAGCACGGCCGCGGTGGTCGCGGCCGTGCTGGGTGTGACGCTCTTCTTCACGTCGCGGCAGGCGGGGCGCACCGCCGACGCCACCGTGAACCGCGCGCTGGCGCAGGCCAGCAGCCAGATCGCGTCGCAGCTCGACGCGCGGCGGCGCGAGCTGCAGGGCCAGTCGGAGACGTTCGCCAAGGACCCCGATTTTCGCGCCCTCGTGCAGAGCAACGCGCGGCCCGGCGACCTGCTCGACCAGGTCATCGAGGCGCAGGAGCGCATTGATGCGGACTGGGCGCAGGCAACAGACGCCGGCGGCGTGCTGCTCGCCAAGAGCGACGACGCCGGCGCGCAGCCGATGGACCTGTCCGAGTCGGCGCTGATTGCGGGCGCCCTCGGCGGCGTCGCCTCGCACGGCTACGGCCGCGAGCCGGCGCCGCGCGGGCTCTTCCAGGCGACGGCGGTGCCGGTGACGGTGCCGACGGGCGACCGCGAGCGCGTGGTTGGCACGCTGATGGTCGTGCGCGGCATCGATGAGGGGTTCGCGCAGTCGGTGAAGAACGCCTCGTCCGATTCCATTGACATCGCATTTTTCGCGCTCGACTCGACGGGGCCACGGCTCGTGGCCAACACCATCGGCGCCGGTGACGACGTGCGGCGCGCCATCGCCGGCATCGACTGGCCGGCGGCGCCCGACAGCGCCGGCGCGCCGCCGCCGATGCGCACCACCGTGCGCATCCTCGGCGAGCAGTATGTCGCGCTCGGCGTGCCGCTGCGTGCGGCGTCGGGCTCGCTGGTGGGCGGGATGCTCGTGCTCAAGGACCGCGACCGCGAGTTCGCCGCGTTCCGGCAGCTGACGCGGGTGATCATCGCGTGGGGCACGGTGGGACTGGCGCTCGCCGGGCTGCTCGCCTTCGGCATCGCGCGACAGATCACGCGTCCGGTGCGCTCGCTCGTGGCGGCCACACGGCGCGCCGCCGACGGCGACTACACCGCCGACATCGCGGTCACGGCGGAGGGGGAGATTGGCGCGCTCGCCGACGCGTTCCGCGCGATGCTCGCCGACCTGCGCAGCAAGCAGGCGCTCGTGGACTTCCTCGGGCATGGGTCCAATGACGCACGCACCGTGATGCTCGCGTCCGGCGCGTCCTCCACGATGGCGAGGCAGGCGATGGAAGGCGGCGTGGCCCCGGGGATGACCTTCGCGAACCGGTATGAAGTGAAGGAGCTGCTCGGGGCCGGCGGCATGGGCCTGGTCTTCCGCGCGCTGGACACGGAACTGGGCGAGGTGATCGCGCTGAAGACGCTGAAGAAGGAGATGCTCGACCGAGACCCGAACGCGCTCGAGCGGTTCAAGAGCGAGATCCGACTGGCGCGGCGCATCTCGCACCGCAACGTGGTGCGCACGCACGACCTCGGCGAGCACAGCGGCTCGTACTTCATCACGATGGAGTACGTCGAGGGGCGGTCGCTGAAGGAGCTCATCCGCGAGCGCGGCCGGCTGCCGGTTCCGGTGACGCTGACCGTGGGGAAGCAGCTGTGCCGCGCGCTGGAGGTGGCGCACACCGCGGGGGTGATTCACCGCGACATCAAACCGCAGAACATGGTGGTGCAGTCGGACGGCGTGCTGAAGGTGATGGACTTCGGCATCGCGCGGCTCGCCACCGGCCACGGCGGCATGACGCACGCCGGGATGATCGTGGGAACGCCGGAATACATGTCGCCGGAGCAGCTGATGGGCGATGAGCTCGACGGGCGCGCCGACATCTACGCGGTGGGATGCGTGCTGTACGAGTGCCTGGTGGGGAACACGCCGATCACGGCCGACACGCCGATCACGATCATCGCCAAGGTGATGGAGGAGACGCCGCCGGCGCCGCACACCGTGTACGCGGACATACCGGTGGTGCTGAGCGAGTTGGTGATGGCCTGTCTCGCGAAGAAGGCGGCGGATCGCCCGGCGACGGCGCTCGCGGTGCACGACCGGCTGGAGGCGCTCGGGTAGTCTCGCGGTTCGGGCGCGCGGTGCGGGCGCGCGGTTCGGGTGCGCGGTTCGGCGTGTCCCTCCCAGCAAAATTTTCGGGCCTGACGGCGCGCGGTGCGCGCCGTCATTCCCTCAAGTATTTGCTGGGAGGGACACGCCGAACCGCGCTGAGGGCCGCGCTTCGCGCCGCGAGGCGGTGCCGACTGCTACCGGCGCTGGAGCCTGGCGAGCACGTGGGCCATGCGCACGTGGCAGATGCCGCGCGACACCTCGACGTTGTCGCGCCGCCATGGCTGGTAAGCATCGACGTCCGCTGTCACGGCGTAGGTGCCGGGTCGCTCCCACGCGGTGCTCCATGAGCTCATCAGGAACGGCGCCGTGGTTGAATCGGAGTACGCGACGCTGATCGCGCGAAGCCGCATGCTCCCGCTGCCGGCGAGCGGCTGGCCCGTGGCGGAATCCTGAAGGGTGAGCGCGAGTCCGGGGCGCGCTTCCGCCGTGCACATCACGTGCAGTCGCGCGGTCCCCGAGAGGAGCGGACTGCTCGCGGACGCGACCTTTGGCAGCGCGGTCACGGTGAGGATCAGGTCACCTGGGTGCCGCACGGTGGCCGTGCCATCGTTGCGCCGCTCGAGCGCGGTGGTATCCGAGGCGGAGATCACGGGAACGCCGTAGTCCTCGGGTTTGCCCTGCACCGTGGCTCGTAGAATGAGCGAGTCCGATGGCACCATGGAGACTTCGGCGAACAGCAGCTCCGGCCCGACGTCGGCGCGCAGGCTCAGGTGCGATTGCCGTACGCTCCCCGGCGGGTCGACGGACGGCGCCGTAGACGCCGAGCAGGCGCACATCACGCAGGCGAGCACTGCACCGGCGCATAAAGCGTTGTGGCGTAACGCCATAGACTGATACTACCGGTCGCCGGAGCGGCGCGCAAGCTGGCGGGGCCGTCTCGCTCAGCCGGGCACGTCGGAGGCCGAGGGTGCCGCGTTCGGATCGGCGGGCAGAGCCTCCCCGCTGAGCCGCCGGTGCCACGCCCCGCGAACCGATGCCGAGCGCCCCGCAAATCGCCAATCGAAGTCCTCAATCGGGATCCTCAATCCCGCTCCGAGATCCCCATCCTCAATCGCCGTTCAAGCCTTGACAGCACAAGGAATTGCGCTACCTTCCGCAGGCTACAGGGAATTGCAGAGAAACGCGTTCTTCGTAGCCGGCCACTTCGGTGGACGACCGGGAGACTGCGCCCGGCATTATGGGCCCGCCAACTGACTGGAAGCGGTTGTCAGCGCGGGGGCGAAGGACCAAGCCGACCGATGACGCACGGGAGAGGGAGCAGCCCGCGCCGAGGTTTCCGAAAAGCAACGCAGGACAACTCAACGTCGAGGAAGCTCTCGGCGCGCCGTGGGTCCCCATTCGTGCTGCAGTGGCGAGTGTACCCGGCGAGGTCGGATGGATACCGGCTCAATCCACTTCGGTGGGGCGGGCGCCTGGTCCAGCCGGTTTTTTGTTCGATGGACCTGTGCAGACCGCGCCGCATGCGGCGAATCAAATACTATCGGCTCCCTATCTCGACATATGGCCCGCGACACCGAACTGAAGTACTACCGCAATATCGGCATCATGGCCCACATCGATGCCGGCAAGACCACGACGACTGAGCGCGTCCTCTATTACACGGGGAAGTCGCACAAGATCGGCGAGGTCCACGACGGTGCGGCCACGATGGACTGGATGGAGCAGGAGCAGGAGCGCGGCATCACCATCACCTCGGCCGCGACGACGTGCTTCTGGATGCGCCACGGCCAGAGCGACAAGAAGGGCGAGGGGCCGGAGTACCGCATCAACATCATCGACACGCCGGGGCACGTCGACTTCACGGTGGAAGTGGAACGGTCGCTGCGCGTGCTCGACGGCGCCGTGGCGCTGCTGGACTCGGTGGCCGGCGTGGAGCCGCAGACCGAGACCGTCTGGCGCCAGGCCGACCGGTACAAGGTCCCGCGCATGATCTTCGCGAACAAGATGGACCGCGTCGGCGCGAACTTCGACCGCTGCATGGAGATGATCAAGGACCGGCTCACGCGCCACGCGTATGCGCTGCAGCTGCCGGTCGGGTCGGGCGAGCTCTTCACGGGCCACATCGACATCATCGAGCGCAAGCAGTACATCTTCGACGACGAGACGCTGGGCAAGACGTTCACCGTCACCGACATTCCCGCCGACATGGTGGAGCGGGTCGAGGCGGCGCGCCACGAGCTGGTGGAAGCGGCCGTGATGCACGACGACGAGCTGATCGAGAAGTTCCTCAACGAGGGCGCCGATTCGCTCACCGTCGCCGAGATCCGCCACGCGATCCGCGCGGCGACCGTCAAGATGGCGTTCTGCCCCGTGCTGTGCGGCGCCTCGTTCAAGAACAAGGGCGTGCAGGCGCTGCTCGACGCGGTGATCGACTACCTGCCGTCGCCGGTGGAGAAGCCCGCCATCCAGGGGCACCTGCCGCACCACGACGAGACGTTCGACACGCGCGACGTGAACGACGAGGCGCCGTTCGCGGCGCTGGCGTTCAAGATCGCCACCGACCCGTTTGTCGGCCGCCTGACGTTCTTCCGCGTCTACTCGGGCGTCCTCAAGGCCGGGTCGCACGTCTACAACAGCTCCAAGGACAAGCGCGAGCGCATCGGCCGCCTGCTCCAGATGCACGCGAACAAGCGTGAGGAGATCGAGGAAGTGCGCGCCGGCGACATCGCCGCCGCCATCGGCCTCAAGGAAACGCGCACCGGCGACACGCTGTGCGACGAGGACACGCCGATCATCCTCGAGGCGATGAAATTCCCGACGCCCGTCATCGACGTCGCGGTCGAGCCGAAGACGAAGGCCGACCAGGACAAGATGGGCATCGCGCTGAACAAGCTCGCCGAGGAAGACCCGACGTTCCGCGTCCACACCGACGCCGAGACGGGGCAGACGATCATCTCGGGCATGGGCGAGCTGCACCTCGAGATCATCGTCGACCGCATGATGCGCGAGTTCAAGGTGGACGCGAACGTCGGCCGTCCGCAGGTGGCCTACCGCGAGACCATCCGCAAGCGCGTCACGAAGATCGAGGGCAAGTTCATCCGCCAGTCGGGCGGCAAGGGCCAGTACGGCCACGTCGTCATCAACGCCGAGCCGGCGCCCGTGGGGCACGGCTACGTGTTCGAGGACAAGATCGTCGGCGGCGTGATCCCCCGGGAGTACATCTCCCCGGTGGAGGCCGGCATCAAGGAAGCGCTGGAGAACGGCATCCTCGCCGGCTTCCCGATGGTGGACGTCAAGGTCGAGCTGATCTACGGCTCATACCACGACGTCGACTCCAGCGAAATGGCGTTCAAGATCGCGGGTTCGATGGCCATCAAGGAGGCGGCGCGTGCCGCCCACCCGGTGATCCTCGAGCCCATGATGAAGGTCGAGGTCGTCACCCCCGAGCAGTACATGGGCGACGTCCTCGGCGACCTCTCGGCCCGCCGGGGCAAGATCGGCGGCATGATGCAGCGCGGGGAAGCGCAGGTGATCGCGTCGACCGTGCCGCTGAGCGAGATGTTCGGGTACTCGACGCGGCTCCGCAGCCAGACGCAGGGGCGCGCCGTGTACTCGATGGAGTTCTCGCACTACGAGGAAGTCCCGAAGTCGAAGATGGAAGAGATCGTCTCCAAGGCGAAGTAACCCCGTACCACCTTTTTTTCCACAGGACCATTTCCATGGCCAAGGCAAAGTTCGAGCGCACCAAGCCGCACGTAAACGTGGGCACCATCGGCCACGTCGACCACGGCAAGACGACCCTTACTGCCGCCCTCACGAAGGTGTCGGCCGAGAAGGGCTTCGGCACCAAGTACATCTCGTATGACCAGGTCGCGAAGGCGTCGGAGTCGCAGGGGCGTCGCGACTCGACGAAGATCCTCACGATCGCCACGTCGCACGTGGAATACGAGACGGCCAACCGCCACTACGCGCACGTCGACTGCCCCGGGCACGCCGACTTCGTGAAGAACATGATCACGGGTGCGGCGCAGATGGACGGCGCGATCCTCGTGGTCTCGGCCGTGGACGGCCCGATGCCCCAGACGCGCGAGCACATCCTGCTCGCCCGCCAGGTGAACGTGCCGAAGGTGGTCGTGTTCCTCAACAAGTGCGACCTCGTCGACGACCCCGAGCTCCTCGACCTCGTCGAGCTCGAAGTCCGCGAGCTCCTGTCGAAGTACAACTTCGACGGCGACAACGCCCCGGTGATCCGCGGCGCCGCCATGCGTGCGATCGACGGCGACCCGAAGTGGGTCGGCGCCATCCAGGAGCTCTACGACGCGATCGACACCTGGATTCCGCAGCCGGTGCGCGAAGTCGACAAGCCGTTCCTGATGCCGGTCGAGGACGTCTTCTCGATCACCGGCCGCGGCACGGTGGCGACGGGGCGCATCGAGCGCGGCAAGATCAAGACGGGCGAGGAAGTCGCGATCGTCGGCTTCGGCTCCGACAAGAAGTCGGTGGTGACCGGCGTCGAGATGTTCCGCAAGCTGCTCGATGACGGCCAGGCGGGCGACAACGTCGGCCTCCTCCTGCGCGGCGTGGACAAGAAGGAGATCGAGCGCGGCATGGTGCTGGCGAAGCCGGGTTCGATTCCGCCGCACACGAAGTTCGAGGCCGAGGTCTACGTGCTGACCAAGGACGAGGGCGGCCGTCACACGCCGTTCTTCAAGGGCTACCGCCCGCAGTTCTACTTCCGCACGACGGACGTCACGGGCTCGATCGAGCTGCCGGCCGGCACCGAGATGGTGATGCCGGGCGACAACGTGCAGATGGTGATCGAGCTGATCACGCCGATCGCGATGGAAGAGACGCTGCGGTTTGCCATCCGCGAGGGTGGGCGGACGGTGGGCGCTGGCGTCGTGACGAAGATTCTGAAGTAAGGACGATGATGGTAGGTGGTTGATGGTGGATGGTAGATGATCGGCGGAGTTCGCTCCGGCCGCCCTCTACCATCTACCACCCACCCTCTACCATCAGATTCCTCGCAACTAATACGAGAGGCTTCACATGGCTGGCAAGATTCGCATCCGACTCAAGGCCTTCGACCACGCCGTCATCGACCAGGCGAGCGCGGACATCGTCCGCACCGCCGAGAAGACGGGGGCGCAGGTGAGCGGCCCGATTCCGCTTCCGACGAAGACGCAGCGCTGGACGGTGCTCCGTTCGCCGCACGTCGACAAGAAGTCGCGGGAGCAGTTCGAGCTGAAGACGCACAAGCGCATGATCGACATCCTCGATTCGCGCGCGCAGACGATGGACGCGCTCACGAAGCTGGACTTGCCGGCGGGCGTGGACGTCGAAATCAAGGTGGAGTGAAGGGCGGACGGGAGACGGAGGACGGAAGACGGAAGTTGACCGTCGCCGCACTCCAGACCCCGGTGTCTTTCGCTCACAGTCCAACGGCCAAGCAGCCACCCGCGCTCTGCGGTGGCGGCCGCGACTAATCCCGAGGAACTCATGATCGGAATCATTGGCAAGAAGCTGGGGATGACCCAGATCTTCAACGAGGCGGGGCAGCAGATCCCCGTGACCGTCGTCGAGGCGACGCCGAATCCTGTCACCAAGGTGACGAGCAAGGATCAGGCGGGCTTTGCCGCGGTCGAGCTCGGCTACGGCGCGCAGAAGGTGCGCCGGGCGAGCAAGAAGGGGGAGCGCGAGCCCCGTGGTGTTCGCGCCGGCAAGGCCGAGCTGGGCCACGCCGCCAAGGCGGGCCTCCAGACGGCGCCGCGCGTGCTCAAGTCGGTGCGCCTCGATGACGCGCCGGGCAAGAATCCCGAGATCCCGACGTACAACGTCGGCGACGTGATCACGGTCGGCATCTTCACGCCGGGCGAGACGGTGAAGGTCACCGGCACGACGAAGGGACGCGGGTTCCAGGGCGTCGTCAAGCGCTACGGCATTGGCGGCGGACCGAACACGCACGGCAACACGAAGCACCGCCGGCCGGGCTCGGTGGGACCGGGCACGGACCCGTCGCGCGTGATCAAGGGCAAGAAGATGCCCGGTCACTACGGCGACGAGCGGCATACGCAGATCAACCTCCGGGTCGAGAAGGTCGACGCGGATCGCCATCTCTTGTACCTCCGCGGTGCGGTGGCCGGGCCGAAGAACGGCATCGTGCTCGTCCGCAAGCAGGGTTAATCCATGGCTGATACGATGAACTTCGAAGCGGCCGCCTACACCGCGCTGGGGACGCCGCGCGAGAAGGTGAGCCTGCCGTCGGCGACATTCGACGGCACGGTGAACGTGCCGGTGATGCAGCAGGCGGTGAAGGCACAGCTCGCGAACCAGCGCCAGGCGAACGCGTCCACCAAGACGCGCGGCTTCGTGGCTGGCGGCAACCAGAAGCCCTGGAAGCAGAAGGGAACCGGCCGCGCCCGTCAGGGCTCGACCCGCGCCCCGAACTGGCCCGGCGGCGGCACGGTGTTCGGCCCGCACGGCGACCGCAACTACTCGCAGGCGCTCCCCAAGCAGGTGCGGGCGCTCGCCCGCAAGAGCGCGTTCAACGCGCGGGCCCGCGAGAACGCGGTGCTGGTGATCGACCAGTTCGCCTATGACGCGCCCAAGACCTCGCAGCTGCACCAGCTGCTGGCGCGGCTCGGCGTGGCGCACCAGAACGTGCTGATCCTCACCGACGGCGTGAAGTCGAACGTCTACCTGAGCGGCCGCAACCTGCCGAAGGTGCGGGTGCTGCCGTTCAGCGACGCCTCGACGTACGACCTGCTCTGGTCGGACGTGGTGTTGGTGGAGGCGTCGGCAATCGGCCAGACGCTGGCGCCGGTGGCCGAGAAGGCGGTGGAGAAGGTGAAGGTGAAGAAGGCGGGGACGCCGAAGACGCCGAAGGCCCGGAAGGCGGCCGAGACGTCGAAGAAGGCGACCGCCAAGAAGGCGGCGGTGAAGAAGGCGCCCGCCAGGAAGGCGCCGGCCAAGAAGGCCGCGGCCAAGCCGGCCGCCGCCAAGAAGGCCCCGGCCAAGAAGGCCGCGGCGCCGAAGAAGAAGGGGAAGTAACCGATGCCGACCACGTACCGCACGATCGTCCGTCCCATCGTCACCGAGAAGAGTTCGGCGGCGTTCCAGGACCGCGGCGAATACACGTTTGAAGTTCATCCGGACGCGAACAAGACGGCCATCAAGGCCGCCATCGAGTCGCTGTTCGGAGTGCATGTCACCGGGGTCTGGACGTCGCAGCAGCGCGGGAAGCCGCGCCGCGTCGGACAGAGCACCGGGCTCCGTCCGCGCTGGAAGAAGGCCATCGTGAAGCTCCGCCAGGGCGACACGATCGAGATCTTTGAGGGCTAAGCCATGGGCATCCGTCAGTTCAAGCCGGTGACGGCCTCTTCGCGCTTCCGCAGCGTGTCGGATTTCGACACGATCACGCGGTCGACGCCGGAGAAGTCGCTCACCGAACCGCTCAAGAAGTCGGGCGGCCGCGACAATCACGGCCACATTTCGATGCGGCGCCGTGGCGGCGGTCACAAGCGCAAGTACCGCGTGATCGACTTCAAGCGCAACAAGCACGGCGTGCCGGCGACGGTCACGCACATCGAATACGATCCGAACCGCTCGGCGCGCATCGCGCTGGTGACGTACGCGGACGGCGAGCTGCGCTACATCCTGCACCCGAAGGGGCTGTCGGTGGGCGACGCCGTGACGTCGGGGCCCGGCGCGGACGTGCGCACGGGCAATGCGATGCCGCTGAAGGAAGTTCCGCTGGGCACGGCCGTGCACAACGTCGAGCTGATTCCCGGCAAGGGCGGCCAGATGGCGCGGTCGGCCGGGACGTCGGTGCAGGTCGTGGCCAAGGAAGGCGAGTACGTGACGCTGCGCATGGCGTCCACGGAAATGCGCCTGGTGCACGGCAACTGCCTGGCGACGATCGGCGAGGTCGGCAATGCCGAGCACGAGCTCAAGTCGGCGGGCAAGGCCGGCGCGTCGCGCTGGGCGGGTCGCCGCCCGAAGGTGCGCGGCGAAGTGATGAACCCGGTGGACCACCCGCACGGCGGCCGCACACGCGGCGGCCGGAACGTGGTGAGCCCGTGGGGCAAGAAGGAAGGCGTCAAGACGCGCAACAAGAAGAAGCCGTCGCAGCGCCTGATCGTCCGCGGCCGGAAGCGCGGCAAGGCCACGCAGAGCTAACCGGGGCATCCATCATATGGCACGCAGCATCAAGAAGGGCCCGTTCATCCAGGAAAGCCTGATGAAGAAGGTGCAGGGGATGAACGCCCGCAACGAGAAGAAGGTCGTCAAGACGTGGTCGCGCGCGAGCACGGTGCTTCCCGATTTCGTGGGGCACACGTTCGCGGTGCACAACGGGAACAAATTCATCCCGGTGTACGTGACCGAGAACATGGTCGGGCACAAGCTCGGCGAGTTCGCGCCGACGCGCCTGTTCCGCGGCCACACGGCGGCGGGGAAGGCGTCGGATGCGAAGGCGAAGCCGGCCGCCGCGGCCGCGCCCGCCGCCGCGCCCGCCAAGGGAGGGAAGTAAGCCATGGCCGAGGCACGCGCGATCCAGCGCACGGCGCGCCAGAGTCCCTACAAGATGCGGCTGGTCATTGACCAGATCCGCGGTCTCGGGGTGAATGACGCGCTCGCGCTGCTCCAGTTCTCCAAGAAGCACGCCGCGAAGCAGATCTCGAAGGTGCTCAAGAGCGCCGTCGCGAATGCCGAGCAGGCCGCCCGGACGACGAACGAGTCGCTGGACGTGGACAAGCTGTACGTGAAGTCGGCGACGGTAGACGAAGGACCGAAGCTCAAGCGGTGGACGCCAGCGGCCATGGGCCGGGCGACCCCCGTTCACAAGCGGACCAGCCACATCCACATCATCGTGGCCGAGAAGGAAGGGCGCTAATGGGACAGAAAACGAATCCGATCGGCTTCCGCCTGGGCATCACCAAGGACTGGCGCTCGAAGTGGTTTGCCACGAAGGACTATCCGCAGCTGCTGAAGGAGGATGACCTCCTCCGGAAGTACCTGCGCCTCCGCCGGTTCCCGGGGAACGCGAGCCCGGCGATTGCCGACATCAACATCGAGCGCAAGCCGGGCAAGGTGGTGGTGACGCTGCACACCGGGCGACCGGGGGTGGTGATCGGCAAGAAGGGCGAGGAAGTGGAGCGCCTGAAGTCCGAGCTGCAGCAGATCACGGGCAAGGACGTGGGCATCAATGTCGAGGAGATCAAGCGCCCGGAGATCGAGGCGCAGCTGGTCGCCGACAACATTGCCGCGCAGCTGGCGCAGCGCATCTCGTTCCGGCGCGCGATGAAGCGCGCGGTGCAGAGCGCGATGCGCATGGGCGCGGAGGGCATCAAGGTGAAGTGCGGCGGGCGCCTGGGCGGGGCCGAGATCGCGCGCGTGGAAGGGTACCGCGAAGGGCGGGTGCCGCTCCACACGCTGCGCGCCGACATCGATTATGCGACCAGCACGGCGAAGACGACCTTCGGGACGATCGGCGTGAAGGTCTGGATCTTCAAGGGCGAAATGGTGGAAGGGCGTCGCAGCTCGACCACGTACTCGTCCGACGCGTGAGGCGCTGACCGATGCTGAGTCCGAAGCGAGTCAAATTCCGCAAGATGTTCAAGGGGCGCACGCGCGGGCTGGCGACGCGCGGAGCCGAGGTGTCGTTCGGGCACTACGGCCTGCAGGCGCTCGAGCCGGGGTGGGTGACCAACCGGCAGATCGAGGCGGCGCGTGTGGCGCTGACCCGTCACGTGAAGCGCGGCGGCAAGGTGTGGATCCGCATCTTCCCCGACAAGCCGATCACGAAGAAGCCGGCCGAGACCCGCATGGGCAAGGGCAAGGGGTCGCCGGAGGGCTGGGTGGCGGTGGTGAAGCCCGGTCGCGTGCTGTTCGAGATTGAGGGCGTTGACAAGGAACTGGCCCAGAAGGCGATGGCACTGGCCGCCGCCAAGCTGGGCATCCGCACCAAGTTCGTGGTCCGCGAGGAGGCGCACGCCGAATGAAGGCCGGACAGATTCGCGAGCTGAGCGGCGCCGAGATTGCGGCGCGCATCAAGGAGCTCGAAGAGGAGCGGTTCCGCCTGCGGTTCCGGCGTGCAACCGAACCATTGGAAGACCCGCTGCGCCTGCGCGTGATCCGCAAGGACATCGCGCGGCTCAAGACCGTGCTGCGCGAGAAGGCCGCGGGCGCGGCCGCCGGCCGCTGACCCGAGGAGTGACCCATGGCTGAACAGACGAAGGCTGCTGCCGCCGCCCGTCCCGCGCGCAAGGTGCGCACCGGGAAGGTGGTGAGCGACAAGATGCAGAAGACGGTGGTGGTCGCGATCGAGCGTCGCGTGCCGCATCCCGTGTACGGCAAGATGGTGACCCGCACGACGCGCCTGAAGGCCCACGACGAGCAGAACTCGGCGAAGGTCGGCGACGTGGTGCGGATCACCGAGACCCGCCCGCTGTCCAAGGACAAGCGGTGGCGCGTGGTCGAAATCCTCGAACGCGCGCAGTAGGAGGAGCGGGCCATGATCCAACAGGAATCCGTCGTGAAGGTCGCGGACAACAGCGGCGCCAAGCGCGCGCTGGTGATCCGCGTACTCGGCGGCACGCGCCGCCGCTACGCCCGCCTGGGAGACCAGGTGATCGTGGCGGTGAAGGACGCGCTGCCGAACGGGACGGTGAAGAAGTCGGACGTCGCGCGCGCCGTCGTGGTGCGCACGGTGAAGGAGACCCGCCGCAAGGACGGGAGCTACATCCGGTTCGACGAGAACGCCGTCGTGATCATTGATGACAAGGGCGAGCCGCGGGCGACCCGCATCTTCGGACCCGTGGCGCGCGAGCTGCGCGAGAAGCGGTACATGAAGATCGTCTCGCTGGCGCCGGAGGTGCTCTAAATGCGTGTCCTGAAGCATCGCAAGACCCTCGGCTCGCGGCTGACGCGGCGCCACGCCATCAACGCGGAGCGCGAACAGCTCCCCGTGACGAAGGGCGACACCGTGCGCGTGATGCGCGGCGAGGACAAGGGCAAGGAAGGGAAGGTGATCCGCGTGCTGACGAAGACGTCGCGCGTGGTGATCGACGGGGTCAACATCGTGAAGCGACACCGCAAGGCGCGCAATGCCGACGAGAAGTCGGGCATCATCGACATGCCGGCGCCGGTGCACGTCTCCAACGTGATGCTGCTCGATCCGAAGTCGGGGGCCCCGACGCGGACGCGCCGCCGGATTGACACCGACGGCACGAAGGAGCGCATCAGCGTGAAGAGCGGCGACGCGATTCCGCGCAACCGCTAAGGCCGAGGACCAGAGACGATGGCAACGAAAGAAAAGGCGGGCGCCGGCAAGAGCGGCGCCAAGGGCGGCCGGACCGAGAAGGGGAGCTCCATGATCCCCACCTCGCACAAGGGCGACAAGATCCCGGCGGCGGCGCCGCGGCTGCGCGAGTACTACGCGCAGACGGTGCGGCCGAAGCTGGCCGCGCAGTTCGGGCTGAAGAACCCGCACGAAGTGCCGCAGCTCGAGAAGATCGTGCTGAACGTCGGCATGGGCGAGGCGATCAAGACGCCCAAGGTGCTCGACACGGTGGTCGACGAGCTGGCCGTGATCAGCGGCCAGAAGCCGGTGCGGAAGAAGGCGAAGAAGTCGATCGCCAACTTCGGCCTGCGCGCCGGCCAGGAAGTGGGCGCCAGCGTGACGCTGCGCGGCGCGCGGATGTGGGAGTTCCTCGACCGCTTCGTGTCGACGGCGCTGCCCCGCGTGCGCGACTTCCGCGGCCTGTCGACGCGCTCGTTCGACGGGCGCGGCAACTATTCGATGGGCGTGAAGGAGCAGATGATCTTCCCGGAGATCAACTACGACCAGGTAGAGCAGATCCACGGGATGGACATCACGTTCGTCACGACGACGACCAAGGACGACCAGGCGCTCGCGCTGTTGCGCGAACTCGGCATGCCGTTCCGCGGCGACGAGAAGCCCGTCGTGGTCAAGCACTAACCGGACCGGATCATGGCCAAGAAGAGCAGCATCGAGAAGAACGAGCGCCGCAAGAAGCTCACCCAGCGCTACGCCGCCAAGCGGAAGGCGCTGAAGGCGGTGATCCAGAACCCGAACGCGTCGGAAGACGAGAAGACGGCGGCGCAGTTCGCGCTCCAGCGGCTGCCGCGCAACTCGTCCAAGACCCGCATCCGCAACCGCTGCCAGATGACCGGCCGCGCCCGCGGGTTCGAGAGCGCCTTCGGCCTGAGCCGCATTGCGCTGCGCGACATGGCGCTGAATGGGCTGTTGCCGGGAGTCAGAAAAGCGAGCTGGTAGGGGAGGCGGACGGAAGAGGGAAGACGGAGGACGGTGGAGCGCTGCGGCGCATCACCAATGCCACCTGAACTTCCGTCCTCCGTCATTCGTCCTCCGTCACTTTCACTTCCTACAGGTCCGTGCAGACGGAAACCAGAGGAGATCAGAGAAACATCATGAGCATGACCGATCCCATTGCCGACATGCTGACGCGGATCCGGAACGCTGTCGGGTCGAAGCATCGCCGCGTGGATATGCCGGCGTCGAAGGTGAAGACCGAGATCGCCCGTCTCCTCAAGGAGACGAACTTCATCACGGACTACAAGATCGTGACCACCGAGCAGGGGACGACCGTGCTGCGCGTCGCCCTCAAGTACGCGCAGGGCGGCCAGCCGGTGATCCGGGAGCTGCAGCGCGTCTCGAGCCCGGGGCTGCGCAAGTACGTCGGAGTCGCGGAGATCCCGCGGGTTCGCAACGGGCTGGGCGTCGCCATCCTGTCCACGTCGCAGGGGTTGATGACCGACCGGCAGGCGCGTCAGGCGCGCACCGGCGGTGAACTCCTCGCCATCGTCTGGTAGGGGGCAACGACATGTCACGAATTGGAAAGCTCCCCGTGGCCATCCCGGCTGGCGTGACGGTGTCCGTCGCCGGCTCGGTCGTCACGGTGAAGGGGCCGAAGGGCGAACTCAAGCGCACGTTCAACCCGGCGATGACCATCGCCGTGGACGGCAGCCAGGCGTCGGTCACCCGTCCGTCGGACGACCCGGGGCACAAGTCGCTGCACGGCCTGTCGCGCACCCTGCTGTTCAACATGATCGAGGGTGTGACCAAGGGGTACGTGCGCCAGCTCGAGATCACCGGGGTCGGCTACAAGGCGGAACCCAAGCCGTACGGCCTGCTCTTCGCGCTCGGCTACTCGCACCAGATCGAGTTCAAGGCGCCGGAAGGGATCAAGCTGACGGCCCCGCAGCCGACGACCGTGGTGGTGGAAGGCACGAACAAGGAACTCGTCGGCCAGGTGGCCGCGGAGATCCGGCAGTTGCGCAAGCCGGAGCCGTACAAGGGCAAGGGCGTGCGGTATGCGGGTGAGCAGGTCCGGCGGAAGGCCGGCAAGGCGGGAGGTAAGTAATGCCAATGCGTACACCGAAGACGGGCGCGGAACGTCGCGAGCACCGTCATCTGCGGGTTCGGAAGAAGGTCACGGGTACGGCGGAGCGTCCGCGCCTCGTGGTGTTCCGCTCCCTGAAGCACATCTATGCCCAGCTCGTGGACGACGTCGCGCGCCGCACCCTGATGACCGTGACGGACAACGGCTTCGAGGGCAAGAAGGCCGTGAAGTCGGTCGAGGTGGGGAAGAAGATCGCCGCGCAGGCGAAGGCCGCCGGCATCAGCAAGGTCGTGTTCGACCGTGCTGGCTACCAGTACACGGGCCGCGTGAAGGCGGTGGCCGATGGTGCCCGGGAAGCCGGGCTGGAGTTCTAATATGGCCGACGAGAAGAACGAAACGACGCATCATGCCGGCGGTGAGCCGACGCCGAGCGCGCCGCGTGCGCAGAACCGTCCGATGGGCGGCGGCGGCGGCGGCGGCGCCGGGCGTGGTCGTGGTCCGGGCGGCGGTCCTGGGCGTGGTCGTGGCGCGCCAGGTGGCGGCCGTGGCGGTCCGGGCGCTGGGCGAGGCGGGCCTGGCGCGGGGCGCGGTGGTCCGGGTGGCGGCCGTGGCGGCCGCGACGGCGGGCCAGGCGGCCGTGACGGGCGCGGCGGGCGTGGCGGACCGGGGGAGGAGCGCGAAGGCTCCGATCTGGTCGAAAACGTCGTCGCCATCAACCGCGTCGCCAAGGTCGTGAAGGGCGGCCGGCGGTTCAGCTTCAACGCGCTCGTCGCCGTCGGCGACGGGCAGGGGAAGGTGGGCATCGCCAGCGGCAAGGCCAACGAAGTCTCGGAAGCGGTCCGCAAGGCCGTCGAGGCGGCGCGCCGCAACATGGTGTCGATCCCGCTGACCGGCGCGACGATTCCCCACGCCATCGTGGGCAAGCACGGCGCCTCGGAAGTGATGCTGAAGCCGGCGGCGCCGGGGTCGGGCGTCATCGCGGGCGGCGCCGTGCGCGCCGTCATGGAGTGCGTCGGCATCACCGACATCCTCACGAAGTCGCTGGGCTCCACGAACCCGTTCAACCTCGTGCGCGCCGCCCTCGACGGGCTGTCGTCGCTCACGACGGTGGAGCAGATCGCGCGCGAGCGCGGCGTCGAGCCGTCGTCGCTGGGCTACAAGTCACGCGCCAAGGTGAAGGAGGCCGTCTGATGCCACGCACATTCGTTTGGCACCCCGGACGGGGACCGAAGAAGACTGAACCGAACACCCTGACCACCGGCAAGGTGCAGGTCAAGCAGGTTCGCAGCGGCTCCGGCCAGCCCAAGGTGATGCGGCTGACGCTGGAGGCGCTCGGCCTCCGCCACCACCAGGACGTGGTGGTGCATCAGGACTCGCCGTCGCTGCGCGGCCAGATCAAGCGCGTGCGTCACCTCGTTGAAGTGACGCCGGTGCAGGAGTAATCGATGGCTACCGAGAAGATTTCCCTCAGCAACCTCGCGCCGGCGCCCGGGTCGCATCGCGACCGCAAGCGCCTGGGGCGCGGACCCGGCTCCGGCAAGGGCAAGACGTCGGGCAAGGGCCATAAGGGCATCAAGGCGCGGTCGGGCCACCACGGCCCGGGCGGCGGCAAGCCGCATTTCGAAGGCGGCCAGATGCCGATGACGCGCCGTATTCCGAAGCGCGGCTTCACGAATCCGTTCCGCGTGTCCTACCAGGTGGTGGGGCTCGCCGACATTGCCGCGCTGACCGGCGACATCACGGCGGAGACGCTCGTGGCCGCCGGGCTCGTGTCGAAGGGACGTCCGGCAAAGGTGCTCGCCAATGGCGAGCTGTCGGGCGCGGTGACCGTGCGCGGCCTCAAGGTGAGTGCCGCGGCCAAGGCCAAAATCGAAGCCGCAGGCGGCAAGGTCGAGGACTAATAATGGCGCAGGCGAATCCCGCTTCGACGCTGGCGAACATCTATCGTACGCCGGAGCTCTGGGAGAAGATCGTCTTCACGTTCATCTGCCTGGTGATCTACCGGGTGGGCAGCCACGTCACCGCCCCGGGCGTGGACGTAGTCGCGATGATGGACTTCTTCCAGTCGCAGGGCGGCGGCGGCTTCCTCGGCCTGTACGACCTGTTCGTCGGCGGCAACATGTCGAAGGCGACGATCTTCGCCCTCGGCATCATGCCGTACATCTCCGCCTCCATCTTCGCGCAGATCGCCGGCGCCGTCTTCCCCGCGTGGGAGAAGATGCAGAAGGACGAGGAAGGGCGGAAAAAGATCACGCAGTGGACGCGCTACGGCACCGTCGCGCTCGCGCTCGTGCAGGCGTGGGGTTTTGCGCTCTTCACCGAATCGGTGCAGGGCGCGGTGGCGACGCCGGGCGCCTACTTCAAGTTCGAGATGGCCTGGATCCTCACCACGGGCGCGATGTTCGTGATGTGGCTGGGCGAGCAGATCACGGAGCGCGGCCTCGGCAACGGCGCTTCGCTCATGATCTTCTTCTCGATCGTCGAGCGCTTCTGGCCGAGCGGCATCCAGACGTTCAAGTTCATCGGCACGGGGAGCATCAGCGTGCTCGGCCTCGTCGCCCTCGTGGCGCTGATGCTGGCGGTGGTGGCCGGCGTCGTGGCGATCACGCTCGCCGCGCGGCGCATCGCCATCCAGATCCCGCAGCGCACGATGGCGCGGGGAAGGATGCGCGAGGCGGCCCGCAACTTCATCCCGCTGCGCATCAACTCGTCGGGCGTGATGCCGATCATCTTCGCGCAGTCGCTGATTGTCGTGCCGGGCGCCGTGGCCCAGTTCAGCGGCAACGAACGGCTCCGTGACTTCTCGGACCTGTTCGTCCCCGGGTCGTGGCTCTACTTCGTGCTCTCCGCGGTCCTCATCCTGTTCTTCACCTACTTCTACACGTCGATCATCTTCAATCCGGTCGACATCGCGGAGAACCTGAAGAAGCAGGGCGGCTTCATCCCGGGCATCAAGCCAGGGGCGAAGACGGCGGAGTATATTGACGAGGTGGTCAGCCGGATCACCCTCCCGGGTGCGATCTTCCTGACCATCATGGCCCTGCTGCCGGTCTGGATTGCCGACGTCATGGCCGTGCCGTTCCAGTTTGGCGGCACGTCAGTGCTGATCGTCGTGGGCGTCGCGCTCGACACGATCGCCCAGATGAACCAGCACCTCCTGCTGCGGAAGTACGACGGCTTCATGAAGAAGGGGCGCGTGCGCTTCCGTGGACGCCAGACGAGTGGTGATATCTTCTCTGGGGGGTAAGGCCTCATGATCGTTGTCCTGCTCGGGCCACCGGGTTCAGGCAAGGGGACGCAGGGGGAGCGGGTCGCCGCTGCCCTCGGCGTCCCCAAGATTTCTACGGGGGACGTGCTGCGCGCCGCCGCGAAGGCGGGGACGACGCTCGGCCTCGAAGCCAAGGCGTACATGGACCGCGGGGACCTGGTGCCCGACCCCGTCATCCTTGGCATCATGAAGGACGCGCTCTCCGCGACGGAACAGGCGAAGGGCGTCGTCCTCGACGGCGTGGTGCGCACCGTGCCGCAGGCCGAGGGGCTCGCCCGCGTGACGGCCGAGATCGGCAAGCGTGTGGACGTGGTGATGCTCTTCGACATTGCCGACGACCTGCTCGTCGAGCGCCTGAGCTCCCGTACCACCTGCGGCGCCTGCGCGACGCCGTTCGCAGGGCGCCAGCCGGGCGAGACGCATGCGGAATGCCCGGCGACGCCGAAGGGGACGCTGGTGCGCCGCGCCGACGACGAACCCGAGTCGATCCGCAACCGCCTGCGCGTCTACAAGGCGCAGACGGAGCCGGTGGTGGCGTGGTACCGCGCCAATGGCGGCAACATCGCGGCAATCGATGCGTCGGGGACGTTCGCCGACGTCGAGGCGCGCGCCCTGCGGGCGGTCGGTCATTGATCCAGCTGAAGAGCGCGCGGGAAATCGAGACGATGGCGGCGGGAGGGCGGATCCTCGCCCTCACGCACGCGCATCTGCGCACCCAGGTCCGCGCCGGTCTCAGCACGGGCCACCTGGACAAGATCGCCGAGGACTTCATCCGCAGCCACGACGGCGCGGTGCCGGCGTTCAAGGGGCTGTACGGCTTTCCGGGCGCCATCTGCATCTCGGTGAACGAGGAGATCGTGCACGGCATCCCCTCGCCCAAGCGCGTGCTCGCCGAGGGCGACATCGTGAAGCTCGACGTGGGCGTGCAGTACCAGGGCATGTTCACCGACGCGGCCATCACCGTGCCGGTCGGGCAGGTTGATCCCACGACGCAACGGCTGGTGGATGTCACGGAGCGCGCGCTCGCCGCGGGGATCGCGCAGGCGGTGCCGGGCAACTACGTGGGCGACATCGGCCATGCGGTGCAGCAGGTGGTAGAGCGCGCCGGCTTCTCGGTGGTGCGCGAACTCGTGGGGCACGGCGTTGGCCACTTGCCGCACGAGGACCCGCAGGTGCCCAACCACGGCAAGCCGCGGCGCGGCACGCGCCTGCAGGCGGGGCTGACCATCGCCATCGAGCCGATGGTGAACGTCGGCGGTCCGGTGACCCGCACGCTGGCGGACAAGTGGACCGTGGTGACGCTGGACGGCACGCGCAGCGCGCACGTGGAGCACACGGTGGCGGTGACCGAGGACGGTCCACGGGTGCTGACGCGGTTGTAACTGCCACCTCGAAGGTCGAAGGGCGCGAAGGGGCGCGAAGGACGGCGAGGCTGCACCACGTGGTGAAAGGCAGTCGATTGCCATGCGCGCGTGCGCGCCGCAGGTTGGAGGCTCATGAACGCGCCCCAAAGCCCCAACTGATCGCATGAACCGGCCAGCCGACACGCCAGCGCGCGCCGCGGTGATCGTCGCGTGGACCGCGATCCTGCTTGGCGTCGCCGCCCGCGGGTGGGCCCTCTCGCAGCGCGGCTCGCTCTGGCTCGACGAGGCATCGCTGGCGCTGAATGTGCTGACGCGCGGCTTCGGCGAGTTGCTGCAGCCGCTCGACTGGGGGCAGGCCGCGCCGGTGGGGTTCCTGTGGCTGGAGCGCGCCCTGGCGTCACACGCGGAGGTGCCCGACACCTGGCTGCGCATCCTCCCGTGGTGCGCCGGCGTCGTGCTGCCATGGCTCCTCTGGCGGCTCGGTCGGCGCATGGTCGGCACGGCGGCGGGCGCGCTGGCCGCGGTGGCCGGCGCCGGGTCGCTGATGGCCCTTCGCTACTCCACCGAAGCCAAGCCGTACGCGAGTGACGCCGCCGTGGCGGCCGTGCTGCTCCTGCTCGCCTGCGAGGCCGGCGCCGAACCGCACCGCCTGCGGCGCTGGTGGGCGCTCGCCGCCGCGATGCTGATCGCGGTGCCGCTCTCGCTTCCTGCCGTCTTCGTCATCGCCGCGGTGGCGGCGTCGCTGGCCGCCCGCGCCGAGGTGCGCGCCGCACGCGGCGCGCGCGTGGTGGCGCTGCCCGCGCTCGCGGTCGCGGCGGCGATGTTTGGCGCGCTCTGGGTCTCATCGTATGGCGCGGGCGCCGCGAATCCGTCGCTTCGCGCCTACTGGGCGCCGGTGATGCTCGACCTCGGCGCCGACGATCGCGTGCTGCGCGTGGTGCGCGTGTTCATGGAATTGGCGTGGATTCCCCTGCGATGGACCGGCTCGCTAGCCGGAACCGCGGTCGGATTGACGCTCTGGATCGGCGGCCTCGTGTTCGTGGCACGCCGCCGCGCGGCCGATGCACTGCTCCTCGCGGGTCCGGTGCTCTTCGCGATGGCAGCATCGGTCATCGGTGCGTATCCGCTCTCGGACCGGCTTGCGTTTTTTGCCGTCCCCGGCGTCTGGGTGGCGCAGGCCGCCGCGCTGGTGGCGATCCGCAACCGGCTGCTCTCGAGTCGCAGCATCGTGGCCAACGCGCGGGCGGCGGCGGTCTTCGTCGTCGTCGCCTCCACAGGCCTCGCGCTCTGGCAGGCCACGGACTCCGACCGCTTCCTGCGCAATCCGGGCTCGCTGGAGCCGTCCAGGCAACTCTACATGGCCGTGGACAATGAGGCGGCAACGACGCCGATCTATGTCTTCGCCCGGTCGGCTCCCGCGTGGCTCATTGCGACGAGCGGTGGCGAGTGGCGGGCGAACTCGCGGCTTGACCGCTGGATCAGGCTGGCCGGCCGCGCGGGGGCACCGGGCTACGAGAACAGCGCGCGTGCACGGGCCGTGCGACCGGGAGAGGGAGACTCGCTGGTCGTGACCTCCGGCGCGCGCACAGAGCTGGTTGGGCTGGCCCCGGGCGTGGAGTACCATATCGCGGGAGCGCCTTCGGCCGCCGGACCGTCAGCCGGTTGGGCCACGGAGGAGGCGCGCCGTCTCGCCACCGCCGCGCGACCGGATGTATGGCTCATAGCGAGCCACTTCTTTCCCGGCTCCTCGCGCAACGAACTGCGGCCGCTCGTGGAAGCGGCCGCGGCGCTCGGCTTGCGGGTGGCCGAGGAGCGCCACGCTGGCGATGACGTCGTCGCGCTGCGGCTGACGCGGTAGCGCTGCCGGGGTGCGGGGCAGAGGAGGGGCAGGGGGACTACTTGCCGCGGATCACGCGGGTGTTGGCGGATGAACGCGGAGACGGCCAACTGCTTACCACGGATTTCACGGAAACTGGCGGTGAAACACGGATCCGGCTTTGGGGGAACCCCTGAAAGCCGGATCCGTGAGAATCCGCCCTCAATCCGTGTGATCCGTGGTAAGCAGTAAGCAGTTCGCCACTCGCTATCACCTCGCGGCCCGCGTATCAGCGTGCGTCGGGGCGCTCCAGCGGCACCTTCTCGCCCTGCCGCATCACGATCGGTTCGGCCGCGCCCGCGCCGAGTTGGTGCGTCTCGCTCATCAACCTGGTGACGAAGCGCTGGCCCTCGGAGATGCGCTCCACTTCGAGCGCGATGGAGTCCACGGCGTTCTCGATGCGGGCGATACGGTCCGACACTGCGCTGGGGAACGCGGCGGCGGCGCGCGCACCGCGGCGCAGCCAGCGGATCGAGAAGGCGATCGAGAGCGGGAAGAGCACCGCGACGATAAAGGCGATCGAGATGTCGCTGACGTTGACCGGTCCGCCGCCGGGGCCGACGAGCATGGACGGCGGCGTCGTTTCCTCCACGAGATTGGGAGGCGCCGACGCGAGCAGCTGGCCGTTCTGCGCGATGTCCTTCTCGAGCTGGACGATGCGCTCGTCGAGTACCTTGAGCCGTGCCTCGAGGCCCTCGCGACCATTCACGTTGCGTCCCATCTGGCGTACCACGTCGGAGCGCCGGCCGGAGGCCGACGTGAGCTGGCGCGCCAGTTCGCTGCGGCGGTTCTGCAGCAGCTGCACGTCCTCTCGCGTCATCGGCCGGCTGACGTTCTGCGGCAGCACGGAGGTGCCGGTGACGCCGGGTGGTGACGGGGCCTGGACGGCAGTCTGCGGCAGCGCCGGTGTGGACATACCCTAACCTACGCGGGCGGCGGGTCGCGAGTTACAGCGGTCCGCGCCCGCCGACGGTCGGCCCACCAGAAGGGAGCGTAGAGGAGCAGGACATTGAGAATGCCGAGGAGGACCACCGGGATGAGGTACCAGGGCCACGGACCGAGCACGTCGAGCAGGCTCACCACCGGCGGCTTGCCGAGCGTCCACATGTAGTTGCTGCCCAGGGCCAGGTTGACGATGGTGACAAACACCATGTAGGCCATCGTACCGAGGATGACCCGGCGCATCGAACCGACCGTCGGGCGCATCCCCTCGACGCGCGTCATGTAGAGCGCCGCGACAATGAGGGTGCCGTGCGACACCAATGTCTGCACGGCGCGGAAGTGGGGCAGGCCGTACTGCGCGGCGTCGGGAGTGAGCACCGCCTGCAGCGGACCGCCGATCCCCATGAAATACATGAACTCGTAGAGCAGCGGATTGAGCGTCACGAGTCCGTACGCGCCAATCCAGACGAGCGCCGAGCAGAGGTGCAGCGGGAGCATCGTCGTGAGCGACCACGCGCCGTAGTGGTACTGCCAGACGTGCCACGCGCTTTCATTGACCACAAGGAGAGTGGCGAGCACATAGCGCACCCGGCGGCGCGTGGTCTCGTCGGTTCCCCGGAAGCGGAGCATCAATGCGCCGAAGACCGCGAGCACCGCGAGTGACAGCAGGTGGGCGCGCCCGAACGTCACGAACGGCGCGCCGGCGTAGTCGTGGCGGAACCACTGCGTCCAGTCGGCGGGGGGCACGCGCGTCTAGCCTCCGATGTTCTTCTCGACGGCGGCGGTGGCGCGCGCGACGGCGGTGCGCGCACGCTCCAGCGCGGCCGCTGCCTTCTGTGCGAGTGGGCCGGCCGCCGCTTTGTCGGTGATCGAGGTGACGTTGATGCGCACGTTGTACACGGCGCCGCGGCACGCGGCCTCGGCGAGCAGGGCCGACACGCCGGCATCGCTGGCCGCGTTGGTGTTTCCCTTCTCCGCGGCCACCGCCGCCAGCTCGGCCACGCGCGCGCACGCCTCGGCGGTCTGCAGCGGCACCTCGGAGGCGTAGAGGAGGGCGCGCTGGATCGCCGCCTCGCGCGCCGCCTGCTGATCGGGGGTGTCCTTGGGGAGCTTGTATGCATCAGTGACAACCGTATAGGCCGCCGAATCCTCGGCGACAAGCGCGGAGAGCGTGTTGCCGAGGGCAACCGCCTCGAGGGCGAGCGCCTTCATTTCGTCCTCCACCGCGGCGTACTTCTTGCGACCGACCGTGAGGCCGCTGACCATCTGCGCGAGCGCGGCGCTGAGCACGCCGGCGTGCGCCGACACTGATCCGCCGCCCGGTGCGGGCGCATTGGACGCGACCGATGCCACGAACCCGCTGACCGATTCACCGCCGCTGACGGCGCGTCGCACCTTGTGCTCGAGCACGAGGTCCCTGGAGAAGCCGCGCAGCTGCAGGTGACGCGCGGCGGTGTCGAAGAGCGCCTGCTCGGGAACGAGGCCCACGATCTCACTCCACGTGGGCGAGACGCCATGCGCCTCGGCTTCGCGTTTCACCATTTCGAAGGCGCGATAGACGGGCGTCCTCTCCGTGTCCACGAGGTTCATGGAGACCTGCGCCTGGCCGTCCACCTCGAGGCCGAGCCCCTTCACGTAGCGCAGGCCTCCGCTCGACCCGCGCACGGCCTTGGCGACTTCCTTGGCCACCGGCACGTTTTCGGCGCCGCCGAGATAGACGTTGTACGCCACGAGGAAGGGACGGGCGCCGATGACGGTGGCGCCGGCCGTGGCATGCACGTGATTGGGGCCGAAGTCCGGCACCCGCTTGGGATTGGTGCCGATCTCCACCTTCGCCAGTTCGAATTCGCCGCGTCGGATGTCAGGCAGGTTCTCGCGGTCGGGGCGCGTGGCGGCTCGTTCGTACAGGAAGACCGGAATGCCGAGTTCATCGCCGACGCGCTTGCCCAGCGTGCGCGCGAGGGCAATGCAGTCGTCCATCGTGGCGCCCTCGAGCGGGATGAACGGGCAGACGTCGGTGGCGCCGATGCGGGGGTGCTCGCCGGTGTGCGTGTTGAGGTCAATGAGTTCGGCGGCCTTGGCGATGCCCCGGAAGGCCGCGTCCACGGCGGCGTCGGCGGTGGCGACGACGGTCACGACGGTCCGGTTGTGCGACGGATCGCTGGATACGTCGAGGACGGTGACGCCCTCGACGGCCGCGATGGCGTCGCGGATGGCCGTGATGACCTCCGGGCGGCGGCCTTCGGAGAAGTTGGGGACGAGTTCGATGAGCTTCATATGACAGCGACTGAGGATTTGGAATCCGGAGTTGGATTGCGGATCACGATCAATGACACCGATCATGATTGCCGGGCGTGGGGGCGAACCCCATGAATCTACGCGGCCGGGCGGCGGCGGCGAGCATCTGCCGTCCGGCAGGGGGCCGAGTTTGCCGCAGTGTCAACTGCATACCACGGATTGCACGGATTAGGGGCGGAAGCACACGGATACTGCTTTGGGGGTTCCCCAAGGGCTGGTCCGTGTTCATCCGTCACCTTCCGTGCCATCCGTGGTATGCAGTTGCGGTTTACCTGAGTTTCCTCAGAAGCCAGGCGTGCATCGAAGGGTTTGCCGCCACCACGCTCGTGTGTGCCACGGGGCAGGGGGTTCCGTCGAGCGTCGTGACGAGCCCGCCGGCTTCGCGTACCAGCAGGATGCCGGCGGCGATGTCCCAGGGGGCGAGACCGTTCTCCCAGAAGCCGTCAAAGCGGCCACAGGCGACACCGGCGAGGTCGAGGGAGGCCGAGCCGGGGCGGCGCAGGCCCGCCGTGTGCGTCATCAGCCGTCGCATCTGCGCGAGGTACCGGTCCACGTCGTCGCCGCCCTTGAACGGGAAGCCGGTCGCGATGAGGGCGCGGTCCGGGGCGTCAATGCCGCTCACCGCCAGGCGGCGACCGTCGCACCACGCGCCGCCGCCGCGCGTGGCCGTGTACCACTCGTCTCGCGGGACGTGCAGCACGACGCCGGCGGCGAGGTCGTCATCCACGAGCGCGGCGATGGAGACTGCGTACTCGAGCACCCCGTGGAGGAAGTTCGTCGTGCCGTCCAGCGGGTCGATGACGAACGTGACGCCCTGCGCACGCCGTTCGGGGGCCAGCGTGCTGGCCGTCTCCTCGGCGAGGATAGCCGCATCGGGGACGCGCGCCGCCAGCACCTCGATGATCCGCGCCTCGGCGGTCATGTCGATTTCGCTCACGAAGTCGGTGGCCGCCTTCTCGCGCCAGACGAGCGCGCCGCGCCGCCGCTCGCCGTCGCGGATCACCTCGGCGGCGGCCGCTGCGGCCGCCCTGAGGGCGTCAAGGAGGTGGCCGGGATCACGGGAGTTCGGGTTCGTTGGTTGAAGTGTCATGCGTGCAAATCTAGCTTTCCCGCATGCCCCGCATCTTCAGCGGCATTCAGCCGTCCGGTGAACTGCACATCGGCAACTATCTGGGCGCGATCAAGAACTGGGTCGCGCTGCAGTCGCAGTACGAATCGATCTTCTGCGTCGTGGACTACCACGCGATCACGCTCACGTACGCGCCGGCCGACCTGCGCCGCCGCACGCGCGAGATGGCCGTGTCGCTGCTCGCCACCGGCATCGACCCCGCGCAGTGCACGCTGTTCGTGCAGTCGCGCGTGCCGGAACACACGGAACTGCAGTGGGTCTTCAACACCATCACGCCGCTCGGCGAGCTGGAGCGGCAGGTGGCGTTCAAGGAGAAAGCGGCGCGACAAGAGCAGGTGATGGCCGGCATCCTCAACTATCCCGTGTTGCAGGCCGCCGACATCCTGCTGTACCTCGCCGACCTTGTGCCGGTGGGCGAGGACCAGGTGCAGCATCTCGAGCTCTCCCGCGTCGTGGCGCGCAACTGGAACTCGCGCTTCGCGCCGGAGGGCCAGCCCTACTTCCCCGAGCCGCAGGCCAAGCTCACGCCGACGCGGCGCATCGTGGGGCTCGACGGCAACGCCAAGATGTCCAAGTCGCTCGGCAACACCATCGGCCTGCTCGAGCCGCCCGACGACATCTGGGCCAAGCTGCGCCCCGCCGTTACCGACCCGGCGCGGGTGAAGAAGACCGACCCCGGCAGCCCGGAGCAGTGCCCCGTGATCTTCGAGCTGCACAAGGCCTTCTCGCCGCCGGCGACGGTGGCCGAGGTGGATGCCAAGTGCCGCGGCGCCGGCTGGGGATGCGTGGACTGCAAGAAAGTGCTCTTCGAGCACATGAACGCGGAGCTGACCCCCATTCGCACACGCGCGCAGGCGCTGGCCGAGCAGCCACGTCTGGTGGACGACGCGCTGGACGCAGGCGCGGAGAAGGCCCGCACGATCGCGCGGCAAACGATGACGCACGTCAAGGAACGAATGGGACTCGTCTGAAGTCGGGCGGCCCCTGCGCCGCCCAGGAGAACGTGCAATGACGTTGGCACAGGATGGCGTCCAACTGCTGCAGGACCTGTTTGTCGGGTTGCGGCTCGATCTCGCGCTGAAGCTCGGGTTGGCGGTGCTGCTGGGCGGCGCCATCGGCCTCGAGCGGCAGATTGCCGGCAAGCCGGCGGGCCTGCGCACGAACATCCTGATCTGCCTTGGCTCGGCGCTGGTGATGGACCTCTCCATGAATCTCATCGGCCCCGACGGGCGCGTGGGCGATCCGTCCCGCATGGCGGCGCAGGTGGTGACGGGCATCGGCTTCATCGGCGCCGGCACCATCATGCAGTCCAAGGGGAACATCAGCGGCCTCACCTCGGCGGCGACCATCTGGACCGTTGCGGCGATCGGCCTGACGATCGGCGCGGGGTTCTATGTCGAAGGGCTCGGCGCGACGGCGATGGTGCTCATCGTCCTGCTCGTCATCGGGAATCTCGAGCACAAGCTCGTGCGGACCGAGCGCACGGTGCCGGTGACAGTGCGCGCGGCGGTGGAGTGCGATTTCGCGCCGCTCGAACAGCTGCTGAAGGACTCCGGATTGCAGGTGGTGGACCGGGAGACCTTCGACCATCCACGCGATCGTGTCTTCGAAATGCGGCTGCGTGGGCCGGCACGGCAGTTCGAGGTGGCGCGCGACTTGCTGCTCGAACAGCAGGATGTCCTCGACGTGACGATGCACTAGCATGCGCCGTGCCGTGGTGGACCTGCGGTCGCCGTTGCCTGCCTTCCGGCTGCCCGACGCCGTGGCCGACGGCCTGCGCGCCGCCTCGCTCCCCGGCTGGGAGATCGTGGTCGTCGGCGAGGACAACGATGCGCTCGAGGGGTCGCCTCGCGGCCCCGGCCCCGAAGCGATGACGGCCGTCGCCGAGGCCGAGGTCTACTTCGGCTGGGGGATGCCGGCTCCGCTGTTCCACGCGGCGCCGCGTCTGCGCTGGGTGCAGTCGGCGCTGGCGGGCACCGGGGCGCTGCTGACGATCCCCGAGATGCGCGACGGCCCGTGCCTCTTCACGAACGCGGCCGGCATCTTCGGTCCGCCCATCGCCGAGTACGTGCTGGCGGGGGTCCTGCACCTGACCCGGTCCCTCGACCTGGCCGTGTCGCTCAAAGCCGAGGGGCGGTGGGATGCGGCGGCCTTTGGAACGGCGGCGGCGTTGGTGCGCGAACTGAGCGAACTGCGGGTGCTCGTGGTGGGGACGGGCGGGCTCGGGTCGGAGATCGGTGTCCGATTTGCGGCGATGGGGGCGACGGTGGTGGGACTGCGACGCACTCCCTCCAAGGGGTGCCCGCCTGGCTTCGCACGCGTGGCTGGACTCGAGGCGCTGGACGCGGAGCTTCGGAACGCCGATGTCGTGGTGCTGGCGGCAGCGCTGACCGGCGAGACGCGCGACCTCCTGAACGCGCGGCGGCTGGCGCTGCTGCCGCCGGGGGCCATCGTGGTGAACGTGGCGCGTGGCACGATGGTGGACGAGGGGGCGCTGCATGCGGTCCTCGTGAGCGGGCAGCTGCGCGGGGCCGTGCTCGACGTCTTCGCCCGCGAGCCACTAGCCCCCGAGAGCCCGCTGTGGCAACTTCGACAGGTTCTCGTGACACCGCATGTCAGCGGGGTGTCGCCGCGTCGCCTCTGGGAGCGGCTGACGGCGCTTTTCCTCGGGAACTGGCAGGCGTACGCGGAGGGGCGACCCCTCCGGAACCTCGTGGACAAAAGCCTGGGGTACTGACCGGACGATGGAGAAGATCATCAAGGCGGCGGTGGATCGGGGGGCGTCGGACCTGCACATCAAGGCGGGCGACGTCTTTCGTGCGCGCATTGACGGTCGGCTCGTCCCGCTCACCAAGCAGGCGCTGAGCCCGGAACAGACCAAGGCCATCGCCCTGCGGCTGATCCCCAACGACGAAGACCGCGCCAAGATCGACAAGCTCAACGACTACGACTGCTCGTGGGGGGCGCCGGGCATCGGGCGCTTCCGCGTGAACATCCTGCGGCAGCGGTCGAGCTTCATGATCGTGATGCGCGTCATCCCGTTCGAGGTGCCGACGTTCGAGAAGCTCAAGATGCCGGAGGTGATGCGCCGCGTCACCGAGACGGAGCGCGGGATGATCCTCGTCACCGGCGTCACGGGCTCGGGCAAGTCGAGCACGATGGCGGCGATGATCAACCACATCAACTCGTCGCGCAACAAGCACATCGTCACGCTCGAGAACCCGATCGAGTTCCTGCACCGCGACCTGCAGAGCAGCATCACGCAGCGCGAGATCGGCGTGGACACGGAGAGCTTCCGCAGCGGCCTGCGCGCCGCGCTGCGCCAGGATCCCGACGTGATCCTCATTGGCGAAATGCGGGACGCCGAAACGGTGGATACGGGCATGAAGGCGGCGGAGACGGGGCACCTGCTCCTCTCGACGCTGCATACGCCCGACGCGCAGAGCACGATCCTGCGCATCATGGCGATGTTCCCGCCCGAGGAGCAGGAAGTGGTGCGCGTGCGCCTCGCCGAGACGCTCCACGCGGTGGTGAGCCAGCGTCTGCTCCCTCGCGCCGACGGGCACGGGCGTGTGGTGGCGGCCGAGGTGATGATCGTCACGGCGACCATCCGCGACCTGATTCTCGAGGGCGAGAAGATCGGCGAGATCCGCGACTACATCGCCGAAGGGCGCGAGCAGTACGGGATGCAGACGTTCGACCAGCACCTCAGCGACCTCGTGCAGAGCGGGGAGGTCACGTTCGAGGTGGCGCTTGCCGCGGCGACGCGCCCCAGCGATTTCCAGCTCAAGATGCAGACCTTCCGCCGTCGCTCGACGACCGTGAAGGCCGCCGACCTGCCTGCGGACCCCAAGAAGCCCGACCAGGGCTTCCAGAGCGGCTCCGGCATGGACTTCCTGAGCGGCCAGTAAGGTTCGTCCGCCGCCTGCCGCCTGCCATCTGCCGTCTGCCGCCTGCCATCCGCCGTCTGCCATCCGCCATCTGCCATCACCAACGCCCCACGCAATGCCTTCCCTCGCATTAGCCGGTGTCCTCGGCCCCGTCACCACGCCCTTCACGGCGTCCGAGACCCCTGATCTCGTCGGTTTCGCGTCCAACATCCGGTCACACCTTGCCCACGGCCTGCACGGCGTCGTCGTCTGCGGGTCCACGGGCGAGGCCGCGCTGCTCGACGAATCGGAGCGCACGTCACTCATCGAGACGGCGCGGGCCGCAGTTCCCGCGGACCGATTGCTGCTCATGGGCACCGGCGCCGAGTCCACCAGGCAGTGCGTGACGCGCTGCCGCGACGCCGGAGCCCGCGGCGTCAACGCCGTGCTCGTGGTGGCGCCGCATTACTACGGACCGCAGATGGACGCCGCGGCGCTGCGCGCGCACTACCAGCGCGTCGCCGACGAGAGCCCGGTGCCGGTGGTGCTCTACAACATCCCCAAGTACATGCACTTCAGGCTCGAGCCGGACCTCGTCGCCGAGCTCTCGATGCACGAGAACATCGTGGGCATCAAGGACAGCTCGGGCGACCTCGCGCTGCTGGAGGGCTACCTGCAGGCGCAGGGGTCGTCGTTCACGGTGCTGACCGGAAACGGCGGGCAGCTGCTGCCGGCCCTCCAGCTGGGGGTGCGCGGCGGCATTGTGGCCGTGGGGTTGTTTGCGGCCGGGCTGTGCGTGGACGTGTACGACGGCTTCCGGAACAACGACCTGAAACGCGCCACGATCGCGCAGGACCGCCTGAAGCCGATGGCAAGCCAGATTGTGGCCGGGCTGGGGGTGCCGGGCGTGAAGGCGGCGATGGAGGCCGTGGGGCTGGTGGGCGGCCCCGTGCGGCTGCCGCTGCAGTCGCTGAATGCGGAACAGCGCAAGGTGGTGCAGGACCTCATGGTCGCCTGACGAGGCCCCGGGGGCCGGGGCGCATGGCCGCGGCCCCGGCGCGTCCTCGTTCGTGGGCACGGCACCACGCCGTCGCTCGTTGCGACGCCCCTGTTCGCACCGTAGATTTTATCAACGCCCCGCGGAATGCACCGGGGCGTTTTTTTGTGGACTCTCGCCTGACCGCCTGCCGGACCGGAGCTGCGATGTTCGATACGAAGACCCGCGCGATCGTCGTGGTGGGTGCCCAGTGGGGCGATGAGGGGAAGGGAAAGCTGGTGGACGTCATCGCCGAGCGCGCCGACTGGGTGGTGCGCTACCAGGGGGGCGCCAATGCCGGCCATACCGTGCACATCGGCGACCATTCGACCGTGCTGCACCAGGTGCCGAGCGGCATCCTGCATCCCGGTGTTCGCTGCGCCATCGGCAACGGCGTGGTGCTCGATCCCGAAACGCTGTTCGAGGAAGTGGACGCGCTGATCACGGACGGCGTGGACGTGAGCGGGCGGCTCTACGTGAGCGATCGCGCGCACCTCGTGATGCCGTACCACAAGCTGGTGGACAAGGAGAGCTCGGCCAGCAAGGAGATCGGCACGACGGGGCGGGGAATCGGCCCCTGCTATGAGGACAAGATCGCGCGGCGCGGCGTGCGGGTGCTGGACCTCGCGCATGCGGACCGGCTCCGTACGCTGGTGGAACGCGGGGTGGAACACGCCAACCACGTGCTCATCGGCACGGGCTCGTTGAAGCGGGCGAGCGTCGAGCACACGATCGAGGCGCTGGGTCTCCTCGCGCCTCGCCTGCTCGCGATCAGCGAAGATGTGGGGCTCGCCATGCACCGGGCGCTGAAGAATGGCGCGGCGGTGCTGTTCGAGGGGGCACAGGGGTCGCTGCTCGACATCGACCACGGCACCTATCCCTATGTGACGTCGAGCAACACCACCGCGGGGGGCGCCGCCACCGGCGTGGGTGTCTCGCCCCGTGTGCTCGACGAGTGCATTGGGGTGGTGAAGGCGTACACGACGCGCGTGGGCGGTGGCCCGCTCCCCACGGAGTACGATGAGGCGATGGGCGAACGCGTCCGCAAGCTCGGCAACGAGTACGGCGCCACCACCGGGCGCCCGCGCCGCTGCGGCTGGTTCGACGCCGTGGTCGTGCGCTACGCGGTGCGCGTGAACGGGCTGTCGGCGCTGGCCGTGACCAAGCTCGACGTGCTCGACACGCTGGAGCGAATCGCGCTCTGCACCGGGTACCACATCAACGGCGAACTGGTGACCGAGTTCCCCGGCGACATCGCCGACCTCGAGCAGATCCGGCCGCACTACGAGTGGTTCGAGGGGTGGATGTCGTCCACGGCGGATGCGCGGACGATCGAGGCGCTGCCGGTGCAGGCGCGGAAGTACCTGGACCGAATCGAGGAACTGGTGGAATCGCCCATTCGATACGTGTCGGTCGGGACGCGCCGGGATCAGATCATCGGGCTGTCGTAGGGCGCACGGGTCGCTTGCCTGAGCGGCCCGTTTCGCGCAGGTTCCCGCATGCGATCGGTGCTGGCGTGGACGGCCCTGCCATTTCTCACTCTGGTCTTCGGCTCGCTCGTCCTGGTCGCGGCCCTCTTGGGCGTCCGGCGGGGCGGACGCGGGGAGTCCATCTACGACTTCGCCTTCCGGAACTGGAGTCGCGGGCTGTTGTGGGCGTCCGGGGTCAGCGTACAGCTGCACGGCACGGGGCACCTGCAGGGCGGGAGCCGGATCCTCGTCGGGAACCACGTCTCGCGGTTTGATGTCCTGGCACTCGCGGCCTGCGTCAACCGTATCAGTTTTGTGGCCAAGGCCGAACTCTCGCGGATTCCGTTCTTCGGACGGGCCGCCGGGGCCATCGGCACCGTCTATGTCGAGCGGCAGAAATCCCGGCTGGGCGTCGCGTCCCTGCAGCAGGCGGCGGACCAGATCGGAGTGGGTACGTCGGTCGTGATGTTCGCCGAAGGGGGGCGCAGCTCCTCCTACGAGCTCCGACCCTTCAAGAAGGGGCCGTTCGTCCTCGCCATCACCGCCGGGGTCCCCGTTGTCCCTACCATCATCCACGGCACACTGCACATCCACCCCAAGGGGGACTGGCGCGTGCGCAGCGGGCACGTGGACATTCACTTCCTCGAGCCGGTGCCGGTGGCCGGCCTGACGTATGATGACCGGGACCGGCTCGCGGCCACGGTCCGAGAACGGATGGAGGCCTTCCTGCACCTGCACTACGCCATCTGACGCATGCCGGAAACGCGCGCCGACGTACAACTTCTGAGCACGTCCGAATCCACCGTCCAGCCACCGCCGACTCCCATGGCCTCTCGCTCGGCACCTCCCGAACCCCCTCCGGCCGACGTCCCCGCATCGAACAGCGCGATGCCGGAGTACGACTACAGCAATTTCTTCTACTCGTCGAGCGAGGACCTCTTCACGATCTTCGGCGCGTACGACGAGTGGTGGCACGGGCACGCACGTGCCAACGGCTACTACCTCTACTACCAGGCGATGTCCACGGCGCCCACGCCGCGGATCGAGCTCGAGGAGGGGCTCCGTCACCGGCATCTGCCGCTCCTCAACCTCGCGTCGTATAACTACCTCGGGCTCTCGTACCATCCTGAGGTGATCGCCGCGGCCAAGGCCGCGCTCGATCATTACGGACTCGGCGCGGCCGGCTCGCCGACGCTGAGCGGCACCATGGACCTGCACGTGCAGCTCCAGGAGGCGCTGGCGCGCCATACGGGCAAGGAAGCCGCAATCGTCTTCCCCACCGGGTACAGCACAAACCTCGGGCTCATCTCCGGGCTCGTGCGGCCGGGGGACTGGGTCGTCATGGACCAGAACTCCCACGCCAGCGTGGTGGACGGCGCGATCCTGTCGAAGGCGAATACGCGTTTCTTCCGTCACAACCGGCCCGACGATCTCGACCGGAAGCTCAGGGACGTCAAGGGGAAGAAGCTCGTCGTCGTCGAGGGCGTCTACTCCATGGACGGCGACGTCGCGCGCCTGCCCGAGATCGTCGAGGTGGCGAAGAAGCATGGCGCCCGCATCATGATCGACGAAGCGCACTCGGGTTTCATCTATGGCGCCCACGGCCGCGGGGTGGCCGAGCACTTCGGGCTTGAGGACGAGATCGACATTCATGTCGGCACCTTCTCCAAGGCGCTCGGCGGCATGGGCGGTTGCATAGCCGGATCGAAGAGCCTGCTCAACTACCTGCAGGGCTTCGCGCGGTCGCGCGTCTTTTCGTGCGCGCTCTCGCCCGTGGTCACGGCGGGGGTGCTGAAGGCGCTCGAGATCGCCGACCGAGAGCCTCAGTTGCGGCATCGGCTCTGGGCCAACGTCGCGCACCTGCGCAAGCGCCTCGCGGACGCCGGCGTGGACGTGGGGGACTCGACGTCGCAGGTGATCCCCGTCTTCATCCGCAACGACGCGCGGGTGTTCGCCATCGGCGAGGCGCTGCTGCACGCGGGGATCTACCTGCAGCCGATCATCTATCCGGCGGTCGCGAAGCACAAGTCGCGCTTCCGCATCTCCGTCTCCGCCGTCCACACGCCCGAGTTGCTCGACGAGGCGGCCGATATCCTCATCGGCGTCCTCCAGCGGGAGAAGATCCTCACATGAGCACGCGCCCCGCGGAGTTCGTGCAGTACCACTTCCGCACCGCCATCGGCGGCTTCTTCGAGATCCCCACCCCGAACGCCATCCGCATCCTGCCCGGGCACCTGCAGCCGGTGGAACCGCACCACGGCCTCAGCGTGCTCTCGGTGATGGCGTTCGACTTCCACGACTCGATGGTCGGGGCCTACCGCGAACTGATCTTCTCGGTGCACGTCGCGCCGCGGCTCGCGCCCGGTGGAAGGCTTCCGCGTGCCGCCTTCTACCCGTTCCTGCTTGGCACCACGACCGCGGCGTCACGCGAGCACGCGATCGAGCGCTGGCACCTGCCGCATTTCATGCACGACATCGAGCTCGAGTTCGACCGCGGCCCGCACGACGTCCGGATCCAGGCGGCGCACGGCGGCACGCCAATCGTCAACATGCACCTCACCGACCACTCGTGGGAGAAGGTCTCCCACACCTACCAATGCCTCATGCACGACGCTGCCGGGTCGTACCAGGCGACGATCGTGATGGAAGGGGCCTTCAGCGAGAGTGAGGACGAGCGGGGGTCGCTCGTGATGCACGCGCATCCCTTCAATGCGGCACTCGACCTGAAGGAGATCAACACGACGCCGTTCCGCGAGATGTGGCTGAACGACGGCCTCCAGACCTTCCACCCGCTGCAGCACATCACGCCCTGATGGCTGGCCCGGACCGCACCTGCGTCATCGTCAACCCGGCGGCGGGACGCGGACGCGGGGCCCGCGCGCTCCCCGCCGTCCGCGCGGCCTTCGCTGCCGTGGGCATCACCGACGTCCGTGAAAGCGGCGAGCGCGAGGGCGAGGCGCTCCTCGCCGCGCGCGCGCTCGACGAAGGGTGCGACACGCTCGTCGCCGTGGGGGGCGACGGCACGTGGAGCAACGTCGCAAACGCCATCCTGCGCGCCCGCGCCGACGCGCGCCTCGCGCTGGTCGCCGCGGGCACCGGCAACGATTTTGCCAAGACCGCCGGCGCCCCCGCGACCGACCTTGCCGCCACGGCCCGCCTTGTGGCCGATGGGGCGGCGCGCCGCGTGGATGTGGGACGCATCGAGGACCGCTGGTTCCTCAACATCGCCGGCTTCGGCTTCGACATCGCCGTGCTCGAGAGCGTCGAGCGCATCACCTGGCTGAAGGGCGACCCGCTCTACCTGTATGCCGCGCTGCGGCAGCTTGGCTCGTACGTCGGGGCCGAGATCACGGTCGGCAGCCCGGCGCGCGCGCGCGGCGCCGTGCGGCACCTGATGCTCGTGATTGCCAACGCGCGGCACTTTGGCGGTGCGTTTCGCATCGCGCCGCATGCCTCCATCACCGACGGGAGGCTCGACGCCATCGCCATCCATGACGCGCCGATGTTCCGTCGGCTGCAGCTCTTCGGCGCCGTGATCCGCGGGACGCACGAGACGATGCCCGAGGTGCAGGTGGAACAGTCGCCGAGCTTCACGCTGCGCTTTCCAGCGGCGCCGGCGTACGAAACCGATGGCGAATACCGCCGCGCCGCATCGGCCACCATCGAGGTGACCTGCGTCCCGAGCGCACTCCGGATCGTCGCGCCCACGAGCGGCCAGGTGCCCTGATGCGGGCCATCACGTTCGAGGCGCCGATCCCGCGCTACCTCGTCACGCTCCTGGCGGGGCAAATGTCGAGCGAGCTCTACGTGGGGCCGCACGCGTGCACGCGGTGCCGCGAGGTGGCGACCCCCGAGCTGCCCGGCCCCGACTGGGTGCGCATTCGCACGCGGATGGGCGGCATCTGCGGGAGCGACACGAACATCATCACGCTGGGGGCAAGCCCGTCGGCCTCGCCGTTCTCGTCCTTCCCGTTCGTGCTCGGGCACGAGAACGTCGGCGAGATCGCTGAAGTTGGACGCGACGTCCGCGGCTTCTCCGTCGGTGAGCGCGTGGTCGCCAATCCGCTCCTCTGCTGCGAGCCGCGGGGCATCACGCCGCCCTGCGCCGCCTGCGCGGCTGGCCATCACTCGCGCTGTGCGCACTTCACCGACGGCGCGATCGCGCCGGGGATGTTCCTCGGCACCACGCGTGGGCTCGGCGGCAGTTGGGGCGAATGGTACGTGGCGCACGCGTCGCAGCTCGTGCGCGTGGGCGACGGCGTGCCGGACGCCGAGGCCGTGCTCACGGAGCCGTTCGCCTGCTGCGTGCACGCGGTGCGCCGCGCGCGCCCGGCGGCGGGCCAGCGCGCGCTGGTGATCGGCGCCGGCACGATGGGGCTGCTGCAAGTGGCGGCGCTCACCGCGTGCGCCCCCGGCGTGGCGGTGACGGCGCTTGCGCGCCATCCCTTCCAGTCGGCGCTCGCCAGACGACTGGGCGCGGGGCGCGTGGTGATGGCGCGCGGCGACTACCTTGCCGAACTCGCCGACGCCGGCGGCACTCGGCTCCTGCAGCCGATCCTCGGCCGGCCCATCGGCGTCGGCGGCTTCGACCTGACGTTTGTCTGCATCGGCGGCGCGCGCGGCGTGGAGGATGCGCTGCGCTTCACCGCCGCCGGCGGCACGATCGTGCTGCTCGGCAATGCGCGCACGCTGCGCGGGCTGGACTGGACGCCGCTCTGGTTGAAGGAACTGACGATCTCGGGGACGCTCGCCTACGGGGCGAACGCCGGGCACGGCGGGGCAGGGACGAGCGCGTTCCACGAGGCGGCGGCGCTGATCGGCGAGCGGCGTGTGCCGCTGGCCGGGCTCGTGACGCACCAGTTCACCCTGGGCGAGTACCGCGAGGCGCTGGCGACGGCCCGCGAGCGGAGCGGCAGCGGGAGCGTGAAGGTGACGTTCCGGTTTTAGCGGGAATCGCGCGGTTCGGCGTGTCCGGTCCTGCGAAATTCTCGGGCCTGCGAGGGCGCTTCGCGCCCCGTTTATGGCCCTCCAGTATTCGCCGGACCGGACACGCCGAACCGCGCGTCGCACGTCGCTCGCTCGCCGCTCAACTCACTCCTTCGCCTCGTCCGCGGCCTTCGCCAAGGCCTTCAGCTCCGCATCACGGCTGTCGTGCGCGAGGTTCTTCGCAATCTCGCCCGCCTCGGGTGCGGTCGCGCCGGCGCTCATCATCTCGTACTTGGCTTCCTGCTTGGCATGCCGGGCCTGCAGCGGCTTGTCGACGCTGTCGTTGCCGGGCAGCTCCACGCGCAGTTCCTCGAGCATCATCAGGAGCCCGGCGGCGATGGGCAGCGCGAGCAGCGCCCCGATGATGCCCATGAGGGTACCGCCGGCGAGGAGGGCCAGGATCACCGCCGTCGGCGGGAGCCGCAAGACCTGGCCGTAGATCCTGGGCACCAGGATGCGACTTTCGAACTCCATGTAGATCAACTGGCAAAGGAACAGCGTGCCCGCGACGGTGACGCCGAGCGGCAGCGCGGACAGGACGGCCGGAATGATGACGAGGAAGCCGCCAATGAACGGGATGACGTCCACCAGCGCCCCGAGCAGCGCCAGCGACATCGCGTTAGGGACCTTGAAGATGACGAGGAGCACAAACGTGAAGACGCCAATCGCGGCGCTGGTGATGAACTGCCCGCGCATGTAGCCGCCGACGATCGTCTCCATGTTCTGGATGATGCGTGCCAGCCGCATGTGGTAGTTGCGTGGGACGATGGCGTACAGCACGCCCTGCGTTCGCTTGCCGTCGGCGAGGAGATAGAATGAGAGCACCAGGGTGCTCGCGCCCAGCCCGATGACCTTGATGGCTTGTGTCGAGTAGCCGAGCAGGTAGGCCTCGAGCCGCGCGAAGCTCTGCGGCGTTCCCACGTTTTGCAGCAGGTGCGAGAGGGGCCGGGTGACGCCGTTCTCGTTGAGCATGGCGATGAGCCGGCCGCGCGTGGCCGGCGCGTGCTTGACCATCTCCGTGAGCTGCTCGATGAGCGGCGGGAGAGTGAGGAAGAACAGCAGCGCCGCCGCGACCACCAGCGCGACGAAGAGCAGGAGCAGGGCGTAGATGCGCTTGATCCCGCGCGCTTCCATCCACTCGATCACCGGATTGAACGTCCCGGCGAGGACGAGCGACATGACCAGGATCAGCGCGACGATCCACAGTTGGTAGGCCAGCCAGACCGCAGCGACCGCCGCCAGAATCAGCACGAGTGAGCGCGGCGTGATCTCGACGCGGACGATGGATGACTCCTGCTCGGGCGCCTGCATGCGCTCTCCACCATGGGAATTGCCGCCGACGGAAAGCACCGCGATGCGGCGTCCTCGTCGGCGGTCTTCATCTCTCGAAGGCTACGCGCGGGATCGCCGGCAGGATATCGCCTGATTGGCGTACCACTTCGTCGGGATAGTCGGGTGGAGGCCGACCAGGTGGCGCAGAGCGGGGAAGCGCCGTGTCACGATGAGTGCGACGCCGGGATCGTGTCGACGTGGGCCGCGCTCGAGCTGCGGCGTGCGTATGGCGGGCACGCTCGTCCGGCCGTAAGATAGTCGTCGCACCTACACGGACGGTTCCCGCGTGCAATGGCCGTTGTCCGACCGACTCCGGCAGTACCTCGAGGTGCAGTACGACCTCGAGCGCGTGCTCGGCGTGGGGGGAATGGGTGCGGTGCTCCTGGCCCGCGAGCGTTCGCTGGAGCGTCGCGTCGCCATCAAGGTGTTGCGACGCGAGGCCGCCGGCGACGCCGAATTGCGCGAGCGATTCCGCCGTGAGGCACGCACGGCAGCGAAGCTGACACATCCGAACATCGTCCCGCTCCACACGTTTGGCGACGTTGAGGGCGAGATGTACTTCGTGATGGGGTACGTGGAGGGCGAGACGCTCGCCGATCGGTTGCGACGGGATGGCGTCCTGGGCCCGGCCGAGGTTCGGCGGGTTATCGCGGAATTGGCGGACGCCCTGGACTACGCGCATCGCGCCGGCATCGTCCATCGCGACCTCAAGCCCGAGAATGTGCTCATCGATCACGCCTCCGGCCGCGCGCTGCTCACCGATTTCGGCATCGCCCGCGAGGTCGCGGGCGCGGGGACGCTGACAGCGACGGGTATGATCGTCGGCACGCCGCACTACATGTCGCCGGAGCAGGCGTCCGCCGAACGGAACATTGACGGGCGAAGCGACCTCTACTCGCTTGGCGTCATCGCGTACCGCGCACTCACCGGGCGCGTGCCGTTCGGCGGCGCGACGGCCCAGGAGATCATTCTCCAGCACCTGGCCTCCGAGCCGGCTCCGATGGCCGCAGGGGTGGTTGACGCCGACCCCGCCCTGGCCGCAGCCGTGACGCGCGCGCTGCGCAAATCGCCGGATGAGCGCTGGCGAAGCGCACGCGAGCTTGCCGATACGCTTCGGCATGACGCGGCCGACGAGGGGCTGCCCGAGCACCTGGCGAACCTCGACGGCCTCTTCGTGGCCTCCACCGCCGTCTTTGGCGGCCTCGCGCTGCTCGCCGGGGTGCTCCCGGCGTTGGGCGTACCGCTGTTCGCCGATTCACAGACCCAGATCGGCATCATCGGGACGAGTCTCGCGATGGGCGTGCTCGCGCCAGTCGGGACTGCGTGGTGGACCCGGCGTGCGCACGACATGCCGCTGTCGCGGATTCTGCAACTCGCGTGGCGCCCGCCCCGATGGTGGCAAGCGTGGTGGCCGAGGGCATACCGGCGTCCCGGAGACCTGTGGGACAGGATGCCGCGTGAACTGAAGGTCGTACGCAGTGCCGGTGTGGTGGCGGCGTGGATGGGCGTGCCATTGCTCGGGGCGTTCTTCCTGTGGTGGTCGTTGCTGCCGGCCGAGAGCCAGTTCTGGCGATGGCTGGCAGGTTTCACGCCACTGGGAAAGGCCGTCCACTCCGCCTCGGTCATCGCCGCGGTGGCGGTCCCGCTTCTCGCGGCGTTCCGGTTGCTTGAACGTGTGCGACGTCGGTTCGGCCTCTCCAGACGGGAGATGACCGCGCTGATGGAACTTGGGAACGTGGACGCGCGCTGGCGGCAGGAACGCTATGCGCGCGTGCTCGAGCCCGAACGCTCTGTGCCTGCGCTCGAGACGCGGGCGACCGGTCGGCGCGATGCCGTCGAATCGCTGGTCCGGGAGTTGGTCAACGCGGGTGCTGCGCTGCCGACGGGCCTCATCGACGCCGTCCGATCGGCGGACGCGGCGGCGGCCGACGTGGCGCACGAGATGGAACGCCTGCGCGCCGAAGTGGATCCCGACGAGGTGGCCAGGCTCGACCGGCGTCTTGCGACGCTCGACGACTCGGCTCGCGATGCGGATCTCCGCGCGCTGCTCCGGTCGCAGCGCGAGCTGCTGGCGAGGCTCGAGTCGCGCATCGGTGGCCTGGGTGCGCGACGGCTCCGGCTTGAAGAGCAGATGCGCCTGCTGCATCAGCAGCTCCTCGAATTGCGCGCGCGCGACAAGGAGGCGCACGAAGAGATCACCGGCCGCATTCGCATGGCAAACGAGGAGTTGCGGCGCCTGCAGGAGGGGTGGAGTGCGGCCGATGAACTCACCACGCCGATTCGCTGACCGGCTGTCGTGGGGCCGCCGTGCCTGCAGAGATGGCCCCCGGACACGCCGAGCCGCGTGCGAACCGAAAATCGCGCCTGACCGGACGCGGGCGGTGGAAATAGGCGGCGCGGAAGGCGAGATTTCGCTCTGACGCCACCGCATCCAGCGGCGGCTCCGTCCCCGGGCACGACCGCCAGCCGCGCCCACTTCCTGGTCCCGCCATGTCCCGTCCCGACGTCCTCGAAAAGCTCGTCAGCCTCTGCAAGCGCCGCGGCTTCATCTTCCAGTCCTCCGAGATCTACGGCGGCACGGGCTCCGTGTGGGATTACGGCCCGCTGGGCGTGGAGCTGAAGAAGAACGTCAAGGACGCCTGGTGGCAGGCGATGGTGCGCTCGCGCGACGACGTCGAAGGCCTCGACGCGGCCATCCTGATGCACCCGAAGGTCTGGGAAGCGAGCGGCCACGTCAGCGGCTTCAACGACCCGCTCGTGGACTGCAAGGCGTGCAAGGCGCGCTTCCGCGCCGACCAGCTCGACACGGCCTCGTGCCCGCGCAAGCCGAGCAAGAAGCCGGGCGAGCACGGCGACTGCCAGCTCACCGAGCCGCGCCAGTTCAACCTGATGTTCAAGACGTTCATGGGCCCGGTGGAGGACACCGCGGCCGTGGTCTACCTGCGCCCGGAGACGGCGCAGGGAATCTTCGTGAACTTCCTCAACGTCCAGCAGGCGCGCCGGCAGAAGGTGCCGTTCGGCATCGCGCAGATCGGCAAGGCGTTCCGCAACGAGATCACACCCGGGAACTTCACGTTCCGCACGCGTGAGTTCGAGCAGATGGAAATGCAGTTCTTCGTCGACCCGCAGGCTGCCGAAGGGAAGACGACGGACATGGAGTGGTTCGAATACTGGAAAGCCCAGCGCATGGAATGGCACCTGGGCCTCGGTCTCGAGCGCGACCGCCTGGAGTTCCACCAGCACACCGCGCAGGAGCTGGCGCACTACGCCAAGGCGGCGTTCGACATCCAGTTCGACTTCGGCGGCACGCTCGGCTTCCAGGAGATCGAGGGCGTGCATCACCGCAGCGACTTCGACCTCGGCCGGCACCAGGAGTTCAGCAGCAAGCGCCTGGAGTATGTGGATCAGGTCGCCAACCGCCGCTACATCCCCTTCGTCGTCGAGACGTCGGTGGGCGCTGATCGCGTGACGCTGGCGCTGCTCTGCAACGCGTACGCGGAGGAGTCGGTGGAAGGGGAGAGCGAGGGGCGCGTGGTGCTGCATCTCAAGCCGTCGCTGGCCCCGGTGAAGGCGGGCATCTTCCCGCTGACCAAGAAGGACGGCCAGCCGGAGATGGCGCGCCGCATCATGGACGACCTGCGTCCGCTCTATCCGGTGGACTACGACGACGCCGGTTCCATCGGCAAGCGCTATCGCCGCCAGGACGAGGTGGGGACGCCGTGGTGCATCACCATCGATCCGGAGTCGACGGCGAACGGCACCGTGACGGTGCGCGACCGCGACACGCTGGCGCAGGATCGCGTGGATGCGTCGCAACTCCGCGGCTACCTCGCGGCGAAGCTCGCCGACTGAGCGAGGAGAGCAAGCGGTGGCGCCCGACCGGGACGGTGACCCACGCCGCATGCACGACGGCCTCGACGCGCTGCGGGAGCGCGGCGAGGCTTTTCTCGTGGAATTATCGCGCGAGTACTACGAGGCGCACGCCGGGCTCAAGGACGAGGCGCAGTTGCAGCCGATCTTTGCGCGGCATGCGCGCGCCTTCGACGACGACGCGCTCGCACAGGTGCAGGAGCGTTTCCGCGATGCCGCACCGGGGAGCGAGGCGCACCGCTCGACGCGGATGCTCCTCGACTGGCTGGTGGAGTCGCGCTGCGGGCGCGAGCTCGCCGAACTCGAGGAACGCGAGATCGCGTGGGAAGCGTCGGCGGTGATCCGCGGCAATGACGGCGCGGAGGAGCCGTACCAGCGCGCGTCGATCACGATTGCCAACACGCGAGACAAGAAGGAACGCCAGGCGCTCGACGATGCGCGGGCGAAGCTCGTGGCGGCCGAATTGGCCCCGCTCAAGCGCGAGCGGCTGGAGCGCGAGCACGAGGTGGTGGCCGCCCTTGGGATCGGTGGCGGTGGCGGCGGTGCGGCACGCGGCGATTACATAGCCACGTGGGAAGCGCTGAGCGGCTTCACCATTCGCCCGGTGCGCGACGCCTGTGCGCAGTTCCTGCGCGACACACAGGCAATGTGGGACGACGTGCTTCCCGCGTTCCTGAAGCGCGGGTTGAACTTGACGCGCTCCGAGGCGACACGCGCGGACGCACTCGCGCTCATGCGCGCCCCGGAGTTCGACGGCGCCTTCGGCGCGGAGGCGATGGAACGCGAGGTGCGCCGGCAGGTGACAGAAATGGGGGCGAGCCCCGACGCGCATGGCCGCGTCATCTTCGATACGGGGGATCGTGCGGGCAAGCGCGCGCGGGCCTTCTGCTCGCCGGTGCGGATTCCCGACGAGGTGTACCTGGTGCTGCGTCCGCACGGTGGACAGAACGACTGGACCACGTTGATGCACGAGCTGGGGCATGCACTGCACTTTGCCAACATGGAGCGCTCACTCCCCTTCGAGTACCGCTGGCTGGGCGACAACTCGGTGACCGAAGGGTACGCGATGCTCTTCGATCACCGCCTGAAGGACCGCGGCTGGCTGGGGCGCTACACCGCGCTCGAGAAGGCGGACCTGCCGGCGTACCTGCGCGCCACCGGCTTCGAGGAGCTGCAATTCCTTCGGCGCTACTGCGCCAAGCTCATCTACGAGGTGGAGCTGCACGCCGGCACGACCTCGTGGAGTGCGCTTCCCGACCTGTATGTCGAAACGCTCACGACGGCGACGGGCTTCCGGTACCAGCGCGCCGACGCCTTCCTCGACGTGGACCCGCGCTTCTACGCGGCTCGCTACCTGCGCGCCTGGCAGCTGCAGGCCGTGCTCGACGAGTCGCTCCGCGAGCGGTTCAACGAAGACTGGTGGCGCAATCCGCAGGCCGGGCCGTGGATCGAAGCCGAGCTCTTCGGCCACGGGCAGCGCGAGCTAGCCACCGAACAGGCAGCGCGCGTAACAGGGCGGGAGTTGTCGTTCGCGCCGCTGATCCGCTCGATCGAGGGGATGTTGCAGTAGTCTGTCCTTGAGTGCGAGGGGAAGGGCTTACTACATACCACGGATGTCACGGAAGAAGACGGAGTCACACGGATAGCGCGTTCGAGGGTCCTCCAAGAGCGGGATCCGTGTCATCCGTCCGTTTCCGTGAAATCCGTGGTAAGCGGTTTGCATTCCCAACCCCGTCCCCCGCACTCTCTCCGCCACGCCGCCAAGCCTTTAGATTCCAGCAGTACTCTATCGAGGGTCTTTCCATGATCATGTATCTCAACGGCCAATACGTCCCGCGTGAATCGGCGCTGATTCCCGTGGAGGATCGCGGCTTCATCTTTGGCGACGGCATCTATGAGGGCGTACGCGCCGTGGGCGGCAAGATGTTCGAGTGGGCGCCGCACGCCGAGCGCATGGACAACGGCCTGAAAGGACTGCGGATCAATTTCAACCGCGCGCAGATTGACGCGCTCGAGGCGGTGTGCGAGCGGGTGGTGCAGGAGAACGGGCTCGTGGACGGCGAGGCCTTCCTCTACCTGCAGGTGTCGCGCGGTGCGGCGCCGCGCACCCACTACTTCCCGCCCGCCACGGTGCAGCCGACGGTCTTCGTGTCGGCGTCCAGGCTCGTCGTGCCGCGCAAGATGCGCGACGAGGGCTGCTCCGCCGTCACCTTCCCGGACATGCGCTGGAAGCGGCGCGACTGGAAGACGGTGAACCTCCTCGGCAACGTGCTCGCCCGCCAGGCTGCGGCCGAGGCCGGTGCGTACGAGGCGATCCTGCACGAGGACGGCATCGTCACCGAAGGCGCGGCCACGAACGTCTTTGCGGTGGTCAACGGCGAACTCCGCACGCATCCCCTGACCGAACGCATCCTGCCGGGCGTGACGCGCAAGGTGCTCATGGAGCTGATCGCCGAGCACAAGATCCGTGTGCGCGAGGAACCGATTCCCTTCGCACAGCTCTTCGGCGCCGAGGAAGTCTTCGTCTGCGGCTCGACCACGGACGTGACGCCCGTCGTGACGATTGACGGCAAGACGGTGGGCAGCGGCAAGCCCGGACCGCTGACCGTGCAGCTCCGCGACGCCTTTGAAGCGCGGCTGTACCAGGCGGCAGGGGCCGGCCGGTAGCGGACGCCACCGTCTGCCAGCGCGGCTGCCTGCGATAGGCGCGGCAGCGCCCGCACCGGAATGGCCCGCGTCACTTGACGCGGGCCGTTTGCGTGCGTGGGTTTCAAACCATGGACCGGTCGGCCGCTGTCTGATGAGCGTCCTTCCATAGCACCGGATTCATCCATGAGGCTCCTCGCATCCCGGGCAATGCCCGTCCTGCTCCTGCTCACGTTCGGCGCCGCCTGCCACCGGCGTGCCCCCGAGACGGGAGCGCAGTTGGCGCACGCGCTGCTTGCGACGCAGCGCAGCGCCCAGACCGTACGCGCGTCTGGCAACGTGTTGCGTGCCGAGCAGATGCTCGCCGATGCCGCCGGTCGCACGGCGCGGGGGACGGCGCGGGACCTGGTGCACGGGCACATCGGCGCGCGCGCCGGGCGTGCGGCCGTGCTGGCGGAGCTGGCCGCCGCGCGCGCGGCGCTCGGCGACACGACCGGGGCACTGGCCGCGTTCGACCGAATGCTCTTCGAGGCGGCCGATCCCGATGTGCTCGACTCGTTGCAGCGCAGCCCGCGGTACGCGGAGCTGTCATCGATTCCCGGCGTGGCGGAGCGCGCCGGGCAGCTGCGTGCGGCACGACGCTGGCGGGGCGACTCCGCCTTCGTGTCGCCGTACCGCGACACCATCCCCGTCGAGGAGCGGCTCAGCGGACTCGCGCTCGTCTGGGCCGAAATGCGCTACGGCTTCGTGGGACAGGGCAGCGCTGGCGCGGTCGACCTCGACTCCGCGTACCGCGCGACGGTGCCGCGCCTGCTGCTGCCCATGGACACGTGGGCGTTCTACCAGGAGATCGAGCGCTTCATGGCGCTGGCCGCCGACAATCACACCGACGTGATGGAGCTGCCGCCGCCGTTGCGGCGACATCGTGCCAGCGTGCCGCTCGACACGCGCCGCGTCGACGGACGCGTCCTGGTGGTGCGCGTACGCAGCGCATCGCTGGCGGCCCTCGGCGTTGCGGCGGGGCAGGAGGTGCTGGCCCTCGATGGCCTGGCGCCCGACGCGTACGTCGCGGCCCACGTGCCGCCACAGTTCGCGGTGCACACGCCGCAGGCGCGGGATGTCGTGACGTTTGGCTGGCGCATGTGGTTGGGTGACTCCGGGACCGTCGTCACGGTCAGGCTCCGCGCGCCCAATGGCGAGCCGCGCGATGTTCGCATCCGTCGCGGCGGGTGGAGCGATGCCCAGCGCGATCCGCCGGTCGCGGCGCGCCGGATGGACGGCGGCATCGGCTACCTGGCCCTCAACACCTTCAGCGATCCGCGCGTCAGTGCGCTGGCCGACTGCGCCCTGGCGACGCTCGGGGAGCTGCGCGCCCTCGTCGTGGACACACGCCTAAACGGCGGCGGTTCGCAGGATGCCGGCTGGCACCTGATCTCGCAGTGGCTGTCGCGTCCGTATGTGCAGGATCAGCAGTTCTCCAACGCGTACGTGGCCATCTGGCGCGCGTGGGGCGGCGGGACGGTGCGTGTACCGATGCCGGAGCGCGTCGTGCAACCGCATCCCACGGTGCACCGCACAATCCCGCTCATCTGGCTGGTGGGGCCGCGCACCGCATCGGCGGCGGAGGGCGTCGCGGCGCTGGTGGAGCAGACGGGCGTCGGCGTCACGCTCGGCGAGCCCACCTTCGGCAGCACGGGCCAGCCGATCCTCGTCCCGCTGCCCGGCGGGGGGCGTGCGCGTGTGCGAGTTGAGGAGGAGCGGTACAACGACGGCCGGGTATACACCCGCCGGGGGATCATGCCAATGATCGCGGTTCCCGTGACGGCCGATGGCCTGCGGGCCGGCAAGGACGAGGTGCTCGACCGGGCGCTCGAAGAGGTGCGCCGGCGGCTGGCGGCCGCGCCGTAACCGCGGTCTTCAAAGCCACGGCCGTCCGCGTCGCGGGCACGCTCCGCCGCGTAGCTGTTCCGTCGCCGGACGGCGGCGTAACTTCCACGGATGCCGCCCCGCAAGCGCTACTTCCCACGCAAGCCGCTGCCGACCCCCGAGCCGGCCGCGCCGCGGGAACGACGCGATCTCGACGCGGTGCGGGACATTGTGCATGCGTCGGTGAGCGGGGAATCGGCGGAGGAGGCGCTGCAGTTCGCGCTCGACCGCATCGCGCCGCAGCTCGGTGCGACGCTCGGCTCGGTCTACCTGCTCGACGGCGCGTCGGAACTGATGCGCCTCGTGGCCGCGCACCAGTGGCCCGAGCGATACCGTCCGTGGCTCGGCGCCATGCGCGTGCGCGTGGGGTTCGGGCCGAGCGGCGAGGCGGCGAGCGAACGCCGCGTGATCGACGTCCCCGACGTCTTCGCCGATCCCGATCTCGAGGACTGGCACGACGTGGCGCGCGAGCTCGGGTTTGCGGCGATCACGGCGCTGCCGCTCATCGCCGCGGGTCGCGTGCTCGGCGTGGCGACGCTCTATTTCCGCGAGGCCTCCGGTGTGACGAGCGAGGCGCGCGCGCTGCTGCGCCTCGTCGCCGACCTGCTGGCTTCCACGGCGGAGCAGGCGGCGCGGCGCGACGAGTTGCGCCGCGTCAATGCGGCGCTGCTGGAAGCGACCGCCGAGGTGGAACGCCAGTACGCCGCCGTGGACGGCGCGCGCCGCGCGCGGGACGACTTCCTCGAAGGGGTGTCGCATGACTTGCGGACGCCGCTCGAGGCGCTGCTCGCCCACCTGGCGCAGCTCGAACGGGAGGTGTCGGGTCCGCTCACCGACGGCCAGCGCGCGGAAGTGCACGCCGTGCGCGTTGCGGCGGCGCGCGTGCTCGACCTGGTGGGCGCGCTGATAGATTTCGCCGGCGCGCGTCGCGGGACGCTCGACCTGGCGTCCGAGGAATTCGATCCACGGGTGCCGATGCGCGACGCCGTGCGCGACGTGGGCGCCTCGGTGGCGGGCGTCGCAGTGGCGTCGGTGGAGCCGGTGCTGGCGCTGCCTCCGATGCTCGGCGACCGCCGCAAGATCGTGCGGCTGCTCGTGACCCTCATCGAGCACGTGCTCGAGCACGGGCGGTCGGCACAGGTGGAAGTGACCGTGGAGGCAGGGGACGGGCGGGTGCGCTATCGCGTGCAGGAGGCGGGGGGCCGCCGCTCCTCCGCGGACGAGGATTCAGGCGACCTCCAGGAAGCCGCGGCCGCCGCCGCGCAGCTCGACTGGGCGCTCGACCTCGTGCGCACGGTCGGACGGCTCATGGGGGGCGGCATCACCGCCGACGCCGTGGGCGAAGGGCGCACCGCATTCACGCTCGACCTGCCACTGGATGGACCCCCGGGCGCCACCGTGGCGCGCGGATGATCACCGAAGAGCACACCGAGACCATGCACAACCAGTCGAGTCGCACGCTGCAGAGCCACCGCACGAGCACGCCGCCCGCCGACGTCCTGCGCGCCGCGCGCGAGTTCTTCGCGTACGGCAGCTCCATCTACGCCGCGTTTGTCGAGAAGGAAGGTCCCAACCACCTGGTGCTCCGGGGCCAGGGAGGCGAGGAGGTCGTCATCGCCGCCTTCGCCGAGGGCAGCGGGAGCGTGGTCAGCGGATCGTCGTACATGTTCGACCAGCAGGTGGCGCGCTTCCTGACGACGCTCGCGCCCGCCGCATGAGCGCGGGGATTCGGGAGTGAGCGTCGCCTTCATCTCGCACGCCGATTGCGGCCGGCACGACACCGGGTGGAGCCACCCCGAGCATGTCGGACGGCTGCGCGCGATCACGCGGGCGCTGCGCAACGACTGGGAGCTGATGCTGCGCATCGAGCATCGCGAAGGGCGGCACGCCACGGCGGAAGAGATCGCGTTGGCGCACGATGAGACGTACGTGCAGTCGGTGCGCGCGATGGCGGAGGCGGGCGGCGGCCGGTTCGACGCCGACACCGTGGCCAGCGAGGGGTCGTGGGACGCGGCGCTCGCGGGAGCCGGGTGCGTGCTCGACGGCATCGACCTCGCCGTCGCCGACGGGCACCGGTCGTACTGTGCCGTGCGCCCGCCGGGACATCATGCCCTGCGCGACCACGCCATGGGCTTCTGCATTTTCGGCAACGTGGCGGTCGGCGCGCACTACGCGCGTGCGCGCCACGGAATGAAACGCATTCTCATCGCCGACTGGGACGTGCACCACGGCAATGGCACGCAGGCGCTCGTGCAGGAGACCGAGGAGATCCGGTTCGTCTCGATGCACCAGTGGCCCTGGTATCCGGGCACCGGCGCGGAGGACGACCGCGGCCCGAAGGAGACCATCTGGAACGTCCCCATGCCCGGTGGACTGGCCGCCTCCGCGTACGTGAACGCCTTCCTTGGCGCGGTGGACGCCGCCACGGCGGGATGGACGCCCGACCTCGTGCTCGTGTCGGCCGGATTCGATTCACTCAACAACGACCCGCTGGGCGGGTTCACGCTCGAAATGGCCGATGTGACGACGCTCACACGGGCGATGGTGGAACGGGCTACATCGTGGTGCGGGGGGCGGCTGGTGAGCGCGCTCGAGGGCGGCTATGCGCCTGACCGCGTGGGCGAGGCCTCCGTGGTCCACATGCGCGCCCTCGAGGACTGAGCGGCCGCGCGCACGTCGCGCTTGCTGGCCTGTTCACGCACACCGTAGCTTTCGCACGAGCGTCCCTCACCGCGCGGAGGATCCGTTGGCTCGTCGCCCGTCCGGCACGTTTCGCATTCGCAAATCGCAGCGGATGGCCGTCGTCGAGGCGGCGTTCCCGCGCAGTTGGTACCGCCCGTCCACGGGCGCGGTGCAGCACGGCCTCGATCCGCGCGAGTTTCCGCGCTGCCTGCAGGACGCGGGGGGCTTCCTCTGGGTGGACGTGGACACCGACAGCAGCGCGCAGGTGGCCCTCCTCGAGAACGTCTTCCACCTTCATCCCCTGCTCGTCGAGGACACGCTGAGCCCGAACGGGCGCGTGAAGGTGGAGGAGCATGCCGGCTATCTCTTCGTCGTGGTGCGCGGCGTGCGATTCCTGAGCGAAACGGAAGACCCGCACGATATCGAGACGTTCAACCTCTGCTGCATCCTCGGCAGCAATTACCTGGTGACGGTGCACGGGTCGCACGCGCCGGGGCTGGAGCTGGTCTGGGAGCGCGTGGTGCGATCTCCCGATTTGCTCGCGCGCGGCGCGGCGCGCATGATGCACGCCGTGCTCGACGCCGCCGTGGACGCCTACTTCCCGATCGTCGACCAGCTCGACGACTTCATCGACAACATCGAGGAGCGCGTCTTCACACGGTTCGACCAGGCGGCGCTGCAAGACATCTTCAGCGTCAAGCGCCTCGTGCTGCAGCTGCGGCGGCACCTCGCGCCGCAGCGCGAGGTCTTCAGCTTCCTCACCAACCGTCCCAGCGCGCTGATCCCGCCCGACCTGCAGATCTACTTCCGCGACATCTACGATCACATCATCCGGCTCAACGAGGCCATCGACACGTACCGCGACCTCGTCTCGTCGGTGATGGAATCGTACCTGACGCAGGTGTCGAACCGCCTGAACATCGCCACCAAGAGCCTGACGGTCGTCGCCACGCTCAGCGTGCCGTTCGTCGTCGTGAGCGGCATGTGGGGGATGAACTTCGCCGACATTCCGCTCGCCAACTGGCCGCACGGTTTCTGGGTGATGTTCGCGGGCCAGCTGGCGCTGGGCGGGATGCTCGTGCTCGCGCTCAAGCGCCGCGGGGTGCTGTAGCGTGTTCTGCCCCGAATGCGGCACCTGGAACCGCGGCGCCGGCACCACCTGCGTGCGCTGCGCGGCGGCGCTCCCCGACGTTCCCACGCGTCCCGATGTCCCCGACGCGCTGATCACCGCGCTGCGGCAGGCCACGGGCAACCGGTACCGCGTGCTGCGGCGCATCGGCTCGGGCGGCATGGCCGATGTCTACCTGGTGGAGCAGGAGACGCTGGGGCGCCCGCTCGTGCTCAAGGTCATGCACGCGCACCTCGCGCGCGACGAGGAGATGCGCGAGCGGTTCCGCCGCGAGGCGGAGTCGGCGGCGCGGCTGGTGCATCCGCTCATCTGCGTGCCGTTCGACTACGGCGAGGTGGGCGAGATGGTCTATCTCATCATGCCGTTCCTTGGCGGCGGCGGACTGGCCGACCTGCTCGCGCGCCAGCGCACGCTGCTCCCGGTGCGCGTCGCCGAGGTGGCGGCGCAGGTGGCGACGGCGCTCGACCATGCGCATCGCCACGGCGTGGTACACCGCGACGTGAAGCCCGACAACGTGCTGTTCGACGATGACGGCAATGCGTACCTCACCGATTTCGGCATCGCCACGGCGCAGTTCCATGCCCGCCTCACGGCGAGTGGCCGCGCCATGGGCACGCCGCACTACATGGCGCCCGAGCAGGCGATGGGGCGCACGCTCGATGGACGCGCCGACCTGTATGCCGTGGGCGTGATGATGTACGAGTGTCTCGTGGGCTTCCCGCCGTTCGACGCGGCCGACGCCTTTGCCGTGGGTTACAAGCAGGTGCATGAAGCGCCGGTTCCGGTGGACGAGGTGAACTCCGAGGTTCCGTCGGCGCTGGCGGGCATCGTCATGCGCTGCCTGGAGAAGATGCCGGAGGCCCGCTGGCAGCGCGGCGCCGACCTCGCCGGCGCGCTCGAGAAGTGGCTGTACGAAGTGGGGGCGCGGCGCGACGCGCGCGTGCACACGGGGACGCCCTCCGGCAGCGCGGTGCCGGTGCAGTTGACCGTGCCGCCCCCGATGCCTTCCCCGGCGCCCGGCCCCCCCCCGGCGCCGGGAAGGACATGACCGACCGGCTGGTTGACGTCGCACTGCCGCTTCCGCTCTTCCGCGCCTTCACATACGCCGTTCCGGATGGGCTGAGGCATGCGGTCACGGCCGGCGCACGCGTGGTGGTGCCGTTCCGCAATCGCACGGCGATGGGCATCGTGCTCGGCGAGAGCACTGGCGAGTCGCTGGGTTCAGCTGCCCCCAAGCCCATCATCGATGCGCCCGATGCCCAGCCGGCCTTCCGCGCCGACCTCCTCGCCGTCGGCCGCTGGATGGCCGACTACTACGTGTCGCCCGTTGGCCTCGTGCTGCGCGCGGCGCTCCCCGCGGCGATGGGTCGCGCCCGTCGCGCCGATCCCGCGATCCGGACGCAGCGCGTGCTGCGCATTTCGCAACGCCTCGACTCGCTGCTGCAGCGCGATGCGCTCTTCAAGCGCGCGCCGCAGCAGCGCGCCCTGTACGAACTCCTCGAGTCACTCGGCGGGCAGTCCACGGTGGCGCACCTCGTGGAGCGGCTCGGCTGCACGGAGAGCGTGGTGCAGGGGCTCGTGAAACGCCGGGTCGCGGAGGTTGCGCAGGAGCCGGTGGACCGCGACCCGTTCCTCACACGCGCCGCGCCGCCTCCGGCGGCAGTCACTTTCAGTGACGCGCAGCGCCGCGCCATCGCGGCGCTGCGCAGCGGCGCCCCCGGCGCCACCTTCCTGCTGCACGGCATCACCGGCAGCGGCAAGACGCTCGTCTACATCGAGTTTCTGCGGCACGTGCTGCACGATAGAGGGCAGAGCGCGATCGTGCTCGTCCCCGAGATCGCGCTCACGCCGCAGACCGTGGACCGCTTTCGCGCCGTCTTCGGCGACCTGGTGGCGGTGCTGCACTCGGGGCTCAGCGACGGCGAGAGGTACGATGCGTGGCGCGCACTGCAGCGCGGCGACAAGCGCATCGCCATCGGCGCGCGTTCCGCCGTCTTTGCGCCGCTCGCCAACCTCGGCGCCATCGTCGTGGACGAGGAGCACGAGGCCACGTACAAGCAGGGGGAGGCGCCGCGCTATCACGCGCGCGAGGTGGCCATCGTGCGCGCGCGCGAGGCGGGGGCGGTGGTTGTGCTGGGGAGCGCGACGCCGAGCCTCGAGAGCTGGACCAACGCGCAGTCGGGGAAGTACACGCTGCTCTCGCTCCCGGCGCGCGTCGGCGGCGGGGCGCTGCCCGCGGTGCGGATCGTGGACCTGCGCACCGAAACGGGGCAGGGGGCGCCGGCCGCGGTGCAGGCCCTGCGGCGCATCCTCAGCGCGCAACTCGAGGCCGCGCTCCACGACCGGCTCGCGCGCGGCGAGCAAAGCCTGCTGCTGCTCAACCGCCGCGGCTTCGCGAACTTCGTCACCTGTCCCGACGGGCACGTGGTGACGTGTCCCAACTGCGCCATCTCGCTCACCTACCATCGCGCGCCCGAGCGGCTCATCTGCCACTACTGCCAGCACGCCGAGGCATTGGGGACCACCTGCCGCGAGTGCGGGGCCCAGCGCATGAACCAGCGCGGTGTGGGCACGCAGCAGGTGGAGCGGCTGCTCAATGAACGGTTCCCGTCGGCGCGCGTGGCGCGCATGGATGTGGACACCACGACGGGGAAGTGGGCGCACGCCGAGATCCTCGACCGCGTCGGGAGCGGCGAGGTGGACATCCTGCTCGGCACGCAGATGATCGCCAAGGGGCTCGATTTTCCCAACGTGACGCTGGTCGGCGTGATTGACGCGGACATCGGCATCAACCTCCCCGATTTTCGCGCCAGCGAGCGCACCTTTCAGCTGCTGAGCCAGGTGGCGGGACGCGCCGGGCGCGGCCCCAAGGGAGGCGAGGTCTTCATCCAGACGCGGACGCCGGGGCATCACGCGGTGGTCTGCGCCATCGAGCACGACTATCTGCGTTTCGTCGGCGAGGAACTGCCCTCGCGCGAGAGCCCGCCGTATCCGCCCTCCCTGCGACTGGCGAACGTGGTCATCAGTGGGCTGAACGAACTGGCGGTGGCGGCGTGCGCCCAGCAGGCCGCGGACTGGCTGACGCCGCGCATCGCGACGCTGGGCGATGCCGTCACGCTGGTGGGCCCGGCGCCGTGCCCTATTGAGCGGATCAAGGGGCGGTGGCGGTGGCACCTCGTGCTCAAGGCTGAACGGTCGCGCCCCATGACCCAGCTGATGCGGGCCTTTCTGACCCGATTTGAGCTGCCGGCGGTGCACGACATGCGGGTGACGTTCGACCGGGATCCGGTGGCGCTGCTGTAGGGATCGTGGGTGGAGGGATACCCTGCAGGCGGCTAGATTCCCGAGGATGGACGACACGCGCGCCCGATTCCTGACCGCCGTTGCGGACCGCCTCGGGGCGGACCGCATCGTGGAACTGCACCTGTTCAGCCCGATTCGGCAAGGCGTGCTGGAGACGGGTGTGGCGGTGGTCGCCGTGACCCCGGGCGAGGAGGAGGCGGCAGGGGCACAGTGGAGTGCAGAGACAGAGGGCGGTGAAGGGGAAGGCGCGGTGAGTGAAGCCGGTGATGCCGGCGCTGGCGAGCCCGGCGAGCCCGTGGAGGCCGAAGTCCCCGACTCCCCTTCCTCCACCATTCCCGTGCACCCCACCGTGCCCATGCCCCTGCACCCCACCGTGCCCGTGCCCCCTCCCGCCGAGCGGCTCGTCGTCTTCACCGCCCGCTACCGCCTCACGCGGAAAGGCCCCGACCGCGGCAAGTGGCAGTTCGAGTGCGGCGCCACGGCCGACGCGCCGCTGGCCACGGTGGACGCCGTCGCGCGCGGCGTCACGCAGCGCTCGAAGGACCTCACCGAAGCCGAGCGGCTCAGCGGCGACCAGCTGCGCACGCTGCTCCAGGACCCCGCATGGCGGCTGCCAGCGTAGACGTCGCCGCGGCCGAACGCTTTCGGGCGTTCCTGCGTGAACGGCGACTGCCGGTCACCCAGCAGCGGCTCGCCATTGCCGACGCCGTTCTTGGCGCGCCGGCGCATCTGTCCGCCGAGGACGTGGCGGCCGTGCTCGCCAAGCAGGGGCAGACCGTCGGGCTCGCTACCATCTATCGCACGCTCGACCTGCTCGTCTCGTCGGGGCTCGCGGAGGAACGCGACTTCGGCGAGGGCTTCAAGCGCTTCGAGCCCAAGCGCGACCTCCCGAACCATTACCACCTGACCTGCACCATCTGCGGCACCGTCATCGAGTTCTTCGATGACCGCATTCCCGACATCATTCGTCGCACGGCCGCCGCACGCGGCTTCGTCCCCGCGCGGCACCGGCTCCTCGTGCACGGCACCTGCCGCGCCTGCCGCCGGACTCCCTCGGTCCTTGATCGGAGAACGTTGTGAACGAACCGGCTTCGCTCGGCATTGCCATCGCGTTCAGTGCGGGGCTGCTCAGCTTCCTCTCGCCCTGCGTGCTCCCGCTGGTGCCGAGCTATGTCACGTTCATCACGGGGCTCAGTCTCGAGGACGTGCAGCGCTCACGGCGCATCGCCCTGGTCCACGCGCTCCTCTTCATTCTCGGCTTCACGCTGATCTTCCTCGCGCTCGGCGCCAGCGCCACCGTGCTGGGACGCGTCCTGCTGAGCCAGCGCGTCTGGCTCACGCGGTTCGGCGGCGCGCTCGTCATTGTCTTTGGCCTGTACCTGCTGGGCGTGCTGAACCTCGGCCTGCTCGCGCGCGACACGCGAGTGCACCTCACCAACAAGCCGGTGGGCTACCTCGGCACGGTGCTGGTGGGCATTGCCTTCGGTGCAGGGTGGTCGCCGTGCATCGGCCCCATCCTCGGTGCGATCCTCACGTACACCGCGAGCGAGGCCGACCTCGGCCGCGGGCTCGTGCTGCTGTTCGTCTACTCGATGGGCCTCGCCATTCCGTTCCTGCTCGCCGCCGTGGCGGTGGAGCGGTTCCTCGGCTTCTTCCAGAAGATCCGCACGCAGATGGTCTGGATCAACCGGCTCGCCGGCGCGCTGTTGATCGCGGTTGGCCTCCTGTTGATTTCCGATCAGTTCACGCGGATCGCCAGCTTCCTGCAGCAGTACACGCCCGAGTTCATCCGGTCACGCATCTAGCAAGTGAGCACCGCCCCCGGCTGACCGCCCCCGCCTGACTTGCGCAATGAGGCTCGAGAGCGCATGGTCGTGCGCATGAGTGTCACGCAGACTCCCGCCTCAGGCGTCGCGGCGAAGCTGGCGACGGCGTTTGCGCCCGCAGAGCGGTCGGGGACCGATGAGGTGCTGCGCCAGCATCGCAAGCTGGCGGGACTGCCGTTCGTGTGCGAATTCCTCGATGCGATGCCGAACATGGCGGTGGTGCTCAACGCCGATCGCCAGATCGTGCTCATGAACCGCGTCTTCCGCGAGTTCCTGGGGACGGGCGATCCGGGAGTCGAGGTCGCTGACCAGCGGCGCGAGGTGTTCGAGGCACTCGTCGCCTCCGCGCTCGGCAAGCGCCCCGGTGAGGCGGTGGGGTGCATACACGCGACGGAAGCCGACGGCGGCTGCGGCACGACCAGGTTCTGCCGCAATTGCGGAACGACGCGCGCCATCGTGAACAGCCAGGCGTGGCGCGGGCTCGACGTACAGGAGTGCCGCCTGACGGTCGCCGAGGGTGACCGGGTGGAGACGTCCGTGGACTTTCGCGTCTGGGCGCAGTCGCTCGACGTAGAGGGCGAGTCCTTCACCGTCTTCTCCCTGATTGACATCAGCCACGAGAAGCGGCGCGAGGCGCTGGAGCGGATCCTCTTTCACGACGTCATCCACGCCGCGAGCGGCGTGCAGGGGCTGTCCGAGATGATGGCGCTGGGGCAATTGCCGACATCCGGCTTCAAGGAGGCCGCGGAGGTCATGGCGCAGTCCGGGGAGCAGCTGCTGGAGGAGATCGATGCGCAGCGCGCCCTGAGCGCCGCCGAGTCCGGCGAACTCGAGGTCACGCCGCGCATGGTGCACTCGATGGAGCTCATCCGGCGGGTCCTTAAGGTGCTGCGCACGTCCAGCGCGGGTCGCGGCCGGGAACTGCACGTCGAGCGCACGACACAGCCGTTCGAGTTCACCTCGGATCCGGTGCTCCTGCGGCGCGTGCTCGTCAACCTGGCGAAGAACGCACTTGAGGCGGTGCCGGTGGGCGGCGTCGTGACCGTCGGGGCGCGCCGCCAGGCGGACGCCGTCGTCTTCACGGTGCACAACGCCACGGTGATGCCGGCCGACGTGCAGCTGCAGGTCTTTCAGCGCTCGTATTCCACGAAGGGAACGGGGCGGGGGCTCGGCACCTACAGCATCCGCCTGCTCACTCGGCACTATCTCGGCGGACAGGTCTCGTTCGTCTCGAATGAGGCCGAGGGGACCGTGTTCACGGTGCGCCTGCCGCGGGCGCTCGCCGCCGCGCACTAGGCTGGGGCTGTCGTCTCCGCCTCGATGCTCTCCTCGAGCAGCTGCCGGCGCAGCAACTCCCAATAGCGTCCGCGCCGCTCGACCAGCTCGTCGTGCGTCCCCTGCTCGGCCACGGTGCCGTCGGCGAGGACGATAATGTGCGTGGCCTCGCGCAGCGCCGTCACGCGGTGCGAGGTGAACAGGGCCGTGCGCCCGCTCAGCGCCTCGCGCAGGCCGTGCAGGATGGCCGCCTCGGTGTGCGTGTCCACCGCCGAGAGCGCGTCGTCGAGCACCACGACCGCCGGCTGGCGCGCGAGCGCGCGGGCGATCGTCGCACGCTGCTTCTGCCCGCCCGACAGGTTGATGCCGCGTTCACCGAGCATGGTCTGGTCGCCCGCCGGCAATCGGGCCACCGACTCCGAAAGCTGCGCGACGTCGGCGGCCCACTCCGCGGTGCCGCTGTCGGCGCCGCCGTAGGCGAGGTTGAACGCGACGGTGTCGCTGAAGAGCAGCGCGTCCTGCGGCACGAAGCCGATTTCGGCACGCAGCGTGTCGAGCGGGAGCTCGCGCACGTCCACGCCATCGAGCAGGACGCTGCCTGATTGCGGGTCGAAGAAGCGCGGCAGCAGTTCGAGCAGGGCGCTCTTGCCGGCGCCGGTGGCACCGACCACGCCGAGGGTGCCGCCGGCGGGGATGGAGAACGACACGTTGCGCAGCACCTCGCGCGGCGGGGCGCCGTCGCGCGCCGGATAGGCGAACGACACCCCGCGAAACTCAATGCGGCGCCCGCCGGTGCGCGGCGGCAACGTGCGCGGCTGCGCGGGATCCTGCACGGCGGTGGTGGTGTCGAGGATCTCGATGAGCCGATCCATGGACGCGGCGCCGCGCTGGAAGAGGTTGGTCACCCAGCCCAGTGCGATGAGCGGCCACGTGAGGGTCGTGAGGTAGATGCCGAACGCGACGAGCGTCCCCACCGTGAGCGTGCCGCGCAGCACCATGGCCCCACCGATCCCGAGCACCGCGACGGAGCCGAGCCCGGCGAGCAGGGTGAAGGATGGGTGCATCAGCGCATTGAGGCGCGCCAGCGCGAGGTTGCGGCGCACGTACTCCGCACTCATGGCGGCGAACCGTTGGGATTCGGCGGGCTCCTGCCGGTAGGCGCGCACGATGCGGGCGCCGCTGAGGTTCTCCTGCACACGGGTGGTGAGGTCGCTGAAGTGCGCCTGCACCGACTCGAACCGGTCGTGGATGGCGCGTCCGAGGCGCAGCATCACCACCGGGAGCAGGAGGAGCGGCGCCAGGGAGACCAGGGTGAGCCGGGGGGAGAGCCGGATCATGAAGGCGAGCGCGAACAAACCGCCCGCTATGGTGTTTACCAAGTACATGATCGCGGGGCCGGCCGCCATGCGGACGGCTCCGAGGTCATTGGTCAGTCGTGCCATGACGTCGCCGGTGCGCGTCTTCGCGTACCACCCCGCGTCGAGCGTCATCAGGTGCGCAAAGAGCCGGTCGCGCAGGTCGGTCTCGATGCGTCGGCTGATGCCGTTGAGCTGTTCGCGCATCTGCCAGCGGAAGAAGGCGGTGACGAGTGCGACGGTCACCATGAGTCCGGCCAGACGCCAGACGCGCGAGGCGGGTGCGCCGTCGTGCAGGGCGTCGATGGCCGAGCGCAGGAAGAGCGGCTGCAGGCTGTAGAAGGCCGATGAGAAGACGACGCAGGCGATGCCCCACGCCATGGCGCCGCGGTAGGGCATCGCGAACGGCAGGAGGCGCCGCAGGGGGCGCACTACACCGCGCGTCAAGATTGTGCGCCGCTACGGGCGATGTGATTATTGGACAGACGGCTTCCCACTCGATGGCAGGAGGATCTCATGACGAAATTTATCCGGAACGCGGTCGCGCCGCTGGCGCTGGTGGCGCTGATCGCCGCATGCGGCAAGTCCGACGATGCGGCCGCCGACAGCCGGCAGGTGGAGCTGGCACCCGCGGCGGCCGGTCAGGCGCAGCTTGGCGACACGGCGCAGACCGCCGCCGCGACGGTGGCGGAGAGGCCCAAGCCGGCACCCGCGAAAGCGGCGCCGGCGAAGGCGGCGCCTGCTCCGAGGCAGACCGCTCCCGCGCCCGCGCAGAGTGTTGCCCCCGCCGTCGCCGCGCCGACCACGGGTACCATCGCGGCCGGCACGCTGCTGAACGCGTCGAGCGCCAGCCGCGTCTGCACCAACATCGCCAAGGTGGGCGACCGCGTGGAGGCGACGCTGTCGGACGCGGTGACGGGCACGAACGGCGTGTCGGTGCCGGCAGGTGCCACTGTGGTCCTTCGTGTTTCGGAAGCGAAGCGCGGCGAGAACGGAAAGGAGGGGATTCGTCTTGCCTTCGAGCCCGTTGCCGTTTCATATGCCGGCACGGACTATGACATTTCAGGGACCGCGACGGTGCCGAACGTCGAGGTGGTGCGCGCGCAGAGCACCGGCGACCAGGCCAAGAAAGTGGCCATCGGCGCCGCGGCCGGCGCGATTGCCGGGCAGATCCTCGGCAAGAACACCAAGTCGACGGTGACCGGCGCCGCGGTGGGTGCTGCCGCCGGTGGCGCGGTGGCCGTGGGCTCGGCGGATTGGAACGGCTGCCTTGCCCAGGGCGGGCGGGTGGCGATCACGCTTGCCGGGCCGCTGACGGTGAAGCGAGCGCCGTAACTTCTTGGCGGGACTGCGATCGGCGTATCCGGTCCCGCTCAATTCTCAGGCCCAGCGAGCGCGCCCAGCGCGCTCGCTGGGCCTTCGAGTATTCGCGGGACCGGACACGCCGACCGCCGTTGTCACCCTGGAGAATTAGCGCCCACGGCCAGCGGCAGCGCCCCTCCCCGCCGTTCGCCTTCGGGCGCTGCACCTCGTCCGCCGCGTCCCGGCGCGCGCGTTCGGGCGGGGGAGGAGCGCGAGAGCGCGCCGGCCTGGGTCTGCCGCGCCGCGCCGGCGGTTTGATTGCGAGCGGCAAAGCGAAGCCGCCGCGCGCAGCTCCAGCGGTGTCCGTTCGCGAATACTGGAGGGCCCAATAGAGGCGCGCGAAGCGCGCCAGTCAGGCCCGAGAATTGAGCGAACGGACACCGCTGGCGCTGCGCGCCCACACAGAACCAGACTCCGCCGGTGCGGCGCGCCCGCGCGAATGCCAGGAACGACTAGTGCCCGACCGACGCGCCCGTGCTGCGCGGCTCGCGCACGCCAATCCACCCGCCGCCCACCCGCATGATCCCATTGGCGTTCGCCAGGCCGCCGGTGCGCTGCAGCACATGCCCCATCGCGCGCAGCGAATCGGCCACCGCGTCGCTGAACGCCCCCTCCTCGTAGCGCAGCGTGTCCGGCAGCGACTGATGGTGCAGCCGGGGCGCGCGCATCGCGTCGGCCAGCGACATCTTGTGCTCGATGACGTTGAGGATCACCTCGGTCGTCGTCGTGATGATGCGCGGACCGCCCGCCGCGCCCACCACCAGCAGCACCTTGCCGTCCTTGTCGAGCACGATGGTCGGCGCCATGGCGCTCAGCATGCGCTTCCCCGGCGCAATCGCGTTGGCTTCGCCCTGCACGAGTCCGAACATGTTGGGCGAGCCGGGTTGCGCGGCAAAGTCATCCATCTCGTTGTTCATGAAGAAGCCGGCCTTCGGGATCCAGACGCCTGAACCGAAGCCGCCGTTCAGTGTCGTCGTGGTGGCCACCACGTTGCCCTTGCTGTCCGCCGTCGAGTAATGCGTGGTATGCTCGGGTTCTGCTGCCACCTTGAACGCCGGCGTCTTCGTCGCCTTGTTCCGGTCGATGCCGGCCGCGAGCTGCTGCGCGTATGTCTTGCTGGTCAACTGCTCGAGGGGGACTTTCACGAAGGCCGGATCGCCGAGCTTCTCGTTGCGATCGATGAACGCGCGACGGAACGACTCGGTGAGCAGGTGGGCGTACCCCGCGCTGCCGTAGCGCGGCAGCGGGCCAAACGTCTCGAGGATGTTCAGCGTCTCCGTCATCGTGATGCCGCCGGACGAGGCGGGCGGCATCGTGAGCAGCGTGTAGCCGCGGTACGTGCTGCGGATGGGGGTGCGCCACTCGGGCTTGTACCGCCGCAGGTCCTCCAGCGTGATAATGCCCCCGCCGCGCACCTGCTCTTCCACCAGCGCCTCGGCGACCTCACCCGTGTAGAACCCCGCCGGCCCCTTGGCGGCGATGATCTCGAGCGTGCGCGCGAGTTCCGCCTGCACGAGCCGTGTGCCGGGCTGCGGCGGCTCGCCGCCGGGATAGAAGAGCGCCTTGCCCGCGAACTGCGGCACCGCGCGGTTGCCGCGCAGCGACCGGAACAGCGCGCTGTCAACGACGAATCCCTCCTTTGCCAGGCGGATCGCCGGCGCCATGACGGCGGCGAGCGGCATCGAGCCGTACTTGGCGAGTGCTTCGGCCATGCCGGCCACCGCGCCCGGCACGCCGCTCGCGAGGTGTCCGGTGACGCTCTTGCTCGTCAGCTTCCCCGTCGCCGGATCAACGTACATGTCGCGCGTGGCGGCGAGCGGCGCCACTTCGCGGTAATCAATGGCCGCGTTGCGTCCGTCGGCCATGTGGATGTTCATGAAGCCGCCACCGCCGATGTTGCCGGCAAACGGATACGTGACGGCGAGCGCGAAGCCCGTGGCGACGGCCGCATCCACCGCGTTGCCGCCCGCCTTCAGGATCTCGGCGCCGGCCGCGCTGGCCGGTTCGCTGTTGCTCGACACCATCCCGTGCGCGCCAAAGACCGGCGTCGCCTCGGAAAGCGAGACCTGCCCGCCGAGGTAGGTGCCGATGTCCACCGTCTGCGGCGCGCCGCCGTGGCGGCAGGACGCGACGACGATGGCGAGGGCAGCGAACGCGAGGCGGGCGAAGCGAGGGGACATGCGAAACTCCAAGTGGGATACGAACTAATTGTCGCCGAGGCGATATCGTGCGCCGAGTCGCAGCGAGGCCAGCCCAAACCAGGCCGCGGCCTTCGCGTCGGGAGGAGTGATTTCGCCTCCGTAAACGATCACTTCCTGCACGTGCCGCGCCATCAGGATGTCATACATCAAGACCGCCTGAAGCCGATCGCTCACCGGAAGTCCGACGCCAATGCCGGCCGAGTAGGTGAAATCGTAGACGGGCGAGTACCGAGGGAGTTGGCCGTCGCCGGTCCCTCGCAAGCCGCTCCAACGGGTGACTCCGGCGCCGAGCTCGACGAACTGCCGAACCGGGGTCTGACCGAGTTGCTGCGACGTTCGGAAGGCACCAAGCAGCGACAGCGACTGCACCTGGCCGCTGCAGCCGGTGCAGCTGGCGCCCTCGAAGGTCATCGGCGACACGGTGCGATGCAGTCGCGCACCGACCGACTGATTGGCGCGTCCCCAGTCGAGCGAAATAGTGATCGGCCGCGACCTGTCAATCCGCCATCCGCCAAGGCTCTGCTTGTCGGAAATGGAGAACGGGCGCTGCGAGCCGACGGCGCCTGAGAGCCAGAGCGTGGGTGGCTCGTAGTCGCCCTGCGCGCCGGCGCTCGGGGCAACCGCCAGCAGGCCGGCGGCCGACACGGCGAAAAAGGTAGACATGGCACGCACGGCCAGTAACTTAGCACGAAGCCTCGCAGCTCATCTAGTGAATATCTTCCTCCCCGATCATGCTCGATCCCCGCATCACCGAACAGCGCAACCCGCGTACGGCCGGCATTGACCTGGCGTCGCCCGCGGAAATCGTCGCCCTCATCAACGCCGAGGATGCGCGTGTCCCGGCGGCGGTCGCCACCCAGTCGGCGCAGATCGCGCAGGCGATTGCCATGGCGGAGGAGACCTTCCGTGCCGGCGGCCGCCTGTTCTATCTCGGTGCGGGCACGTCCGGGCGGCTCGGCGTCCTCGACGCCTCCGAATGCCCGCCCACGTTCGGCGTGGATCCCGAGATGGTGCAGGGCATCATCGCCGGCGGCTTTGCCGCACTTACGCGCGCGCAGGAAGGAGCCGAAGACCGGCCGCAGGGGGCGCGTGACGACATGCAGAAGGCCGGCGTGCGCGCCGGCGACTTCATCATCGGCATCGCCGCCAGCGGCACCACGCCCTACGTGCGCGCCGCGCTCGACTACGGGCGTGAGATTGGCGCCCGCACGGGGATCATCGCCTGTTCGCCGCCGCCCGCCGAGACACTGGCCGCCGCCGACGTCGCCATCGTCGTCATCACCGGCCCCGAGGTGGTCACCGGCTCGACGCGCATGAAGGCCGGCACCGCCACCAAGCTCGTGCTCAACACCATCACCACGGGCGCGATGATCCGGCTGGGCAAGACGTACGGCAACATCATGGTGGACCTGCAGTCCACCAACGCCAAGCTCGAGGACCGCAGCGAGCGCATTCTTCGCGTGGTGTGCGGCGTGGACCGCGAGCAGGCGCGGGCGCTGCTCGACGCGGCGGGACGCAGCGTCAAGACGGCCATCGTCATGCAGAAGCTCGGCGTGGATCGTGACGAGGCGCTCCGCCGCCTCGCCGAGCACGGCGGCGTGATTCGCCGCGTGATTCCCGACGCGCCGCCGCCGGTGGACCCGTGAGCACGGCGCCGGCACGACCGCTCGTCCTCGTCGGGCTGATGTCGGGGACGTCGCACGACGGCATCAGTGCGGCCGTGGTGCGGTTCGTCCCCGGCGCGCACGACGACCGCCCGCTGCCCGAGCTGCTCTCGTTCGTGCAGCTCCCCTATGACGACGCCTTCCGCGCGCGCCTGCTGAGTGCCATCGCGACGCCGACGCATCCGGGCGACTACACGCGCCTCGACTTCGAGCTCGGCGACCGGCTCGGCGCCGCCGCCGTGACGGCGATCGCCGAGAGCGGGCTCGCGCGCGACGACGTGGACGCCATTGCCTCGCACGGCCACACCGTCTGGCACGACGCACCGCGCGCCACGTGGCAGTTTGGCCAGCCGGCGGCGATCGCCGAGCGCACGGGGCGGCCCGTGATCGCCGACTTCCGCACGCGCGACGTGGCCGCGGGCGGACAGGGCGCGCCGCTGGTCCCCATCGCCGACGCGCTGCTCTTTGCCGGCCCCGACTGGCGCGCCCTGCAGAACATCGGCGGCATCGGCAGTGTCACGGTGGTGCCGCCGGGGGGCGGCGTGCAGGGTACGCGCGCCTTCGACACGGGGCCGGGTGTTGGCGTGCTGGATGCCGTAGTGCGTTCGCTGCGCCCCGACTTGCCGTACGACGTGGATGGCAAGCTCGCCCTGCAAGGCACGGCGATCGCGCGCGTCGTGGACGAGGCGCTCACGCATCCGTACTTCAGCGCGCCGCCGCCCAAGAGCACGGGGCGCGAGTTGTTCACGCCGGTCTATGTGACTGACTTCGTTGCGCAATGCCGTGCCGCGCAGCCGCAGTGTCGCGACGAGGACATCATCGCCACCGCAGTGGAACTTACGGCGCGCAGCATCCGGCTCGCGTTCGAGCGCTTCATCCCCGAGCCGGTGGCCGACCTCGTGCTCTCGGGCGGCGGGGCACGCAACCCGGCGCTCGTGCGCCGGCTCGGCGTGCTCTTCGAGCAGCGCGCGGTGCGCCAGTTCGACGATCTCTTCTTCGACGGCGATGCCAAGGAAGCAGTGGCCTTTGCCTTCCTCGGGTGGCTGCACCTGCGCGGCCTGCCCGGCAACGTCCCCGCGTGCACGGGAGCGCGCGGCCCGCGCGTGCTCGGCACGTTGACGCCCGCCTGAGCGCGCCGATGCGGGAGCTGGGCCAGCACATCATCGCCGCGATCGGGTGGGACCGCGACCTCGGCTGGACGGGAACGCGCGAGGCGATTGACGAGGCGCTGCGCGTGGGCGTGGGCGGCTTCCTGATTCGTGGCGGTCCGCGCTACGAAGTCGCGCAACTCGCGCGCGCCCTGCACGCGCACTCGCCGGTGCCGCTGCTCGTGGGCGCCGACCTCGAACGCGGGGCGGGGGAGCGCTTCCACGGCGCGGTCTCGCTGCCGCCGGCGGGTGCGCTCGCGTCGCTCGGCGACGGCGATGTGGTGCGGCGCGCGGCGCGCATCACCGCGCGCGACGCGCGCGAACTGGGGCTCAACTGGGCGCTCGGTCCGGTCTGCGACCTCGACCTCGACAACGGCAATCCCATTGTGGGCGTGCGCGGCTTCGGCGGCGACGCGACGCGCGCGGGCGAGCTCACCGCCGAGTGGATTGACGCCTGCCAGGCGGAGAGCGTGCTCGCCTGCGCCAAGCATTTTCCGGGGCACGGACGCACCACGGTGGATTCGCACCTCGGCTTGCCGGTGCAGGAGGAGAGTCTCACCGAACTGCTGGCGAGCGACCTCGTGCCGTTCCGCGCGGCGGTGGACAGCGGCGTGGCCAGCATCATGACGGCACACGTCGCGTTCGAGGCGCTGGACAAGTCGGGCCTCCCGGCGACGCTTTCGGCGCCGACCATCCGGCTGCTGCGCGAGGATCTCGGTTTTCAGGGCCTCATCGTCACCGATGCGCTCGAGATGCGCGGCGTGCGCGCGGCGCAGGACGAGGGCGAGGCCGCGGTTGGGGCACTGGCCGCCGGCTGCGACCTGCTGCTCGCGCCCTCCGATCCGTCGCTGGTGGTGCAGGCGCTGACGGATGCGGTCGTGGACGGCCGTCTCGACGGCGCGCGACTCGCGGCGTCGCGCGCGCGGCGCGACTGGTGGGCCACGTGGGGACGCTGGCTTCCCGACAGCCGCGGCCCGACGCTCGACGACCGCACGTGGGCCAAGCAGGTGAGCGATCGCGTGCTGCAGAGCGTGCGTGGTCGCGTGCCGTGGCTGCCGCCGGCGTGCGAGGTCGTGATGGTGGACGACGACCCGGCGAGCGCCGCGCCGTCGCGCTGGTACTTCGTGCAGGCGCTGCAATCGCTCGGTCGCACCGTGAACGTCGTGCCCGGCGCCACCGAGCGCGGCGAGGGCGTGCTGGTGATCGCCGTCTTCGCCGACGTCCTCCCCGGCAAGGGGCATGTGAACATCACGCCGCAGTCGCGCCTCACCGTGCGGCTCGCGGTGCAGGCGGCGCGGTCCCTCAAGCGCGACACGCTGGTGGTGCTGTTCGGACACCCGCGCCTTGCGGCGGAACTCCCCGATGCCGCGCACGTCCTCTGCGCCTGGGCCGGCGACCGCGGCATGCAGGAAGCGGCGGCAAGGGCGCTGGTTTCGTAGAACTGCGAACTGCATACCACGGATCACACGGAAGAAGACGGAGGAACACGGATCCTGCCTTCAGGGGTTCTCCCAAGGCAGGATCCGTGTTCCTCCGCCAGTTTCCGTGAAATCCGTGGTATGCAGTTGAACGCTACGGCTTCACAACCCCCGCCGCCTCACCGGGAAGCTGCGCAATCAACCGGTCGCTCGGCACGCTGTACACGATGCGTCCCGCGGCTTCGGTGGGCCCACCGTACACGACGCCGACCACGAGGCCGCGCTGGTCGAAGACGGGGCTGCCGCTCGAGCCGTGCGCCACGTACGCGTCCACCTGCAGGATGTCGGGAACCGACTTGCTCACGATGCCCGCGGTCCACGTGGCGCGCGCGGTGATGGTGTCAATGGAGCCGCCCATCCCCGCCGTCTCGTTGCCGAGTGGGAAGCCGGCAATCGCAATGGGCGCGCCGGTGCGCACCCCGCCACTGGGGCTCACGCCCGCCACCGTGGGATACCTCCCCGGCGCGTCAATGCGCAGGAAGGCGAGGTCGTCGTTCTCCGAGAGCTTGATCAGCCGCGCCGGTAGCCAGCGCTTGGTGCCGTGGAACTGCACCGCGATGCGCGTCGGCGCTGGCTCGCCGGTGTTCTGCACGACGTGCCGGTTGGTGACGATAATCCCGTCGCGTGTCACGCCGAAGCCCGTGCCGCCCTCGATGCCGCCCTCGCGCTCCACCACGATGAACGCCACGGCGCGCGTGTTCTGCTCCGCGATGCGCTCGTAGTCCACCTTGCTTACCGCGCCGGCGGCGGTCTGCTGGCGCGAGAGCTCCTCGATGCGCCGCGTGACATCGGCGCGACTGGCGCCACCTCGCAGGACGGTGAGCAGCGAGTCGCGCTCGCGCTGGATGCGTCCCACTTCGTCGGAGAGGCCGTTAGCCCCGGCGCTGCCGCGCAGCTGCGCGATGGCGGTGTTCTGCGCCTGCAGCTCGGCGAGCAGCTTCTCGATGGTGGCGCGGTCGGCAGCCGAGTTCTGCCGCGCGATGTACATCAGGCCGAGCCCGATGATCACGACGGCAGCGCCGAAGCCGTAGAGGATCTTGCGCAGCGTTCCCGTCTGCAGCTCCACTGCCTCGGCGATGCGCGCCGTCGTATCGCGTCGCGGCTTCGCGGGCGGTGGCTCGGCGGCGGGCGTCGACGCGACGTTCGTCGCCGGCGGCAGTGCTGCCGAGTCCGCGTCAGCCACCAGGTGGAATTCGAGTGACGCGCCTTGCGCGCCCCCCAGGGCAATCACGTCGCCCTCGAAGAGCGCGCGCTCGCCCACCAGCGGCTGGCCGTTGACCCTGGTGCCGTTGCTGCTGCCCACGTCGCGAATGGTGGCCGTGCTGCCGACCAGACGGATCTCCGCGTGGCGGCTCGACACATCGATGTCCTTCTCGGTGTCGAGGCGCAGGTCGTTCATCGGATGGCGCCCGATGGTGATGACCGACTTGGTGAAGGTCTCGCGAGCGCCCGCCCGCGCGCCGCTGGTGATGCGGAGCTCGATGGGCATGGCGTCGTCAGTCGCGCAGCAGGTAGACCCAGGCCAGCCACACCCCCACCAGCACCGTGAGCCCGCCGAAGATCACGCGCAGTTGAGCGACGCTGAGGCGGCGTGACGGGAGCTCGACGGGTGGTGCGATCGGCGTCGTGCTGCGTACGCCGCCCGCTGCTGCCCCGTTGGCCGCGACGTCGTTGGCCGCGCCGCCGTTAGTTGCGCCGCCGTTGGTTGCGCCGCCGTTGGTTGCGCCGCCGTTGGTTAGGCCGCCGTTGGCTGCGCCGCCATTGACTGCGCCGCCTTTGGCTGCCGCGGCGATGGCCTCGGCGGGAATCTCGGTCTCGGCGGTGGTGATGAGCGACGCCTCCATCAAGGACTGGTCGATCGTCGCGGCGTCCACCGGCATCGTGGCGCGCTGCTCGGCCGGCGATACGTACGGCTGGTGGCCCACCTCGTCGCTTCCGGACGGCGGCTGCAGGCCCTCGCCTTCGAACCGCGCCGCGATCACCGTGATGTTGTCGGGGCCGCCGTTCTCGTTGGCGAGGTCAATGAGCGCCTTGCACGTCTCCATCAGGTCGGGCGACTTCTCGGTGACGATGCGGGCGATGTCCGCGGTGCGCATCTGCCCCGACATGCCGTCGCTGCAGAGCACCAGCGTGTCGCCGCGGCGCAGCGGCTGGGTGGTGAGGTCCACCTTCACCTGCGCCTCGGGGCCAAGCGCCTGCAGGATGATGTTGCGGCGCTCGCTCACCTCGGCTTCCTCGGCCGTCAGCTCGCCCGCATCGATGAGGCGCTGCACGAGCGACTGGTCCTTGGTGATCTGCGTCGCGACGCCCTGGCGCACGAGATACCCGCGACTGTCGCCCACCTGGCACAGGTAGAGCGTGGCGCCGAGGATGCCGGCGATGGTGGTGGTGGTGCCCATCCCGCGATTCTCGGGATGTTCAACGGCGTAGCGGTGGATGCGCGTGTTGGCGGCCTCGACCGCCTTGCGCAGCGCGCCCGCAAACGTGTCGGCGTCGGTAGACTCGGACCGGCGCCACCAGGTGTCGAGCTCCTCGAGCACCACCTCGGTAGCCATCTGGCTCGCGACTTCACCCGCGGCGGCGCCGCCCATGCCGTCGGCGACCATGAACAGCGTGCCGCGGTTGCCCGGCCGATGCTCGCGCACCTCGGGCTGCAGCGTGGCGTTCATCGTCGTGAGGTCGGCAACGACGAAGCAATCCTCGTTGTGCTCGCGCGTGCGGCCGACGTCCGTGCGTCCGAAGACGTGGACGATGATGTCGCGGGGGCTCTGATCGGTCACTGGTCGCAGTTCGCTGTCAACGTTCCCTTCAAGATGGCGCGCGCCTCGCTGTTCGAGAGCTTTCCGTCCGCCCGCCGCAAAATGGTGCAATACTCGCCGGTGTTGTTCTCGTCGATCCGGTAGTACGCCATGCCGATTGCGAAGTACGCCTTCGCCTGCGGTTCACCCGAGAGACTTGGAACGACACCTTGGAGATCCGCAAGAATCTGACGCGCCTCTTGCACTGTCATCTGACCTGAAGCCGCGATGGACACCCAGCGATTTGCCGGGTCCGCAACCGTCGGCGCCGCCACCGGCGGTTGCGCCGCTCCACCCTGCGTACGACTCCCGCCACCCGCCGGATTCACGGGCGTCTTCAACTCGGTCACTCCACCTTGCTTTGTGTCTGGCGATGTGGACGGAGCAGTCGATTGCGGCTGTCCGGTTGGGCCCTGCACCATGGCAGCGCTGTCGGCCGCCGGAGGTGTTTCCGCCTTGTTGCCCAACATAACGTAGCCGCCCCCAGCGAGAACTGCGATCCCGATCACAGCCGCGGCGATCATGGTCGTGTTCGATTTCTTGACAGCAACAGGCGCGGACGCCGCGGCCGCAGGCGCGCCCTTCGCACCCGGCGCAGGAGCGGCCACCGTCTTGCCGCCTTCTCCGGGCGTGGCCACGCGCGTCTTGGGCACACCAGCCGCCGCCGACGCCGGTGCGCTCAGCACCTGCGTGCCGGCCTCGGCGGCCTGCGACGCGGGCATGCTCTCGCACGCCGCCCACAGTTCGCGCCCAAACTGCGCCGCGCTCTGATAGCGCTCATTGGCGTCGCGCGCCAGCGCCTTGTCCATCACCTGCTGCACCTCGGCGGGCCAGGCGATGTCGGGCTTCATCTCGGCGAGCGTCTTGGGCTGCTCGATGAGGCGCGCGATCATCGCTTCCTGCGCCGACTCGCTGGGGAAGGGGAGCGTGCCGGTGAGGCAGTTGAACGCGACGAGCGCCAGCGAGTAGATGTCGCTGCGCCCGTCGAGCTTGTCGCCCGACAACTGCTCGGGGCTCATGTACTCGGGCGTTCCCACCACCATGCCCGTCTTGGTCACCTTCTGCGCGTCGCTGCTGTGCGCCTTGGCGATGCCGAAGTCCACCACCTTCGCGAGGTCCGTGCCGTCACGGTTCTTCGCGATCATGATGTTGTCGGGCTTCAGGTCGCGGTGCACGATTCCCGCGTCATGCGCCACCTGCAGCGCGTCGGCGCTCTGGTGGATGATGCTCGCCGCGCGCGCCGGCGGGAGCGCGCCGCTCTTCTCGACGAGCGACGTGAGCGACTGCCCCTCGATGAACTCCATCGCAAGGTAGATGAGTCCGTCGGGCGTCTCGCCGAAATCGTAGATGGCGCAGATGTTCGGGTGATTGAGCCGGCTCGCGTTGGAGGCCTCGCGATTGAACCGCGCGATGGCGTCGGCGTCCTGGTTCATCCCGGGGTTCATCACCTTCAGCGCGCTCTTGCGCCCCATCTTCACGTGCTCGGCCAGATAGACCTGGCCCATGCCGCCTTCGCCGAGCTTCTTGAGGATGTGATACCGATCGGCCACCACGGTGCCCATGAGGTCGGTGCCGGCGGTGGCGCTGCGCAGGGCCGTGCCGTCGCGGGGGCAGAACCGCTCGCTGAGCGGGTACTCCGTCCCGCAGGTCGGGCAGATCTTCTGTTCGCTCACAAGCTCTCCAGTCGCAGGATCTGGTCGCCCATCAGCACGCGCTGGCCGGGGCGCACCGCGCGCTCGCCGCGCACCGACACGGCCACCCCATTGCGGCTGCCGGCATCGAGCAGCACGAAGTCCATGTCCTCATTGCGAATCTCGGCGTGCGTGCCGCTCATCGTCTGGTCGTACGGGAAGACCCAGTCGCCCTTGTCGCGGCCGAGAAAGACGTTGCGGCCGGGGCTCAGGTGCAGCGAGTCGCGCACCGACTGGTCGGCGCGCAACTGCTGCAGCACCGCGATGTCGCCGTGCGGCAGCAGCGATCCGAGTCGGCGCGTGGCGTCGGCCTCGGGCGGATTGGGCCCCGGATAGCCGAGCCGCTTGAAGCGCAGGATCTGCGACCCGACGAGGATGGAATCGCCGTCGGTGAGCTTCTGCGGCGCGTCAATGAAGACCCACGTGCCGTTGCGCGAGCCGAGGTCGCGCACGAAGACCTGCCCCTCGCGAATCGCGAACTGCGCGTGCACCGGGCTCATGAAGACGTCGTCGGGAAACTTGATCTCGCCGTCGGCGCGCCCCACGATGCCCTCGCCGGAGCCGAGGGTGAAGCGCTGTGTCACCTCGCCGCTGTCGCCGAGCAGGGCGAGCTTGGGACCGCTCTGGGTGGCGCGGGCGGAGAAGACGGCGGTGCCGCCGGCCGGCTCCGGCGGCTTGGCGCCGGCGCGCTTGGCGCCGCAGCGCGGGCAGAACTGGTCGTTGGTGCGCACGGGCTTGCCGCACGCGTCGCAGGTGAGCGCCGGAGCCGGCTCGGGGGCCGGCTCGTTGCTGAGACGTCCGCCACACTGCGGGCAGAACGGAAGGCCCACATGCACGTTGGCATTGCAGAACGGGCAGGCCTTGGTGGAGCCCGCCGGCTTGGCGGCCGTTGCGACGCGCGTGGGCGGCACGCCGCCGCCCGGCGTGGACATGCGCAAGCCGCCGGGGCTGAGGATGGACGCCACTTCGATGACCCGTGCGCCCGAGGCGACGATCGGTTTTCCGCAGTCGATGCAGAAGCGCGATTCGCCCTCGTTGTCCCGACCGCAGAAACCGCAACGGTTCACGCCGTTCCTCGCCGAAGTCCGCCCCGCATTGGGCATTGGCATATAATAGGATTGCGAGGGGGGCGGCGGCTAGGCAGGGCAGAGGGGGATTCGCCGGTCCACGATGCCGCGGTTTTGCGTAATATTGCGGGCCATGCGCCAGCGCCTGCCTATCGCCTTCGGGGCCATCGTGGCCCTCGTGACTGCCGCCTGTGCCGGGACCCCCGCCGCGCCGGCCCCCGCGCCAGTCCCCGTCCGGGCGGAACCCCCCACGCCCGCTGAGACCCCCGCACCCCGCACCCCCACCCCCGCACTGCCAGCGTTCCCCCAAGTCACCGGCGCCTTGGTGCCGGACATGGTCTATCCGGGCGAAGGCTACCTGATGTCGGTCCGTGATTCCACGTTCGTCTTTGGAAACGTCGGCAACGGCGACGCCACGCTCACCATCAACGGCGCCCCCGTGACGGTCAACCCGAACGGGTCGTTCATGGCCTTCCTGCCGGTGCCCGCCGACACGGCGTACACGATGCGCGCGTCGCTGCCGAATGGCGACACGGCCACCGCCGTGCGGAGAATCCGGTTCCCCGAGCGCGGTGGCCCGCCGCGCCCGGCCGCCGTGCTCGACACCGCGGGCTTCCCGCGCGCGGTCACGCTGACCAACACCAACGAGTACGCCACGTCCGATACCGACATGGTGACCTATGCGCGGCCGGTGGCGGGGGGCACGTACAAGTACTTCCTGCTCCCGGGCACGGTCGTGCAGGCCACCGCCCGGTTTGGCGGCAGCGTGCGCGTGCGACTCGACAGCCAGCTCGATGCGTGGGTGGATGCGCCGGGCACCTCACCCGCCGTCTCGAGCGCCGCGCCCAACGACTCGTCCGCGCGCCTCGCCGCCGCGGAGTCGGCCCTGCGCCCGCGTCGCATCGGCGCGGCGCGCATCGCCCTCGGCGCCGGCTACACCGACATTGTGCTCACGATGGAGTCCAAGGCGCCGATCGCCGTGGACCAGGCGGGAGATCGCCTGTCACTCACCGTGTACGGCGCGCGCGCCAATCTCGACTACGTGCGTTTCGACACCAACGACCCCACGGTGCGGCTCGTGCGATGGGAGCAGGTGACCAACGAGCGCGTGCGTTTTGACGTGGACCTGCGGCACCAGCCGGTGGGGTACCTCGTGCTCTGGCGCGCGGGGGCGCTGGTGTTGCGCGTGCGGCACGCGCCGGTGGTGGATCAGGCCGCGCCGCTGCGCGGGCGCGTGATTGCCGTGGATGCCGGCCATCCGCCGGGCGGCGCGATGGGTCCCACGCGTTTGCGTGAAGCCGAGGCGACGCTCCCCATCGCGCAGCAGCTGAAGGAACTGCTCGAGGCGCGCGGCGCCCGCGTCATCATGCTGCGCAGCGATGCCAACGCCGTCGCCCTCGGCGCGCGTCCCATCCAGGCGCGGCGCGAGAACGCCGAGGCGTTCGTGAGCATTCATCTCAACGCCTTCGCCGACGGCGCCAATCCGTTTGCCGCCGCGCGCGGGTCGGGGACGTTCTTCTTCCATCCGCAGAGCGAGCCGCTGGCGCGCGCCGTGCAGGCGGGACTGGTGCGCCACATGGGGCTGCGCGACGAGGGGATCTTCTTCTTCAACCTCGCCGTCGCGCGGCCGACCTGGTTCCCGAGCGTGTTGTGTGAGGGGGCGTGGATCGTGATGCCCGAGCAGGAGGCGGCGCTGCGGAATCCCGAATTCCAGCGGGCATACGCCCTTGGGATCGTTGAGGGCTTGGCGGAGTATTTCAAGTCGCTTCGGTGAATTTCGATTGAGTGCGAACTGCTTACCACGGATGGCACGGAAGAAGGCGGAGGAACACGGATACTGCCTTTGAGGTTTCCCGAATGCCGTATCCGTATTCATCCCCAAGTTTCCGTGATATCCGTGGTATGCGGTTAAGAAGCGTGAGACGGAGCGAGACAGAATGAGGCAGGTACTGCGCGCCGGTGACAACCTGAGCCAGAGAGCGACCCCGTCGGCAGCGCCCCAGCGCCGCCGAGCGATGACTCGCATCCGCCGCCTCCTGCCGTTCTCCGCCTTCCTCTGCCTTTCTCTGCCGTCCTCTGCGACCGCCCAGGCGCCCGACGAGCACTGGCGCACCATCCGGTCGCCCCACTTCGACATTCACTTCCCCGCGGCACTCGAAGCGGTGGCGCGCCGCGGCGCAGGCAGCGCCGAGCGTGCGTACGCCAAGCTCGCTCCGCTGCTCAAGCCGGCGCGCGGGCGAATTGACCTCGTGGTCACCGACCACGCCGACTTCACCAACGGGTACGCGTGGGTCTCGCCGTCGCCGCGCATCGTGATCTTCGCGCGGCCGCCAGTGGACGAGCGCACGCTGCGCTTCCGCGAAGACTGGTTCGATCTCGTCGTGCAGCACGAACTCGTGCACGTCTTCCAGCTTGACCGCACGCGCGGGTGGTGGCGCGTGGCGCAGGCGGTGTTCGGGCGGCAGCCGCTGCTCTTCCCCAACGCCTGGGCGCCGTCGTGGCTCATCGAGGGGCTGGCGGTGCACTACGAGTCCAAGCTCGGCGATGGCGGGCGCGCCGAGGGAATGGCGCTCGTGCCTGTATTGAACGGACGCGCCGCCGACGACGCGCTGCGTCCGCTGGGATCGTGGTCCACAGCGTCGCTCGACTATCCCGGCGGCGGCGGAGCGTACGTGTACGGCACGATGCTCGTGGAGGCGATGAGTGCGCGCGGCGGCGTCGGCGCCGTGGAGCGCTTCGTCGAGCGCGCCTCCGGGCGCCTGAATCCGTTCAGCTTCGAGCGCTCGGCGCGCCGCGAGTTCGGGACGAGCTTTGCCGCGCAGTGGCGCACCTTCGCTGATTCCGTGACGCGCACCGTGCGCGCCGGCGACGGCGGGCCGGGGATCACACCGCTCACCAGGGCATCGTGGGTGGCGCGCTACCCGCGCCGCGCTGCCGACGGCAGCGTGCTCTTCGTCGCCGCCAATGGGCGCGACGCGACCGGGTTGTACGAGATCTCCGCGCGTGACATCGAGGCGGCGTCCGCGACACCCGCCGCACTCGCGACGTCCGCGACTCCCGCGCCCGTCGTCGTCCCCCGCCGCATCGCCCGCCGCAACACGCTCGACGCCAACGTGCGACTCGCCGACGGACGCGTGATCTTCGCGCAAGGCGAGTGGGAAGATCCGTGGCGCCTGCGCTCCGACCTGTGGGTGCGCGAGGTGGCCGGCCGCGAGCGACGTCTCACCCGCGGCGCGCGCCTCATCGCCCCCGACGCCCGCGCGCGCGACGGCGCCATCGTTGCCACCCAGGTCGTCGCCGGTTCCACGCGCCTCGTGCGCGTGGGCTGGGACGGCGCGGTGACGCCGCTGACCACCGCCTCACTCGACACCAATTGGAGCGCGCCCCGCTGGTCGCACGACGGCACGCGCATCGCCGCCACGCGCTGGGTGCGCGGCGGCACGATGAGCATCGTCGTCCTCGACTCCGCCGGCCACAATCCCCGCGTCCTCGCCTCGGCGCGCGCCACCGTGGACGATCCGTCGTGGACGCTCGACGACTCGTCCGTGCTCTTCATGGCCAACACGGCGGGCACCGGCGTGGTGTGGTCCGCCGATGTCGCCACGGGAGCGCTGCGCGTAGTCGGGTCCTCCACCACCTCGTTTGATTCACCGCTGTCGGTGCGCGGCGGCGTGGTCGCGGTAGAGACGCGCGCGGCGGGAGAGCGCCTTACACGCATCACGCCGAGTCGCGGCCCGGAGGTCGCCGTGCGTCGCACCGAGGGCAACGTGCCGTCGCCCGCCGCAGGCGCTGCCAGCCTACTCCCGTCGATCCCCGACCTCTCCACGCCCGAGCCTCCCGCCGTCGCCGACGGCCCCGTGCGGCCGTACCGCCCGCTGCGTCAGCTCATCCCGCGCTTCTGGATGCCGCTCGTCGAGAGCAGCGACGAGAACCGGTCGCGCTACGGCGCGTGGATCGGTTCGAGCGACATCACCGGCCGTCACGCCTACGCGGGGTCACTGGCGTTCGAGCCCGATCGCCGCGAGACGACGGGCGGCTTCTCCTATCGCTACGCGGGCTTCGGCCTGCCGCTGCTCGACGTGGCCGCGCGCCAGAGCTGGGATCACACCGACATCGTGGACACCACCAACGCGCCGGCTGGCGTGCTCTCGCGCCGCCGCCGCTTCGTGGGCACGTCGCTCACCTACCTGCGCCAGCGCGTGCGTACCGCCACCGTGTTCAGCGCCGGCGCCGAGCTGGAGTTCCGCGACTTCGTCACCGACCCCGCGCCGCTCGTCGAGCGGCTCGGCAGTCCGCTCTTCATGAAGACGCTCAAGTACCCGACCTTCAGCGCCATGGTCGGGTGGGCCAACACGCGCTCGCCTATCCTCGCACTCGGTCCTGAAGACGGATTGGCGCTTACCGCCACCGGGCGCTGGCGCTGGCGCACCGACGATGCGTCGGCCACGCGATCGGCCGCGTACGTGGGCACTGCGGCCGCGTACAAGTCGCTCGGCTTCATTCCCGGCCCGGCCCATCACGTGATCGCCCTCCGCGCCGCCGCGGGGACGACCGACGACAAGACCAACAGCGAGTTCGAGGCCGGCGGCGAGAGCGGATCGTCGGCGGAGATTGCGTCAGGAGTCGTGATCGGCGACGCGCGCCGCACCTTCGCAGTGCGCGGCTTCGCTCCCGGCGCACAGGTGGGCATTCGCGCGTTGGGTGCGAGCGCCGAGTGGCGCGCGCCGTTGATGTTGATGAACTGGGGGAGCGGATTTGTTCCGTTCTTTGCGCAGCGCCTGAGTGCCACGGCCTTTGCCGACGCCGGCGCGGCCTGGTGCCCCGCCGGATCGCGCGCAGGTGTCGGTTGCCCGCGCGGAGTAACGCCGCGCGACTGGATGGCGTCGGTGGGCGGCGAGATCATCTTCGACGCGGCCGTGCTCAACTACGACGCGCCGTATCGGTTGCGGTTCGGCTATGCGCGGCCGGTGCGGGGCAGGGGGTACGCCGATGCACCGGATGGTAGTGCGTATTTCAGCCTTGGGTTGAGTTTCTAGCGACAACCACGAAGAGCGAAGGGCGCGAAGGGGCGCGAAGAGAAACATTACATGTACTCCTTCGCGCCCCTTCGCGCCCTTCAATCTTCGCGGTTGTATTAGAATCAAACTATGCCCTACATCCATCCCAGCGCCGTCATCATTGGCAACGTCACCCTGGGGCGTGATGCGTCCGTCTGGCCCACGGCCGTGCTGCGCGGCGACACCGACGCCATCGTCATTGGCGACGAGACCAACGTGCAGGATGGCGTGATCATCCACGTGGACCCCGGCGTTCCGGTGCGCGTGGGCAACCGCGTGACGATCGGGCACCGTGCGGTGATTCACGGCTGCACCATCGCGGACGACTGCCTCATCGGCATCGGCGCCATCGTGCTGAACGGCGCGGTCGTCGGGACGGGGTCGGTAATTGGCGCAGGGGCGGTGGTGCGCGAGGGGATGATCGTTCCGCCGGGCTCGCTGGTGCTCGGCGTGCCGGGCAAGGTGGTGCGACCGGTGGACGACGAACTGCGCCAGAAGATCGAGCACGGCGCACGGACCTACGCGGAGCGGGGTCGGGCGGCCGCGGCGGCCGACGCAGGGCACGCGGCCGCCTCGGCCGCCGCGGCCAACGCGGCCAACGCGGCCGAGTCCTGACGCGCGACCGCGCCATCGCCTTAACTCACGATCCGGCGTTGCGTCCAAGAGTCATGCGACTTCTTCTGCTGATCGCGGCCTGCTCCGTTATCGGCTGCGCGTCGAGTTCGCCGACGAGCGCCACGTCGCCCACGCCTATCGTGCGCGAACGCCTCGACGTGCGCTACGCGACCACGTCGAACGCGCAGCGACTCGATCTCTACTTGCCCGCCAGCGGCGACGGCCCGTTCCCGCTCGTCGTCTGGATCCACGGCGGGGCCTTTTCGGGCGGCAGCAAGTCGCTCGCCGCAAACTCGTCGGCGCGGCAACTGACCTCCAGGGGCTTCGCCATCGCGTCACTTGAATACCGGCTGAGTGGCGAGGCGATCTTCCCGGCCGGGGTGCTCGACCTCAAGGCGGCCATCCGCCACCTGCGCGCCAACGCGGGCACCTATCGCATCGCTCCCGACAAGATCGGCGCGTGGGGGAGTTCCGCCGGCGGACACCTCGCCGCCTTTCTCGGTGTGACCGGCGGTGTCGCCGAGTTCGAGGACGCGTCGCTCGGCAATGCGGGGCAGTCGTCGCGCGTGCAGGCGGTGGTGGACTGGTACGGCCCCGCCGACATGCTGCAGATGGAGCCCGACGCGGTAGCGCAGGGGTGCCCCAAGTTCGGCGGCGTTGGGCACGACGATGCGCGCTCGCCCGAGGGGCTCTGGCTCGGCGGCAAGCCGTCGAGCATTCCCGCGGTGGCGATGAAGGCGAGCCCGGTGACGTGGGTGAGCGCCGACGATCCGCCGTTCATCATCCAGCACGGCGGGCAGGACTGCACCGTCCCCACCAACCAGGGGCGCCGCATGCGCGACGCGCTGATCCCCGTGCTCGGCGCATCGAACGTGACGTGGGCCGAGTTCCCAACCGATGGGCACGGCGGCCCGTCCTTCGGCGCCGCAGCCAACCTCGATGCCATCGCCGCGTTCTTCAATCGCTGGCTGCGGTAGCCGGCTGTGGTTCTTGGGACCTCGCCGGCGTTAGTGAGCGGCTAAAGCACTGCAACTGCTTACCACGGATTTCACGGAAACTGACGGAGGAACACGGATCACTCCTTTGGGGAACCCCTCAAGGGCTTGATCCGTGTCCCTCCGTTCCTTTCCGTGAAATCCGTGGTAAGCACGTCGCAGTTCCCCATCCCCCGCACTCACGAAACCACGAGCACCCGCTCGTACACCGTGAAGTGCCACCCCGAATGAAAGCGCTCGCCGCGCGCCTCGTAGCCGTGCCGCTCGTAGAACCGGCGCAGCGGCACGTTGGCCTGCAGAACGTCGCAGCGCACGGCGGTGGCGCCGTCGCGCCGGCATTCGAGCTCCACCTGTTCCAGGCACCAGCGCCCGATGCCGCGCCCCTGGTGCTTCGGGTCCACGGCGAGGCGGTTCAGGTAACGGGCGCGCGCGTCCGGGTCGTGCCAGTCGATGTTTCGATACGGATGCGTGGCCAGCGGCCGCAGCGTGTACGTGGCTACCAACTCCCCCGCACTCCGCACCCCCCACACGATGCCGTCGTCAACGTTCTCCGCCACGCGCGCACGGGGGTAGGCCGGCAGCCAGTTGGGGTAGCCGCGCTTGCTCAGCCGCTCGCCGGCGGCGGCGAGCAGCGCGTGGACGGCGTCCACGTCGGCGGGTGTTGCCACGAATGCGCTGAGGTCAGTCACGGGAGCGAAAACTCGACTCTTTAACAGGAGCGAAAACTCGCGTCCCGCACCACGCGACGTAACCTCCCGCCCGATCGTTCGTCGCTAATACAGCCTGTGCTTGCAGGCAAGATCTGGCGTTGCGACTCAAGTACTGGTACTATGATCCCCCGCCTCGTGAGCGCACTATTTCGGTCCGCATCGCGACGCGAGTGGCTGTATGTATCGAACGGCACTGTAAGAAGTTAGGACACTGGGTGCATATGCTGGCTTCGGTGTCTTTCTGCTGTCGTTTCAATTCCGTTTTGGTGTCGCTGTGGGAAAAGGTGCTTATCCACACGCCCTTTTCATGAAAGTGACTCTGGTTTGCAAAGTTGTGATGTCACAAGGGGTTATCCGGTTCTTGCGCGGACTCACGATCCGTCTAGCTTGCGGCCCCTGCGCGTGTTCTGCTTGAATCTGCTCAAAGAAGCCCCCCAAGTCAGCAACTGCTTTCATACTGCGGAGAAGTCGCTATGCCCCTGCCCGTGAACCCGCCCAGCTCCCCCGATTCGCTGTCTGCCAACGCGCGGACCGTCCTCGAGAAGCGCTATCTCGTCAAGGACAAGAGCGGAAAGCCGGTGGAGACACCAGAAGACATGTTCTGGCGGGTAGCGACAGTGGTGGCCGAGGCCGATCGCCGCTACGGCGCCTCGGAGCAGGAGGTGTACGGCACCGCGGTGCAGTTCTATGAGTTGATGACCCAGCGCCGGTTCGAGCCCAACTCGCCGACGCTCATGAACGCCGGCCGCCCCCTGGGGCAGCTCTCGGCCTGCTTCGTCCTCCCGGTGGCTGACGCGCTCAGCAACGGGCACGACGGCATCTACGACACGCTGACGTCGATGGCGCTCATCCATCAGAGCGGCGGCGGCACCGGCTTCAGCTTCTCGCGCCTGCGGCCGAGCGGCTCGATGGTGCGCAGCACGACGGGCGTGGCCAGCGGCCCGGTGTCGTTCATGAAGCTGTACGACGCCTCCACCGAGGCGGTGAAGCAGGGCGGCACGCGCCGCGGCGCCAACATGGGCATTTTGCGCGTGGATCACCCCGACGTGCTCGAGTTCATCTCCTGCAAGGAAGACCTGACGCAGGTGGTGAACTTCAACATCTCCGTCGGCATCACGCGCAAGTTCATGGACGCGCTCAAGGCCGACGGCGAGTACGAGCTGGTGCACCCCAGCACCAAGCAGGTGGTGGGGACGCTCAAGGCCAAGGATGTCTGGGACAAGATGATCGCGGGTGCCTGGCGCACCGGCGAGCCCGGCGTCTTCTTCATTGACGAAGCCAACAAGTTCAACCCGGTGCCGCACCTCGGCGCCTACGAGGCCACCAACCCGTGCGGCGAGCAGCCCCTGCTCGCGTACGACGTGTGCAACCTCGGCTCAGTGAACATCGGCATCTACGCCAACAACGGCTCGATGGACTGGGAGTCGCTGCGCGCCGACATCCGGCTGAGCACGCACTTCCTCGACAACATCATTGACGTCAACAAGTACCCGCTCCCCGAGATTGACGCGCTGAGCAAGAAGATCCGGCGCATCGGCCTCGGCGTGATGGGCTTCGCCGACGCGCTCATCAAGCTCGGCATCCGCTACGACTCGCCCGAGGGCGTCGAGTTCGGCCGCCGCGTGATGGAGTTCCTCGATGTGGAGGGGAAGGCGCAGAGCGAGCTCATGGCCAAGCAGCGCGGCGCGTTCCCCGAGTGGGCACAGAGCATCTGGGGTCCCGATGCCACGTGCGCGCGCGACGAGGCAGGGAATCGCATTCGTCCGCAGCAGCTGCTCCGCAACTGCAACGTGACGACGGTGGCGCCGACGGGGACCATCTCCATCATCGCCGGCTGCTCGTCGGGGCTGGAGCCGCTGTTCGCCGTGGCGTTCATGCGCAACCAGGCCGGCGTGATGATGCCCGACGTGAACGAGGATTTCGTGGCGATGGCCAAGGCCGGCGGCTGGTACAGCGACGAGCTGATGGAGCGCATTGCGAAGACCGGCACCATCAGCCATCCCGAAGTGCCCGCGAAGGTCAAGGAGATCTTCCGCACGGCCAATGAGATTCCCGCCGAGTGGCACATCCGGATGCAGGCCGCGTTCCAGGAGCACTGCGACTCCGCGATTTCAAAGACGACCAACTTTGCGCACACGGCGACGCAGGACGACGTCCGCACGATTTACGATCTCGCGTACGAGCTCAACTGCAAGGGTGTGACCGTGTATCGCGACGGCTCGCGCGACGGCCAGGTTCTTTCGACGGGCGCGACCGCCGATGCCGCAGCGAAGCGGAAGGGCGACAACGCCGCCGACACCAGCGAGCTGGTGGAGCTCAAGGAGCACATCTCCGAAGTGGAGATGGAGAACGACCGACTCAAGAAGCTGCTGTTCGAGAGTGAAGCCGAGAACCTGAACCGGCGGATGAAGCGGGCGCGTCCTGGGAAGCTGCGCGGGACGACGATCCGCAAGGAGACCCCGCTCGGCGTGATGTTCGTGAACGTCACGGAAGACGAGAAGGGTCAGCCGTTCGAGGTGTTCATTAACCTCGGCAAGGCCGGCGGCAGCGCGATGGCGGATGCGGAGGCGCTGGGGCGCATGCTGAGCCTCGCGCTGCGCAGCGGGATCCCGATGATGGAGATCCACAAGCAGCTCCGCGGCATCAGCTCAGACCGGGCGGTGGGCCTTGGCCCCAACAAGGTGCTGAGCATGCCCGACGCGGTGGGCCAGGCGCTGTACGAGTGGTGGCAGGACAAGCAGGGGGTGCAGCAGGACCTGCTGACTGCTCAGATGGACACGCCTACTTCTTCCTCCCCGCAGATGATGGTGCCCGTGATGGTGCCGGTGGGCGGTGCGCAGCCGCAGATGGAGCAGAACATGCGCGATACCGGCGAGTTCATTGGGTCGTGTCCGGATTGTGGGTCGCAGCTGGAGTATGCTGAGGGTTGTGTGAAGTGTCACACGTGTGGGTTCAGCGAGTGCGGCTGATGCTCTAATCGCGGATTGACGATGGATTGACGCGCCCCTCCTGATCTTGTGATTGGGAGGGGCGTGGTAATTGGGGGCACGGAGTGGGAAGCTGGAAGCGGGCGGCTGGGATTCGCACGCTGCGGCTCCAGGAGCAGGGCTTGCCGGTTCCGCCGCGAGAACACCCGTGGAGGAGTCGAGATCGCGGCGCGAAGGTCGCCCTAGCGGCGTGATCAACTGCACCAGATATTGGCAGGATTGGACAATCGATCGGCGCATGCGCGGTGCGGAGCAGGTTCGCTTCGAGACATCCGACTTCTTGCAGGATCGTCGAGGTTATCATGATCAGTTTCACCGATCTCGCAAAACGGGGATATCGGAAACTTACGAGCAACGAACCTGCCGTGGTCGCTCTGGGCCTCTTCGCGATGTTTGTTGTCGGGTTCAGCTGCATCATATATGCGAACGCCTTGCTGGCGCACGTGCAGAGCGACCAACGGCGAGTACTAGTGTCCCGACTTGATCGACTCAGTCAGCGCGCTACGCTCGTAGATCGGGATAGCGTGGCCCTCGTGATCCGTGACGTCGCTCGCCTCGATGCGGGCGTAGAAAGCACTCTAGTACGGCGAATGACAGAGTCCAAAGGCGCGCTCCGTGCGACCGACGCGGATAGCATCCGCAAGTTCGTCGAGGAGACACTCCCCCCGATCGTGAAGGAGGGGCTGCGCGCGGTTATCGTACGGGATATTGGAATCTCCTTCCTGGTGGCGCTGGTTCTCATTCTTGCCGTCGAAGGCTACTCGCGCCGGCGCCTGCAAACCGAGCTGCGCGATGGGATTGTCGAAGCCACTTTCAGACGGTTGATTGCGCCGGAGATATTCGAAACCGTGCAAAGGCACGTGATGGGCGCGTCCGTGATCCGTCACGATTGGCGACTCGAGATGGTCCTGCACCGAGATCCTGAATGGGAGGGTGACGATCATGCCCATCTTGTGAGTCGGACCGTGTTTTCTTACACCCTCGTCAACGTGAGTCAGGCCGCAACGGATCAAGAAGTCTACTCTGGCCTCGACGAGGACCACCTTATTGGGCCAGTTCAGCGGACCTTGCCGCGATACCTTCAAGTGCGTGTCGGTAAGAAGGACCTGGAGGACCTGCCTCGCGATCCGTACTCCACGTGCAGAGTGAACTTCAAGACTCTGGTACATATAGACAAGGGAGAGAAGGTCCCGGTCGCTGTTGTCCTCGAGGAGGTCATTCGAGTGCCTGACACGATCACTTGGGTGACAACGCACGCAACGGTCGGCCTGACAGTCGTCATCGACACGTCAGCTGTACCAGAGATCGGTGCGAGCGTCATGGCGCTCCATCCAGACCGCGGATCGCTAGTCGAACAAGTGACTCATAGGACTTGGCACCTCGCTGGAGGTGTCCTTCCCTGGCAAGGCTTCCAGATCAAGACGTTTCGTTGGGCAGACATCACTCCGTCAGGTCCGGATGCGCCCCGGGTTGTCGACGTGGCGCAGGCAGCCAACGATGAGCCGGCGTCGGGATCTGCAAGCGAGATTGGACACGGCTGATTTCACCTAGGTTGCAATCAGCCATAGCAGAAACAACGCGGGAGCGAAGATTTCTCTCTTCGCTCCCGCGCGTGCTCCAAGTCTAGACTCGAAGCCGATGGCACTTAGCCGTGTCCACCACCTAGACGCATGCGGTGTCTCCTAAGTCTTTGAGGTAGTGTTCATCCCTATCTACATGACGCGCAACAATGTACCCCGGTTTCCAGGAGGATGATAGAGGGTACCGGTCAGCTCGAGTCCACTTCACCAACAACTCTGTAAGATAGGTCACCTGCCGGTGAGCGTCAAGCGGAGAGACCTTTCAAGAGTTACCCCCTCGGCCCCCACCCCGGCATCATCCTCCGGATGGAAAGCTCCCCCGCCAAGTAGACAGTGCGATGCGTAACTCGGGGTTTGCGCTCGGGGTGACGCATCAGACGGTTGCGGAAAGGCGGCAGCGCTTCCGACGGCACGCCGCGTCGCCTTGCCGGATACGCCGCTGGAGGCGCCCCACCCCCCCTTGCCCCCCACCCCCACACCCCCTATACTGAACCACATGGTTCAGTGTGCCCACCCCAACTTCGACCTCTCCTTCGGCGCCCTCTCCGACCCCACCCGGCGCGGCGTCCTGGAGCAGCTCGCCCGTTCGGACGCTTCAATCACCGCGCTGGCCGAGCGATTCGACATGACCCTCACGGGCATGAAGAAGCACGTCGCCGTGCTGGAGCGCTCGGGGCTCGTTACCACGGAGAAGGTCGGACGCGTGCGCACCTGCCGGCTCGGCACGCGCGGGCTGCAGGAAGAGGCGGAGTGGATTGAATGGTATCGCCAGCTCTGGAGCGAACGCTTCGACGCGCTGGACAAGGTGGTCGAGGACCTACAACGAAAGGAGCGAGCTGATGCACGCAAGAAGCGCAGGTGAAGCCGCCGCAAACAAGAACCAGACGACGGTGGAGCGGACGTCCGACCGCGAACTCGTCGTCACGCGAACCGTCAACGGTCCGGCGCGCCTCGTCTTCAAGGCGTGGACCGAGGCCGAGCTCTTCAAACAGTGGTGGGTACCAAAATCGTACGGCCTGAACCTGCTGGCCTGCGAGATGGACGCGCGTGCCGGTGGCGGGTACCGCCTGGTCTTCAAGCACGAGGACTCGACCATGGAGTTCTTCGGCAAGTACCTCGAAGTGACTCCCCCGTCGCGTCTCGTCTGGACGAACGAGGAAGGCGATGGCGGCATCACCGTCACCACGGTGACCTTCGAGGAAATCGCCGGCAAGACGCTGGTCGTGCTGCGCGATCTCTATCCCTCCAAGGAAGCGCTCGACGCCCAGTCTGGTTCGACCGGTGCGATGCCTGAGGCCTTCGACCAGCTCGACGAGCTGCTCGCCAGCCTGGGATCCACCGCGTAGGACGCCCGCCGATTGCACGTCCTGCCCATCTAATGTTTGTTGAGATTCCCGAAATTCCCCACCGGGTTGCAATTTTCTGATCCTTCGGGGTATATTCGGTTCCTCAAAGTACGACAGATTCATTCGGTTTTGCTTCTGCCCCCCGGAGGCCGAAATGAAGTTCGTCGAGACGTTCATCAAACGTCCCGTGCTCTCCTCCATGGTGAGCCTCGCCCTGGTGCTCGTCGGGATCATCGGATACTCCCGCCTCCCAGTCCGCGAATTCCCCGATGCTGACCCGCCGATCGTCTCGGTGACGGTCATCCTCCCCGGCGCCAGCCCACAAGTGATGGAAAGCGCCGTCACCGACGTCCTCGAAGAAGAACTCTCGAGCGTCGAAGGGCTGCGCACGCTCAGCAGCACCAGCCAGGAGCAGATCAGCACCATCACCCTGGAGTTCACGCTCGATCGCGAGATCGAGGCGTCGGCGCAGGACGTGCGCGACAAGGTGGCGCTGGCCCGCGGCCGACTCCCCGAAGACATCGAGGAACCGGTCGTCGCCAAGCAGGAGGCCGACGCCTTTCCGATCATGTTCCTGACGCTGACCTCCCCCAAGTACGACCTGATGGAGCTCTCCGATCTCGCCGATCGCGAGATCAAGCCGCGCCTCCAGACGATTCCCGGTGTCTCGGGCGCGCCCATCTACGGCGAGCGGCGCTTCGCGATGCGCGTCTGGCTCTCGCCGCGCGAACTCGCGGCGCGCGGCATGACCGTGCAGGACGTCGAGAGCGCCATTCGCTCGCGCTCCGTGGAGATTCCCGCGGGTCGCATCGAGTCCTCGCGCCGCGAATTCTCCGTGCGCTACCTCGGCGAGATGCACACCGCCGCCGAGTTCTCCGACCTCACCGTGCGCGGCGATTCGGGGCGGCTCGTGCGGCTCTCCGACGTCGCGCGCGTCGAGCCAGGCCCCGAGGACGAACGGTCGATTACGCGGTACTCACGCCAACCCGGCGTCTTCATCGGCGTCGTGCGGCAGTCCAAGGCCAACGTGCTCGAAGTGGCCGACGGCGTGCACCGCGCGCTCCCGGCCATTCAGGCCACCCTTCCCGCGGGGGTCGAACTGCACCTTGCCTTCGACGGCTCCACCTTCGTGCAGCGCTCCATTCAGGAAGCCAAGGAGACGCTGCTCATTACGGCGGCGCTCGTCATCGTCATCATCTTCATCTTCCTCGCGTCGCTGCGGGCCACGATCATTCCGGCCGTCGCCATTCCGGTCTCCATCATCGGGACCTTCGCCGTGTTGTCGGCGTTCGGCATGTCCATCAACTCGCTCACCCTGCTCGGGCTGATTCTCGCCATCGGCATCGTGGTGGACGACGCGATCATCGTGATGGAGAACGCCCACCGGCACCAGGAGGAGCTGCGCAAGCTGCCGGAGGCCGCCGCGATCGACGGCACCAGGGAGATCACCACCGCCGTCGTGGCCACCACCGTGGCGCTGCTCGCCGTCTTCTCGCCGCTCCTCTTCCTCACCGGCGCCACCGGGCGCCTCTTCACCGAGTTCGGCGTCGCCGTCGGCGGCTCGGTGCTCATCTCGGGCATCGTCGCGCTGACGCTCACGCCGATGCTCTCGGCCAAGATCCTGCGCGTCTCGCGGCGCGAGTCGCGCTTTCACCACATCGTCGGCGCCTCGCTCAATGCGGTGACCGTGCGCTACCGCAGCACGCTCACCGCGTCGCTGCAGCGCCCGCTCTGGGTCATCGGCGGCGGCGCGCTCCTCACCGCCTCGGCGTTCTTCCTCTTCACCAACCTCAAGCGCGAGTTCGTCCCCCCCGACGACCGCGGCTTCTTCTTCACGTTCATCATCGCCCCCGAGGGGTCCACGCTCGAGTACACCGACGGCTATCTCAAGCAGCTGGAGGAGATCGTCCACCGCACCAAGGACGTCCGTTCGACGTTCGCCGTCATCGGTTTCGGCGGCGGACCGAGTTCGGGCATCCTCGGGCCGATCCTCGAGGACTGGGACAAGCGCGAGCGGTCGGCGCAGGATGTCATCAACGAGGTACAGCCGCAGTTCTTCGGCGTTCCCGGCGTCTTTGCCTTCGCCACCAATCCGCCGGCCTTCGGCGGCTTCACGCCTCCCGTGCAGTTCGTTGTGCAGCATCGCGACTTCGAGCAGCTGGTGAACGGCATGGATGCGCTCACCGCGCGCGCGTCCAAGATTCCCGGCCTGCTGAACGTGGACACCGACCTGCGCGTGACCAAGCCCGAGTTGGTCGTCACTCTCGACCGCGACCGCGCCGAGGATCTCGGCGTGCCGGCGCGCGACGTGGCGATGACGCTCAACACGCTGCTCGGCGGGCGCGATGTCAGTCGCTTCACCTCCGACAACAAGCTCTACGATGTGATCCTGCGCCTCGACCCGGCGGAGCGGGCGACGCCTTCGGACATCAGCGGGCTCGATGTGCGCGGGCGTAACGGCAATCTTGTCCCGCTCGATGCCGTGACGCACGTCGAGGAACGGGTGGGGCCGCGCCAGCTCAATCACTACAACCGGGTGCGCGCATTCACGCTGTCGGCGAGCATGGCCCCCGGCTTCACGCTCGGACAGGCGCTCGATTCGCTGAACGCCGCCGCGCGCGAAGTACTCCCCGCCGGCGCCACGGTAGACCTCGCCGGCGAGTCGCGCGAGTTCCAGGAGAGCGGAAGCGCGCTCTACTTCGCGTTCGGCCTCGCGCTGATCTTCGTCTTCATGGTGCTGGCGGCGCAGTACGAGTCGCTGCTGCATCCGTTCACCGTGCTGCTCTCCGTTCCGCTGGCGGTCACGGGCGCACTGGCGGCGCTCTTCATCGCCGGGTCCACGCTGAATGTCTACAGCCAGGTCGGCATGATCCTCCTCATCGGCCTGGTGACCAAGAACGCCATCCTGCTCGTGACCTACGCCAATGACGTGCGACGGTCGGGGCTCGACCCCATCGCGGCGATGATCGAGGCGGGGCGCATCCGGCTGCGTCCGATCCTGATGACCTCGGTGGCGACGACGTTTGGCGCGTTGCCCATCGCGTTTGGCCTCGGCGCCGGCGCCGGCAGTCGTCGTCCGCTCGGCTATGCCATCATCGGCGGCATGGTCCTCTCCACGCTCATCACGCTCTACCTCGTGCCGGCCGCGTTTGTCGTCTTCGAGCGGTTGCTCGGACGCCGCGCGGGTGTTGTGCCCGCTCCGGTCGGCGAGCCAGCGCTGGCGCGCGCGGGTGCGGGCGCCGTTTACCGGGAGGTTGAATGAACACGCACGTACGCCTTGCGGCGCTGGTTGCGCTGTTGTCGCCGGTCGTTGCGGTGGGGCAGGTGAAGCTTCCCGTCGTGACCCTGCCCGAGGCGCGGCAACGCGCCGCGCGCATCGATCCCTCGGCGGTGGCGGCGCGCGCTGACGTCGGCACTGCGGCCTGGCAGCGCCGCGCCGCGGTGGCCGACCTCGTCACGCCGACGCTCAGTGCCACCACCAGCTACACCAAGTACAACGAACCCTTCTTCTCCTTCACCGGCACGCCGTCGTCGACCACGACCAGTGCGTCGGTGTTGGCCAACTATGTGGTCATCGGTGGCGGCAAGCTCGCCGCGCGCAAGCGCGCCGAGGCGTCGCTCGACGCCGCCGAGGCAGGTGAAGTCGCCGCGTCGTTCCACACCGCCGCGTCGGTGGATGGCGCGTACTATCGCGTGCTCGCCGAGACCGAACTGTCGCGCGTGGCCGCCGACCGTTTGAGCCGCGCGCGCGAGCAGCTCGACGTGGCACGCGTGCGCGTCTCGGCGGGCGAGACCATCGCCACCGACTCGCTGCAACTCCTCCTCGAGGTCAATCGTGCTCGGCTCGACGTCGCGCGTCGCGACTCGGCGCTTGCTGTATCTCGCCTGCGGCTCGGGTGGATGGTTGGAGAGGGCGCGGCGGTGGATGCCGCGCCGCTCGATTCGGCGCCGCCCCCCGAGTTGCCTCTCTCGCTCGAGGCCGCAACGACCGAACTGCGCGAGCGCGGCCCCGAACTGGTGGCGGTGCGTGCAGTCGAGCGGCAGGCGGACGCGGCCTTGGGTGTGGAGCGATCGAAATACCTCCCGTCGGTGGCGCTCACCGCCGGGTGGCAGGCGTACGATGCCACGTTCTTCCCGTCGTTCCTGCAGCGCAGCGCCGTCGGCTTCACGGTGACGCTCCCCATCTGGGACGCGGGGCGTCGCGAACTCGATTATGCACGCGCTCGTGGGGCGAGCGATGTGGCGCGCGCGCAGCGCGAGGAGCGTGAGCGCGCGTCGAGTGAGGCGATGGCGCAGGCGTGGAACGGCTATCGCACGGCGCGCGTGGCGCTCGAGCTGGCGCAGGTCGGCGTGCAGGCATCGGCCGAGACGTACCGCGTGCAGGGGGCGCGGTATCGCGAGGGGGCCACGACGATCCTCGACCTGCTCGAGGCGCAAGTGGCATTGGGTGAGGCGGAAGCGACGCTGGTACAGGCGCGCTTCGCGGCGCGGTCGTCCCTGGCGCAGATCGAGGCGCTGCTCGGACGCCGGCTCTTCGGCGACAACCATCAGGCACGGGCGGAACGATGACAGACAGAAACGAGATCTTCGACACCGCGCGCTCGCCGCGGCGGCGCATCATTCCCGTGGTGGCCGGCATTGTCATCCTCGTGATTGGCGTGCTCATCGCCCGCCAGTTGGGCCTCTATAGCGAAGGGGCCGATGCCCAGCAGGCGGCCGCCGCTGCCGGCGGCCCGCCCGGCGGAATGCCGCCGATGCCGGTGGACGTGGACACCGCGCGCCGCCGCACCGTGACGTCGGAGGTGCGTGCCACCGGTCGTGTGGAAGCGCTCAACGCGGTGGAGCTCAAGCCCGACGAGTCGGGACGCGTGGTGGAGCTGCTGTTCCGCGAGGGACAGCAGGTCGATTCCGGCACGCCGCTGCTGCGCATTGACGCCGGTCTTCTGCGCGCGCAGGCGGAGCGTGCCGCCGCCGATCGCGACCTCGCGCGCCAGCAGCTCGAGCGCGTGCGCCGGTTGCGCGCCAACAATGCCGCCGCGCCCGCCGATATGGAACGCGCCGAAGCCGCGGCGCGCGCCGCCGAGGCGGCGCTCGCGGTGCTCCAGCTCCAGGTGGATCGCACCACGGTGCGGGCGCCGTTTGCGGGTACCGTCGGTCAGCGGTTCGTGAGTGTGGGCGATTACGTGACGTCGTCCAACCGGCTGCTCGCGTTGCACACGATGGATCCGCAGCGCGCGGTGATCGAGGTGCCCGAGCGGTATGCCAGCGAGCTCCACATCGGGCAGGCCATCGCGTTCAAGGTTGCGGCGCACGAGGGGCGTACTTTCCACGCGAAGGTCGAGTTCATTGATCCGGTGGTGCAGCCCGAGAGCCGGACGATTGTGGTGAAGGCGCGCGCGCCGAATCCCGGGCATTTGCTTCGCGCCGGGATGTTCATCGAGGCGCAGTTGGCAACGGCGTCACGCACTGGCGCGGTGGTGGTGTCGGAAGACGCAGTGCAGCCGCTGCGCACGACCAACATCATGTGGGCTGTCGTGAACGGGAAGGCGAGCCGTCGGCAGGTGCAGCTCGGCGTGCGCGCGGCCGGCACGGTCGAGGTGCTGAGCGGCGTCACTGCCGGAGAACTCGTGGTGGTCGGAGGACTCGAACGGATGAATGAAGGGATGGCGGTGGCGCCGCGGCCGCGGGCGGTGGCGCAATGAAAGCCAAGAACACCATCTGCCTCTGGTACAACGGCGACGCGGAAGAGGCGGCGCGGTTCTACGCCCGCACCTTTCCCGATTCGTCGGTTGACGCGGTGCACCGCGCCCCCGGCGACTATCCGTCGGGGAAGCAGGGCAACGTGCTGACCGTCGAGTTCACCGTGATGGGCATTCCGTGCCTGGGCCTCAATGGCGGCCCGAAGTTCAAGCACAGCGAGGCCTTCTCGTTCCAGGTCTCCACCGCCGACCAGGCGGAGACCGACCGGTACTGGAATGCCATCATCGAGCATGGCGGCGCGGAGAGCCAGTGCGGCTGGTGCCGCGACAAGTGGGGGCTGTCGTGGCAGATCACGCCGGCCGCGCTGATGGAGGCGATCGCCGATCCCGACCGGGCCGCGGCGAAGCGCGCGTTCGAGGCGATGATGCAGATGACGAAGATTGACATCGCAGCCATCGAGGCGGCGCGGCGGGGGTGAGGTGATTTGGTGCGCGGCGCGAAACGCAATATTTCGCGCTTGACACGGCTCGTATCCTGGTAGGACCTCATCCCGCTGGGTGCATCCCAGTGGCGCCCGTGGGCTTCGGTCCACGGGCGTCTTCACATGAGGCAATGAGCAAGGGAGGCGAATCTCACCCGCCGACTAGACGCCGCGCTGACGCCATCGCCGCCACCAGTGCGCCACGCCGGTGACGGCGAGCAGCGACAGCGTGAGTCCGCTCAGCAGCACGACGATGCGCAGCCCCATCCCGCCGACCACGCCGGTGTGCAGCGGGTACAGCACGCTGAAGAGCCGCGCGCCGCGCGGCGCGCGCGTGCCATCCTCGACGCCAAGCACCGCCCCGGTGGCCGGATCGAGATGCACGAAGCTCTTGCCGTTCGGGTGCACTTCGCCCGGGAGCCGTTGCCGTACGCGGAAGGCCTCACCGGGGGCGGTCGGCAGATACAGATAAGACGCAGCGCCCCCGGGCTGTGCCCGCGTGGCGATCGCGAGGAGCGTGTCGACACTGCGCCGTGTGGCTGACGGAGGCGGCGCCGGCGGACCGGGTTCGGCACGCGACGCCGTCACCGCAAAGGCGGCGCGCTGGAACGCGCCGGGAAAGGCGAGCGACGCTCCCGTGAGACCGCCGACGACCAGCGGCAGGGCGGCCCAGAACCCCACCGTGCGGTGCACCGCCAGGGGTGACCAGCGTGGACGCATCGCGCGCCCCCGACACAGGAGAAGGCCAGACAGACTGAGCGCCATCAGGACGAACGCGGCGACGCCCGCCACCCATTGCCCCGGCCGACCGGCGAGGAGATGACTGTGCAGCAGAAAAAGCCAACCCGTGAGGAACTCCGTGGGCTGTCGCGCGCCGAGGATCGTGCCGCGATACGGATCGGCATACACGTACCGCGAGGGAGCCACTCCCAGCCACAGTTCGTACGTGCCGTCGGCGGCGGTCGGCATGCGAACGCGCGTCACCGGCTCGCCGGGATACCGCAACATCACCCGATCGAGCACCTCGTGCAGCGGCGCGCGCGTGGGCGCCGGCGCCACCCGCAGCAGCGATGGATTCAGCGCGCGGTCGATCTCGTGGCGGAATACGAGCGCGCTCCCCGAGAGCCCGAGCACCACGAGCACGACGCTGGCGCCCAGCCCCAGCACCCGATGCAGCACGCGCAGCACCCGATGTCGCACGCGCACCAACGGGCGCACGCTCAGTATCGCACCGAGTAGCTGACGGTCAGCGTGGCGCCGGGCGCCGCGCTGTAGCTCACGTTGCCGACGGGCATGAGTTGCGAGACGATGGGAAAGTACGACCGGTTGAGCAGATTGCGCACGCCGACGCCGAGCGTCCCCGTGCCCACGGCCACGCTGGTCGAGAGGTCCACCAGCAGGTAGTCGCGCACCCGCCGCTCGCCGAACGCGGGCTGCAGCGGGTTGATCTGCGGGCGCTCGAGGAACGCGTCATACGCGCGATCGCGGCGACCGGAGTACAGCACCTGCAGACGCGACCGCCAGCTCGCCAGCGTCTGATGCTCCACGTACGCGGTGAGCTTGGGGGGTTGGATGCGGAAGGTGTTCAGCGGCTGCCAGACACTGTCGGTGCCGACGCGCGTCCAGAACTCCCCCTCGCTCCACGTGTACGTGCCCCCCACGCTGAGGCGTTCGACGGGCTGCGCGTCGAGCGTCAGCTCGATGCCACGCACCCGCTCCGGCGCGCGCACCACCTGCAGGTTGGCGCCCACCGAGGTGCCAAGCTGCGACGCATTGCGGAACGCGGTGACGGAGCCCTGAATCCTCTGCCACGAACCGCGCAGGCCGGTCTCGACCTGATCGACCTGCTGGGGCTTGGCCTCGCGATCGCCGAGCGTGAACCCCGTGGCCGGCTGCCGGATGACGAGGCCGATGTCGGCCAGCGAGAAGCCCTCGCTGTAGTTGCCAAACAGGCTGATGGCGTCGGTGAGCGTCACGACGGCGCCCGCATTCCAGAGCACGGGGCGGAACCGCAGCACGCCGCCGGTGATGTGCACGCCGTTGAGGGCCGTAAAGTCGTCCACCTGCACCGACGCGCGCTCGTGTCGCACACCACCGCGCAGCATCACGCGCGAGACCGGCGTCATGGCGAACTGGGCGAAGAGCCCGAGCGTGCGGAGGTCGAGCGGCGGGACGAACTTGGCGCCCCCCGTCTGCCGGAAGACGCGGCCGTTGCTCTGCACGAATGCGGTGGAGTCGTAGAGGTGCACGGGCTGTTCGGTGATCTCGCCCGTGTAGTCGGCGCCCCAGAGCAGGCTCGCGCCCACGCGGCGCAACAGCGGTGTCTCGGCCTGCAACCGGCCGCCCACCTTGCCCGACTCCACGTACGTCTGCATCACCTGCCCGCTGGTGTACACGCGGCTCGTGGACGGCGTCCCATTCGCGCCCGTGACCGTGACCGTGCGGTAGCGGCGATCATCGAACGGCCGGAAGGTCGTCTCGTAGCGGCGCGCGTACGCCTGGGCGAGCACGCGACTGCCGAACAGTGCACGATGCGTGTACTCGGCGTTGACCAGGGTATTCAGCGTCCCCTGCTGGTGCGGCAGCTCGAGGCCGGTGAGCACGCGCGACTTCTGCTGGTACGCCGGTAGTGTGTTGATGGAGAAGTCGGCGGTGTAGTCGGTGGCCTGCTCGCTGATGAAGTGGTTCATGGAGAGCTCGAGACGCTGCGCCCGCGCCGCGCCGAGCGCGACGCCGACCTTGCCGAACAGATCGTAGTTGTTGGTCTCGGCGAACCCGCCCTGGCCCGTGGGGTCGGGCGGCACGCGGTCCCCCTCGGCGTCGAAGAGCGCCCCCGTACGCGCCGCCGCCACGCTGGCGAGCACGTCCATGCGCTCGCTGGCCGCCGAGACGCGCTGCGTGATGCGCGGTCCGAGGCTGGATGCCGCGAGCTTGCTGAGCGAGGCCTCGACGCTGATGTCGGTGCCATAGCGCAGCACGCCAGGCTCGGCGCGTCGCGTGAGGATGTTGATCACGCCGCCCGTGGCGCCGTTGCCGTAGACCGAGGTGGCGCCGCGCACGACTTCCACGCGGTCGATCATCGCCGGATCAAGATTCACGAAGTCGCGCGACACGTTGCGCGACGTGGACTGCGGCACGCCGTCGATGAGGACGAGGATGGCGCGACCGCGGATGTTCTGGCCGAAATTGCTGAGGTTCTCGGTGGCGACGCCGAGTCCCGGCACCGTCTGCGCAAGCACGGGCCCCAGCCGCGGCGTGGTGCGCGCTTGCGCCTCGAGCTGTTCGCGCGTCACGACAGTGACCGCACCCGGCACGGCCGCAATGGAGACCGGGCTGCGCGTGGCCGTGACGATCCGTTGCGTGAGCGCAGCGGCGACCGGCGCGAGGCGGAAGTCCACCGTCAGCGTCGCCACGGCGCCCACGGTCTGCTGGCGGCGCGCTTCGGGCGCGTAGCCGACGGCGCGGACGCGCACCGCGAAGCTCCCCGCCGCGGTGGGGCGCAGGATATACCGCCCATCGGCATCCACCAATCCGCCCGTCTCATTGCCGGTCTGCTCATCGCGGACCACCACCTGGGCGTGCCGAACGGGCAGGCCGATGGCGTCGGTGACGCGCCCCGTGATGGTCGGCGTCGGCGTTTGTGCCGGGGCCGACACCGCGGTACTCTGAAGCAGCAAACCGAGGACGAATCCCGCGGCGGTGGGCCATACCCGATGGCGGATGGACATGAGAGTGCGTGGCTTGGGAGTGGGACTCGACAGGAGCTGCGAAGTGAAGTGCGCTTAACACTGTGCAGTGGCATTGGTACCTTCCATTGGCAGTATTACGGAGTCAGTGTAGGGTAAAGCCGCACAGGTCTGCCGTCGCGCGCGTGATGCTGCCATTCACCCCACTCGATCTCGCGTGTCGGGCAGAAGGCTCCGAGCTGTGACCTCGCTCGGGGCCTTCATCCTTATCAAAACACGATATCGTACTTGACGAAAAACAATACAAGGCATATCGTTAATCGATACGTGCGGCCAGAAATAGACCTGAAAGCGGAGATCGCATATGCCCGGACGCTCCCCCGATGCCCTCGTCCTCTCCGGCCGTGTCCTTCGCGTGCTGACGGCGCTCAACCTGCTCGCTGGCGTCCTCATAGTCGCGTTGCTGCTGAGTAGTCTCGTCGAGCCGAGGGTCTTTCGCGCGCTCGGCGTGCGGCTCGTCGCTGACGACGCGCGACTGTTCACGGGCATGCGCCTGATCATGGTCCTCGGCGTCGTCTCGGTAGCGGTGGTGCACGTCGTGCTCACGCGACTGCGCGCTATTGTCGAGACCGTCAGCAGCGGCGACGCGTTCGTTCTCGCGAACGCCACGCGGCTGACGACCATCGCGTGGGCCATCCTCGCGCTCGAACTGCTGCACTTCGCCGTCGGCACGATTGCCGCATCCGTTTCCTCAGCCACCGCACCGCTCGATCTGAGCCGCGGCTTCTCCCTCACGCGATGGCTCGCGGTGCTCATGTGCTTCGTGATCGCGCGCGTCTTCGAGCAGGGAGCGCGGATGCGCGACGATCTCGAAGGGACCGTCTGACATGCCCATCCTCGTCAAGCTGGACGATGTCCTCTACGCGCGCCGCATGACTCTCACGGAACTCTCCGAGCGCATCGGCATCACCCTCGCGAACCTCTCGATCCTCAAGACCGGCAAGGCGCGCGCTGTCCGGTTCTCGACGCTCGAAGCGATCTGCCAGACGTTGCACTGCCAACCCGGCGACCTGCTGGCATTCGAGCCCACCGCGGACGATCCGGAGGAACTGTCGTGACGCGTCCAACTGTCGAGACGCGTCCAGCTGCCATGACGCTTCCACCTGATGCAGGCGCGGCGCGCGCCACGGCGCGGCGCGCGGAGATGTCGCCCAAACGGAAAGCCAGGCTGGCCGGCGCGCTCCTCCTGTGCACCATCGTCGCGGGCGGATTCGCCCAGGGCTACGGCGAGGCGAGTTTCATCGTCGCCGGTGACGCCGCGGCCACGGCCTCGCGCATCATGGCGCAGGCGCCGCTGTACCGGCTCGTTTTCGCGGTGTATCTCGTCGAGATGGCCTGCCAGATTGCGATGACGGTGCTCTACTACGAGCTGCTCCGGCCGGTGAGCAAGAGCGCGGCCATGCTCGCGGCCACCTTTGGACTCATCGGGTGCATCATCAAGACGCTGAGCCGGCTCTTCTTCTTCGCGCCGCTGCTCGTGCTGAACGGGGCGGGGTACCTCGGCGTCTTCGATGCGACGCAACTGCCGGCGATCGCGTATCTCAGTCTGCGGCTGAACTACACGGCGGAGACGATGGCCATGGTCTTCTTCGGCCTGCATTCGCTGATGTGGGGCTACCTCGTCCTGCGCTCCACTTTCCTGCCGCGAGCCCTCGGCGCCCTCTCGCTGGTTGGCGGGTGCGGATGGCTGATGTACCTCTACGAGCCGCTCGCGCATCGCCTGCAGGCGGTGATTGTCGGCACCGGCGTCATCGGCGCCCTCGTGAGCGTGACGTGGCTCCTCGTGTACGGCGTGAACGAACAGCGGTGGCGCGAACAAGACGCGGCAAGTCGCCAGTCGACGTATCTGCCCTAGCGCATCGCCCACAGCCGGTGAATACTAGGTAACATCGCGTAACAAAGCGGCGAGCCTGCCCTGCCGCGCGCGCCGGTCCCTGGCATTCACCAAGCTCGGGAGGATCACGACCATGCCGGATGCCCTCAGTTCGCTCGCATCGCTGGCCCTCGCAGGAAGCCTGGCCGTCGAACGACTGGTCACCATCGTCAAGACCTTCTTTCCCTCGCTCAGCGAGGTGGCCCACCCCACCCGGGGCGAGTCGGACGAGCGCGCCGACATGGACCGCCGCCTCCGCGTCCTCCTCGTCACGATCTTCGCAAGCCAGCTGACGGCGTTCATCCTCGCGTCGGGCGACGGCGGCCTCGGCGACACGGTCAAGGTCGGCCCCGCCCAGGGCATCCCGTGGCCGCTCTTCGGCCTGCTGATCAGCGGCGGATCGGCCTTCTGGACGAGCATCGTGGCCTACGCGAGCGCGCTCAAGGATGTGCAGAAAGGCGCGGCCAAGCGCATCGAACAGCTGGAGCGACTCGAGCGCATGGGCGCCACGTCTCCCACGCAACCGCCGGCCAGCGTGGTTAAGGTGCTCTGATCATGCCCACGCTCGTCTATCTCATCCACGGCATGGGGTGCGGCACTTCCGCCGGCGGCTCGCCGTGGTCGGCCGACGTGAAGCAGGCGATGGCCTGCCTCCAGAAGTCCTTCGGGCTCGCCGCGCTGGAGTGGATGGATCCCATTCCGGACACGGTGCCGAAGGGAAGCGAGAAGAAGACGTGGGTGATTCCCGTCAGCTACTACCAGGCGTTCGACCAGTTCCGCGCCGGCGCGGTGGATCGCGCCGCCGCGCTCAGGGAAGTCGCCGGCGGCGCCCTCAGCGACGCGCGCATCGCCGACCTGGCGCGCGAACCGTTCCTCTGGAACAACTGCCTCGATGTCCTGCTCTGGTGGTCCGACAAGGTGCAGGCGCGCCCGCAGGCGACGGTGGCCATCAACACCGCGATCACCGCCGGCGACGCGCTCGCGCGCAAGGCCGGCGGCAAGACACGACGCATCGTCATCGCGCATTCGCTCGGCACCGCCGCCACCACCTACGCCCTGCGCTATCTCGCGGCCAGCGGTCCGTGGCAGGCGACGGGGGGCATTGACCACTTCATCACGCTCGCCAACGTGGCGCCCTTTCTCATGCCGGAGGACGACGTCTACTCGCCGCCGCTCCTTCCCGGGGGCCAGCGTCCGCTCGTGCAGACCTTCGCCAACGTGCGACAGGAGCTCGATCCCATTCCGTGGCTGCTCCCCTGGCGACGCCACGCCAGCGCGCACGCGGGCGCGTGGGCGGCGGGGTGGGCGACGGCCGAGGACATGGGACTGGCGGGGTTGGTTGAGTCGTCGGGCGTGGTGGCTCCTCCCAATGGCAAGCCCGAGATCACGCACGTGCACGGCTTCGCCAACTACCTGCTGGCGCGAGAAGTCGCGCCGATGATTGCCGGCATGATCCGCGGGAGCAACTTCACGCCGACCGAACTGGCGACCGTTGACTGGCCTGCGCAGTGGGCCGCGCTCCCACAACTGGCCTGCCCGAATACCTCGGCCATGACGCAACTGCGCGCGGCGATGGCGACGTTCAAGGCGCACGTCGCCCCGGGAGGGGACCGCCCCGAGGGAGGATGGTTCGAACGTCTGCTGGCCGGCGCCGAGCTGTTGATGGCGGCGAAGAAGTCCTGCCCATGACTCGATATCGCGTTGCGCTTCGGTATGCGGCGCTTCCACTGTCGCTTCCACTGGTGCTCCCACTCGCGCTCGCGGCGCGCGCGCTGTCCGCGCAGGACACCAAGGCGCAGGCGGAGTGCACCACCTATCAGCCGGCCTATCGCGCCACCGACCCGTCCGCGCTCCGCGCGGCGCTGAAGCGGGCCGCGTGGCCGACGACGGAGTTCGACAAGCTGCTCGTGGACAGCGGGCCGGCGGCGACGCTGCGCCGCGTGCGCGCGCGCGGCCTGGAACTGATGTCGCATACGCTGGTCGACACCGCGGGAATCCCCACGGCATGGGTGGCCGTGGATAGCGTGCTGCAGCTGGTGATTGCGGGTGTGGAGCAGGGCAGTGGTGCAACAGTAAGATCGACGGACATTCCCGACATGGGTGCGTTGCGCGTGGTGCAACCTCCGTTCGGGAGCGGCCTGTTGATCGCGGGACGACGGCTCGCCTTTCAGGACGCTGACCGCGTGTCGTCGGTGGCCATCTGCGCGGTGGCGAGCAGTGCGTATGCGCTGCTCGAGTTCCTGCTGAAAGCCGAGCTGGATCGCACCGCGGCCACGTACGCGGCCATCGGTGAACGGTGGACGTTGTTCGCCTCGAGCGCCTACTCGATGACCTGGGTGGAGCGGCTGGCGGCAAGTTGCCGACTCTGGGTCGTCGGCTACGTGCTGAGCCCCACCAGCCAGTGCTGGCGGCGACATCGCCAGCAGTGGACGCTCGACGAACTCGAACCGCCGCGCTGGCGCACGGTCTTCGCGCATCCGACGGCGGGGTTCGAGCCCATCCTCAAGGCCGACAGCGCCTATCGCACGGCGACGCTGGCCGAGTGGTACGGGATCCTGCGCCTTGATTACAGAGGGGACGCCATCCGCACGTGGGGGCTGAGCGTCGCAACGGCGCACTTCGCGTCTGACAAGTACGCGGCGGGGGGCATGTTGCACACGCCGGTCGGGCGCGTGGGCGTCTTCGACGGCCGCGGCGGTCGGACGATCGTGATGCTCTCGGGTGACCTGCTGCGGTGGAGTCCGCAGGCGCGCACGGCGCTGGAGGGGTTGAAGGCGCGGAACGTGGGGGCGATTCGGAGGTCGTTGCGGTAGCCGCTCAGCCGACGGCGGTCGGCGTGCGCAGGCGAGCGCGGGGCGGTAGCGAGACGGCGCGCGCAGGCGAGTGCGGGGCGGTAGCGGCGCGGGGCGGACGGCGCCAATATTCTGGTGACTTGCCGTAACAGATTCTCGCCCGCCGCCCCCGCAGGCACTCGCACCCTGAGGTAATCGCGTCATGCGCTCGCGGCTCGTGCTCGGCTTGTTGTGTGCCCTCCTCGTCGCCTCCAACGCGCAGGCCCAGGCGCGCGACACCGTTGAGAAGACGTACTTCGAATTTCAGGTGACCAAGCCGGTGCGGCATGCGCCGGGCTCCGCGGCGCCCCGGTATCCGCCCGCCCTGAAGGCGGCGGGCGTCGACGGCGAGGTGCTCGTGCAGTTCGTCGTGGACACCCTCGGCGCGGCTGACCTCCGCAGCTTCCGTGTCCTGAAGGCGAGCCACGGCGACTTTACGGAATCCGTGAAGGCGGCACTCCCCGAGATGAAATTCGTGCCGGCCGAGCTGCGCGGCCGCAAGGTGCGGCAACTGGTGCAGCAGCCGTTTGTCTTCGCCATCCAGAAGAAGGACAGCACGGGGGCGACCGTCAGCGTGCCGTCGTCGCGCGCGCCGCAGCCGCGGCTTCCAGAGGCCTCCATCACGCCAGCGCCGCGCGCGGGGACGGTTCGTGCGTGGACGATCGCACGCCGGCTTTCGGCCGACTCTGGAAACGGTGCGGCGGGGTTCTCCACTGTTCAACGACAGATCGGCACCGCTGGCCATCTGCGGTTCGAGATTGAAGCTCCTTCCCGGTTTCCGCAGGCGACCATCGTCAGCCTCGTCGATGTGGCTAGGGGGCGTCGAACGGTGCTCATGGAGAGCACCAAGACGGCCACCGTCTCGACCTTGCCGCGACCGTCTGCCACGGGCATGAGCAGCGCTTTCCGGCCTGCTCCGAATGGCATCAGAGACCTCGGGCCGGGGGAGACGATTGCGGGCCTGCCGACGCGTCATTACCGCGTGACGGGAACGACGGAAACGCGCTACAATCTCGGCGACCGGCTGTGCACAGTGTCGCGGGAGACGGTGACCGAATACTGGACGACCAACGACCCGACCTTCACCGCGATACAGCGACACCTGCGCGAACTGGGATCGGCGATGGTGGAGGGAGTCACCATTCCCGCTGTTGAGTCCAGCGGCATCGCGAGTCTCGGCCCCGCCTTGAGAATCGTGAGTCAGAATGCCGTGCCGCTGCGGGACGGCGCGCTCGCCGTGACGGCGAAGCTCGAGGTGGTCAGTTTCGCGGAGGGAGCACTGGACGCGTCGCTCTTCGAGCCGCCAGAGGGCTACCGGCTGCGCGACCTCTCCTCGAGCCTACCGCCCGCACGGAGCGACTCGATGCGCTTCAACGCGGCGAAGCGGATGTTTGAGCAAATGATGGACACGACGCGGGTGGTTCCCGGGGTGACGACGACGTGCACGGCGTCCAAGGCGCCCTAACGCGTCACGGTCGGTTCGAGTGAGCCTGCGTCAGTTTGCCAGCCGCGTGATTGCCGCGAGCGCGCTGCCCCTCTTGGTCGCGTGCGAACGCACCGAGGTCGTGCGCATCGAGCTGACACGCCGCTCCTTCGAACTCTACGGTGGCGCGCCGTTCGTCTTGCCGGTGCGGTTGCTCGATCGCGACGGACGCATCAGGCCCACGCGTGACCTGAAAATGCGCGTGGTGGCGGGAGACGTCGTGCGCCTCCTCCCAGAGAGGGCCGCGGTCGTCTGCAAGCGCGCGGGAGCCGCGCATGTCGAGCTGCGGGCTGGCGCGCTGCGGGAAACGGTTGCCGTCCGATGCCATCCCATCACCGGCTTCCGTTGGCCGCGGGTCGTCGAGATGACCGTGGGTGACCCGCCGCGTCCGGTGGTCGTGCAGGCGATCTTCGCGACCGGAGCGGAAGAAGTCGTTCACCCGATCTCCCTGACGACGCGGAACGAAGACATCGCACGCCTGCAGGGCGACTCCCTCGTTGCGGTCGCGCCCGGCCGAACGACCCTTGACGCCCAGCTTGGCGGACTGAACCTGCCGATTGGGGTGTTCGTAAGCGCCGTGATCATGAACGACACGCTCGCCCTCCGCGCCGGCCAGTTCCGGAACTGGGTGCTCGACCCGGGCCACTATACCTTGACGGTCTCGTCCGTGCAACCGCAGCACGAGCGACGCTGGCTCGACCTGTTTGCGGAGGGGACGCGCTGCGCGCGCAGCCTGCGCGTGGAAAACACCGTGACGTGCGTGGTCTACGATCGCGGCGCGGTGGTGGTGCGCAACACGCTCACCGACGCGGCAACGCCGGCGCGACGCGCATTCGTGCGGATCGTGCGCACGCCGTAGGCTCTAACCACGCAGCCACTCCGTCCCCGACTGCCATTCGACGCCCTGGGGAAGCGGGTGCGCCGGCGGGGAACTGTTTCCCGTGACCACGATCGCCCGCGCGCCGTGGTGCTGCGCCACCGCCTCTTCCAGTGCAGCGTCGAGGTGATCGAGATACGCTTCCCGTGTCTCCTTTGCGACGGGCACGCCCTGCAGCTGCAGCGTGTTCCGGAGCTTCAGGAGGGTGTTGCGTCGCCCCTGCGCCTTAGCGACAAGACCAGCGCGACGAGCATGACCGCGAAGAGCACCTGGTTGACGACCAGGCCGCCCGTCTCCCCCGTGCGTTCGATCGGCAGGTAGAACAGCGTGAGCGTCCGGGCCACGTAGTCCAGCGCGAACAGCGAGAGCATCAGCGGGATGGCGCTGCGGTACCTGGCAAGCGCGAGCGCGCAGAGGGCATAGAAGGGAAGGCGCGCGACGCCGAGGAGCGCGAACATCGCAATGACTGTCTGCGCCGCGGCCGGGCTGTACGACTGGAGCGGGACGCCGTCGGCGTTGGCCGCCACCGTGGCGCCGAAGAAGATCGACATCACGCTCTGCAGGAACTTCACGAGCAGGACGAGCCCCATCAGCCACGGGGCGATTCTCGAACCGTGATAGGTGTTGTCGAGGCGAGGCGGGAGGAGCTGAGCGAGCATGGCGGTGACTCCGTTGGCGCGGGAGGACGGCGCGACCTCTCGGTAGGCCTACGGCGGCGGCGCGCGGGAGTTTCCTCGGGCCGCCCCTGATGCACCACGAAACAGCCCGGGCGGCGAGCGCGTAGGGTCAGCAGCCACTGGGCCGCGCAGGACAACGACCTCATCCCCGTCAGACGGCAGGCGCGCCGTTCATGCGGCGGCGTGCCCTTGCGCGGATGACAGTGCGGTGGGCAAATTGGTTACATCACGTAATAGCAGCGCAGTCGGGTGACGTCAGTCGGCGGAAGCGGGCGGCGAGCGCTGCATGCAGAGGACGGGAATGCTCGACGAGTTCTCAAACGTCTACGCGGACACCGCCCGCGCCGAGGCCTATGCCCGGCTCGAGTATCCCGGCACGTACCACCTCGCGTTTCGCGACCTGCCGGGCATCCTCGCGAAGTACGTCCGGGGCAAGAGCGCTCTGGATTTCGGCTGCGGCACCGGGCGTTCCTCGCGCTATCTGCGCGGCCTCGGTTACTGTACCGTGGGCGTGGATATCGCCGAGCCGATGCTGGCGCATGCGCGCGCGCTCGACCCAACGGGCGACTACCGACTCGTCTCCGACGACGCGCCGCCGCAACTGGCGGAGGGGGCGTACGACCTCGTCCTGGCCGCCTTCACATTCGACAACATCCCGACGACAGAGCGGAAGATCGAGATCTTCCAGGCGCTCCGCCGGTCGCTGACGCCGCGGGGCCGCATCGTCATCATCGTCTCCGATCCGGCGATTTACCGCCACGAGTGGGCCTCGTTCTCTACGCGGGATTTCCCGGAGAACCGGACGGCGCGCAATGGCGACACGGTGCGCATCGTGATGCTCGACGTGCCCGACCGCCGACCGGTGGAGGACATCCTCTGCACGCCCGACGCCTACCGGCAGATCTTCCTGCAGGCCGGGCTGATTGTGCTGGAGGCCAACCGCCCGCTCGGCCGGGTTGATGAGCCGTTTGCGTGGGTCAGCGAGACGAAGGTCGCGCCGTGGACGATCTATGTGCTTCGGCCGCCAGTGAGGCGGTAGGTGAAGGGAGGAGCCCGCTCTCTCCGAACGCCGCGGTAACGCAGGCCAGCGTCACCGCACCCCGCAGACCACCAACCGCACCTCGGCCGCCACATCACCCGCCGGCGTCGCCGGCCCGAGCCGCGCCAGGCAGGTCGCCACATCACTGGCGAGTCCGATGAGTCCGCTGTCTATCCGTTGCACCAGGCCGAGGTAGTCACCCACTCTCCACCCGGACTCGCGGCGATCGGTCTCGCCGCGCGCCACCAGCGTGCCGTCCTGCGCGCGGATGATCTCCCACGACGCCATCACATGCACCTCACCCTCCGTCGTCGCCGGATTCTCGGCCACGACACCCTCGAGATGCGTGATGTGCAGTTGGACCAGGTAGTCGTGAGGCGCGCGCACCTGCCACGGGGCAATGTCCACCGCGAGAATCGCCGGCACCGCGCGCAGCGCCGCCGCCACGGCGCGCATGATCCCCGCGCTCGGTTCTTCGCCCCAGCGACGGAAGCCCGAGGTCTCCACGCGGGATCCGCGCCGCACGACGATGGCCGTCGTGGCGAGATAGGGCGCCAGGTCCAGGCGTCGCAACCCGACGGAGATGCCACCCGTGTCGCGCGCGCGTGCGGCGGCCTCGGCCTTCGCGCCGCCGCCGAGGATGTACTCCTCGAGTGGCGGCGTCGGGCGGGCGAGCGAGAAGCACCCCGCCACCGTGATCAGGGCGCCAATGCCGAACAGGCGCAGCGTCCTCGCCGTTGGAGCAGTGAGTTGGGTCATCATCTTCCCCCAGTCGGTTTCTTGCCGCGCAGCAGCATATCGGGATTCTGTTCGATCGAGTTCATGAGCTGCCGCAAGGCGTTGGTCGCCTCCTTCAGGTTCACCAGCGCCGCCTCCAACCCGAACCCGAGTCCGGAGTCGGTGGAAAGCAGGCCCTGCGTTTCGTCAATCGTCCGGCGCAGCGACTGCAGGGTGGCGTGCATCTCCCTGGTCGCACCCTTGAGGTCCGTTGCCATGGGGTCGATGGCCGCGTTCGCCGTGGCGGCCAGCGTGTCCACCCGCGCCATGGTGCGGTTGAGCTGCGCGGTCATGGCCGGCACTTCCTTGAGTGCCGTGCGGATCTCCGGCCCATCCACGAGCCGTTGCACCGCCTGGGCCGACGCCACGACGGCCGCGTTGATCTCGGGCATGTCGATGGCCGCCAGCATCTGGTTGACCTGGTAGAGCACCTTGACCACGTCGGCCACGACACTCCCCGCGCCCGTGCCGAGCGCGGCCATGAGCGACGGCGTCGTGGGAATTTCGGGCCACTTGGTGGCCCGCGGCTCGAGTTCCGGCGGCTTGGCATCCTTGCGGTAGGCCAGTTCGATGTAGAGCATGCCGGACACGATGCTCTCCATCTGGAGCTGCGCCCGCAGGCCGTCGGCGATCTGGCTGTCGAGCACGGACTGCTGCGACAGGTCAACGAAGGTGCCGAGCTGGGTGCGGAGGCTCTTGATGTCGATGTCGTACTCCACCTGCACCTGGAACGTCTTGTCGCGCTCGTCGATCTGGATGCGGATCTTGCCCACATGGCCCACGGGGGCGCCCTGGAACTTCACCGGCGCGCCTTCCTCGAGGCCGTTCACCGTCTCCTGGAAGAAGGAGACGAAGGTCGTCCGGTTCGTGAACCAGGTGTTGCCGGCGAGAATCGCGGTGCCGGCAATGATGATGATGACCGCGCCGATCAGGAACGACCCGATGGCGGTGGGATTTGCGCGCATGCTCACGTGACGCCTTCGCTGCTGCGGGTGAGGAAACGGTGGACTGCGTCATTCGGCGGGTGGTCGCGCAGTGCGGCGGGGCTGCCGAGCGCCGTCATGGTCTTCTGCTCGATGTCGAGGAAGAGCGCGCGGTCGGCGATGCGATCGATGCTGGCGAGGTCGTGGGTCACCACGACGATGGTCGTGCCGAAACTCGCCTTGATTTCGAGGATGAGATCGTCGAGGCGGCTGGCGCTCACCGGGTCGAGGCCGGACGACGGCTCGTCGAAGAACAGCACCTCCGGATCGAGCGCGATGGCCCGGGCCAGCGCCGCGCGCTTGCGCATGCCGCCGCTGATGGCGGCCGGGTAGAAGTGGCCGAAGCCGTGCAGGCCGACGAGCGCGAGCTTGAGTTCGACCACGTCCTCGATGGCGTCGGCGCCCAGCATCGTGAACTCCGTCAGCGGGAGCGCCACGTTCTCCGACAGCGTGAGGCCGCCCCAGAGGGCGCCGTTCTGGTAGAGCACGCCCATGCGGCGCAGCACGCGCTTGCGCGCCTCGGTGTCGGCCGCGCCGAAATCGTCGCCGTCGATCAGGATGGTCCCCTCGGACGGCGCCTTGAGGCCGATGAGGTGCTTGAGCAGCGTGCTCTTGCCGCTGCCGCTGCCACCCATGATCACGAACACCTCGCCGCGCTGGACGTCGAAGGTGAGGTCGTGCATGACGACGCGCGCACCGTATCGCATGGTCAGGCCGCGCACCTCGATGGGCGGGGCGCCGTTGGGGCCGGGCACGTGCGTGGGCGGGGTGCCGTCGCGGCCCGGTGTGTGCGTGGGCGGGGCGCCGTCGAGGCGGGGCAGGGCGGCCGGGGCGTGCGTCATATGAGCAGGAGCGCCGCGAGCCAGTCAACGACGGCGTTGGCGAGAATGACGAGCGTGATGCTGATGACGACCGCCGACGTCGCGGCGCGGCCCACGGAGCCGGCATCAGTGCCGGCCTGCAGTCCCTTCATGCAACCGGCGATGCCGATGATCGCGCCGAAGATGAGGCCCTTGAACACGCCGAGCAGCGCATCGGAAAGCACCACCGCAGACAGCAGTCCGTTGGAGAACTGCGTCGTCGTGACATCGAGCATCGCCACGGCGACGCCCAGGCCGCCGAGGATGCCGACGATGTCGGCGTACACCACGAGCAGGGGCATCATCACGAACAGGCCGAGCACGCGCGGCAGCACGAGATGGTCCACGGGGGAGATGCCGAGCGTGGTGAGCGCGTCGATCTCCTCGGTGATCTTCATGCTTCCCAGCTCGGCGGCGAAGGCGGCGCCGGTGCGGCCGGCGATGATGATGCCGGTCATCAGCGCGCCCATCTCGCGCAGCATGCCGAAGCCGACCAAATACGACGCGTAGTAGCCCGCGCCGAAGCGCTTGAGCACGACGACGCCGAGGAAGGCGATGATCACGCCGACGAGCAGCGCGATGAGCGTGACGATGGGGAGCGCGCCCGAGCTGTTGGACTGCACGACGACCCAGAACTCGCGCCAGCGCATGCGCACGCGTCCCCGCAGCAGCAGGGCGCCTCGCTGCATCACCTCGCCGAGAAAGGTGACCGCGGCCTCCGTGGCGTCCCCGGCGGCGATGCCGGCGAGTCCGACGCGGGTCCGGAGGGGCAACACCGGTGACTCGGCGTCCACGGGGCGCTCCGGCACGGCACGCGCGAGGGCGAGCAGGTTGGTGATGCGGTCGGGGAGGCCGTCGGTGGCGAAGTCGAGCTTGTGGGCGTCGCAGTACTCCTGCCCTTGCCGCAGGAAGATGAGGAGACTGCTGTCCCAACTGTCGAGTGCAGCGGCGTCCACCGTGACGACGCGTGCGGCGGGGGCGTCGCCGCCGCCGCGCGCTGCCTCCAGCAATGGCGCGAAGCGCGGGGCGGGGCGCTCCAATTGCCACGCGCCAGACAGCGCCACCACCAGGGCGTTGCCCTGGCGCGTGACCTCGGCGAGCCGGTGCTGCTCCGCGCCCATGCACACCCCTCATGCGCCGCCGATTCGCGACCGGAGTAGGCGCGACGAGCGGCTCTATCGAAGGGTGCGCGTCTGGGGGCGCGCGTGCCATCGCCTGAAAGAACTACGCCGCATCCGTCGGAGGAGGGATGCGGCGAGGGGTGAAGGGGCTCTATCGAAGAGCAGTAGCACTTGGAGTCCTCCGTGGCCCTCCGTGCTCCTCCGTGTCTCTGTGATGAAAACCCCGTCGCCCTACTCGTGCCGCAATGCCGCAACCGGATCGAGTCGCGCCGCCTTGAGCGCCGGGAGCATGCCGAACACGATGCCGGTGAACGCGCTCGTGGCGAGTGCGGCCACCACGGCGAGCGGGGGCACCGACGATTCCACGGGCGTGAACGCGCGAATCGCAAACGACCCGGCCCAGCCGAGCACGAGGCCGATGGCGGCGCCGGTGGCGGTGAGCGTGACGGCTTCCACGAGGAACTGCCACAGGATAATGCCCTTGGTGGCGCCCAGCGCCTTGCGCACGCCGATTTCCCGCGTGCGCTCCGTGACCGAGATCATCATGATGGCAATGACGCCGACGCCGCCCACGAGCAGGCCAACGCTGCTGAGCGCGATCATCACGAGGAAGAACATCCCGAACACCTTGTTGTAGACGTCGAACAGCTTGTCCTGGGTGATGACCGCGAAATTCGACTCGCGACTGGGGCGCAGGCCGCGCAGGCCACGCAGCGCCGCCGTCACCGCGTCGATGGTTTCGTCCTGCCGCGCGGTGGCGCGCGGCTTGATCACGAACGACATCCACCGCGTGTTGGCGCCGAGGCGACGATTGAGGGCGTAGATGGAGGTGATGATCCGCGGCCGCTCGCCGCCCGACAGGAAGCTCGCCTCGTCCTTGAACACGCCGACCACGAGGAAGGGCCCGCTGCGGTTGCCGGACGTCAGGTTGATGTACTTGCTGAGGGCGTCGTCGTCGCCGAACAGCCGCTCCTTGGCCGTGGTGTTGATCACGACGACGCGCGACGCCGAGCGGGCTTCCTGCTCGGTGAAGACGCGCCCATCCACCATGTTCGGCGGGTTCACCTGCGCCCAGTTGGCGGTGACACCGGCGACGTTGACGTTGGAGAGCTCGCGGTCGCGATACTTGGCCGACGCGCCCCAGCCCTGCCGCACCATGACCTCGGCGACACTTTCCACGCGCGTCAGCGCCTCGGCCTCGGCGAAGGTGAGACTGGGGTTCGAGCGCCACTTGCAGGTGTCGCCGCTGTCGTCGCAATGCTCGAAGGTGATCGGGTAGCGCTGCACGAAGAAGGTCGTCGGCCCAGCGGATTCGAACTGCCGGGCCACGCTTTCATTGATGCCGTGCACCATGGACGAGATCAGCACCACCACGAAGACACCGACGGCGACGCCGAGAATGGTGAGGGCGGCGCGCACGCGATTGGCTTTCATCGCTTCGAGGGCGATGGTCACACCCTCGAGCGACATGCGGAGCTTGGCGAAGAAGCGCATGGGCGTCATTCCTGCCGCAGCGCGGCCACGGGGTCGAGCAGCGACGCGCGGCTCGCCGGATAGACGCCGGAGATGATGCCAACACCGGCACCGATCAGCACGCCCACCGCGATGGACCAGGGCGCCACGAAGGTCGGCATCGGGGTCGTGGTGCGGATGAACACGGCGGCGGCGGCACCGAGCGCGATGCCCATCGCGGCCCCAAAGGTGCTCAGCGTCGCCGACTCGATGAGGAACTGGATGAGGATATCGCGCCGCCTGGCGCCGAGCGCCTTGCGGATGCCGATCTCGTGGGTGCGCTCGGCGACGGCCACCAGCATGATGTTCATGATGACGATGGCGCCGACGACGAGGCCGATGGCCGGCAGGGCCACGCCGGCAAGCACCAGGTAGCCCTTGATCTTGTTCCAGAACTCGAGCGCGCTGTCGGAGGTCTCGAGGACGAAGTTGTCCTTCTGCGCCGGGCGCAGCTGGTGACGGGCGCGCATCACGGAGCGCACCGCCTCCATCGCGTCGGGCATCGCCTCCTCGATGGGCATCTGCACCGTGACGGCGTCAATGACATGCGGCTGGCGGTTGAGCAGGCGGCGCACGGGCGACCGGTACGGCGCGAAGACATAATTGTCGAACGACATGCCAAAGGCGCTGCCGCGCGACTCGCCGACGCCGATGACGGTGTACGGGCGGCCGCCCATCTTCACCTGGCGCCCGATCGGATTGACGGTCGGGAACAGGCGCTTGACGAGGTCCGGGCCGATGATGACGACCGAGGCGCCGGTGGTCAGGTCGCTGGGCGCGAAGCTGCGTCCGTCGGTGACGTCGAGTCGCTTGATCTGGAAGTACTGGCCGTCAATGGCCGTGACGTCGGCGGCGCGGGGGCGCGAGTAGGGCGATTCCACCCGGATGCCGCCTTCCGAGTACATCGCCCACAGGGCGCCCGCCGGCAGCGCCTCGACGACTGGCTCCACGTCGCTCTCGAGAATGCGCGGACGACGGTTGTACTCCAGCCACGTTTCGCGGTCGACATCGCCGATGTTGATGTTGGGGCGATGCCGCAACTCGAACGAGTTGATGGCGATCAACTTGCCGACGAGCTGCGTCTCCATGTAGCGGCCCATCCCGTCCACGATGGAGACGACGGTGATGAGAAACATGACGCCGATGCAGACGCCCAGCGCGGTGAAGAAGCTCTTGAGCTTCTGCACGCGGATGGTCTGGAGGGCGAGCCGGATGGCCTCAAAGAGTGGCATGCCAGAATGTAACGGCCGGCGTCGTCAGATGGTTTCGGTGGTGCCGGTCGCGGCCCGCTGGACGCCGCCGGCCCGGAGGCGTGGACCTTCCGTCGGGGCCCGGTGTTCGAGGGAGTGTGGGTGAGTGACGGCGATCACAGGCATTCCGCGCAGGGAACGACAGTTTGGGAGCGGTTCCGCTGGGCGTTTCGGCGGGGAATGGCCGCATCACGCACTGTCTGGAGGGAGGTCTGACATGCACAATCACGTGCGATGGTCACTGGTGGCGGGCATGCTGCTCGTTGGCACGGCCGGTGCCGAGCTGGCGGCGCAGGGGAAGGCGGATGCGCGGGCCGCGACGCCGCGCGACGGGGCGGTGCAGGGCAAGGCGATGGGAGCGTCTGGTGCGGCCGCGCGAACGGCGCAGGGATCGGCCGCCACGGTCACCGTGGTCTTCCGCACGGGCGATCGCGAGGCGTTCGAGCGCTACTTCACGACGCACAACATGCGGGCCAAGCCGCTGCCGCCAGGAATGCGCAAGCGCCTCGCCAAGGGCAAGCCACTGCCGCCGGGGATCGCGAAGCAGGTACTGCCGGCTGACTTGATTCGCATTGCGCCGCCCGTGGGACGGGACATCGAGTATGTCATCGTGGGGGACGCCGTGCTTGCGACGCGGGCGGGCGTCGTGATCGACATCATGCGTGGCGTGCTGCGGTAGCGCGCTCCGAGGACTACGGCGTCACGCGCACCGTCGCCAGTTCCCTGGTGAGCCGATACAGGAACTCCTGCCCTTCGAAGTAGCTCCTGATCGACATGCGTTCGTCGCGCCCGTGGGCCCGCGCGTCCACCGTCGGGTCGCTGAAGAGCCCCGTCACGCCGAACGCGGGAACGCCCCTGGCGCGGAAGAAGCGCGAATCAGTGGCGCCGGTCGCCATGATCGGGATGACGGGAACGTCGCCGAACATCTCCCTGGTCAGTCGCGTGACGGTCTGCATGAGATCCTGCGGAATGCCGAGGATCGGCGTCGGCGGACGCTGCGTGCGGATGAGCACCTTGACCGCGGTGTCGGCGATGAGGCGCTCAAATGCCGCACGCACCGAGTCGGCGGAGGCGGTGGGGTACAGGCGGCAGTTGATATTCGCCTCGGCCAGCTGCGGCAGGGCATTGGTCGCGTGGCCGCCCGTGAGCCCGGTCGCCACGCAGGTGGTGCGCAGCATCGAGTTGTAGCGCGGGTCGGCTGTCACGATGCGCAGAGCCTCGGCGTCGGCGAGGTTCGTGGCCAACGCCTTCATCGCGCGGCCCATTGCCCCGGGCTCGAGATCGGCCATGCGAGAGAAGAAGGTGCGCGTCACCTCGTTGAACTCGACCGGGAACCTATGCCGCCCAACTTTCGCCAGCGCGTCGGCGAGCGCGGTGATGGCGTTGTCGTCGCGCGGCACCGACGAGTGCCCACCGCGGTTGGTGGCGCGCAGCGTGAAATTCGTCGTCACCTTCTCGGCGGCGCCGAGGCCGTGGAAGAGCGGCTTGCCATTGCGCAGCGTGCCGCCGCCCCCTTCGTTGATCACCAGCCCCGCGTCCATCAGTTCGGGGTGGGTTTTCAGCAGCCAGTCCACGCCATTGGCCGGCCCGCTTTCCTCGTCGGCGGTCAGCGCGATGATGATGTCCTTGTCGGGCACCCACCCGTCCTGCTTCATGCGGAAGACGTTGGCGACGAAGATCGACGCCATCGCCTTGTCATCGGCCGTGCCGCGCCCGTAGTAGTAGCCGTCGCGCTCGGTGAAGACGAACGGATCGAGGTCGGGCGACCAGTCGGCCTTGAGCGCCTCGACGACGTCGATGTGCGCGAGGAGGAGGAGCGGCTTGCCGGCATCGGCACCGCGCGTGCCGCGAATGCGAGCCACGACATTGTGCTTCTCGGGGCGCGGGCCACCGACGAAGATGTCGGCCTCGGGAATGCCCGCGTCGCGGAAGCGCCTGGCCATCGCCAGCGCCGCGGTGGTGATGTTCCCCGTGGTGACGCCGGTGTTGATCTCCACCAGCTCTTTATAGATGCCGCGTGCGAGCTGCTGCTGCGGCGTGAGCGCTCCCGGCGTGTAGACCGGCCTGGCGCCTTGAGCCGCCGCGGTGGAGGAGACGGCGATCAGCAAGGCGGCGAGACAGCGGTGCGTCATGGGAGGGCTCCAGGTGGGGAAGGCGGAGGGAAATCTGGCGCACAGGCCGGCGGAGGTGAAGGTTGTACCATGTCCACTATCCGCCAGACCAATTGCGCTCGGCGGACTGCCCCGGGTGCGAAGCCGCTTGCGCACCGACAGTAGCTCCTGGATCTTCGTTGAGGCCACGCAGGAGCGATGGAGGCAAGTATGCGTTTCAGGTCCAGATTCCCGGTCGTCGCGAGCGGCGTCGCGTGCGCCGTGTTGATGGGATGCAGCGAGCAGGGCACGAAGTCGGTCACGGCGGAGACCACGGCGGACCCGCGCACCGCGGTGGAACTCCCCGCCGAGGCGCAGCAGGCCGTCCTCAAGGAGATGCGGCAGATGCTCGGTGCCATGGGTGGCGCGATGGCTGCGGCAGCCAAGGGAGACACCGCGGCCCTGTTGCTCGCCCTCGCGCCAGCAGGGAGCGCGGCCGCCGCGGACCCCGCCATCGAAGCACTGTTGCCGCCCGGTTGGTTGGAGCTGGCGGAACGCACCCATGGAGGCTTCGACAATCTCGCCGCCAGTGTGCGCCAGTCGCGCGATGCGAAAATGCTCAAGGACACCGTGCTGGTGAAGCTTGCAGTACTCAGTGGTGCATGTGCATCGTGTCACGAGACGTTCCGGGTGACCGTGCGCTGATCGTCTGAGTTGGTGGCACGTCCGATGTAGTCCCCCCCTTTCACGGAGCCCCCCCGTGCATGCCGAACTGCTCGTCCTGCGCATCATTCACGTCGTCGGCGCCATCCTCTGGGGTGGCACCGCGATGTTCGTCGCCTTCTTCCTGATGCCCGCCATGGGCATGGCAGGCCCGGCCGGAGCGCCCGTGATGGGCGCCCTCGTGAAGCGGCGCCTCTTCGTGATTGTGCCGACGGTTGCGGTGATCACGATGCTTGCCGGCCTGCGCCTGCTCTGGCTGGCATCCCACGGATACAGCGCCGCCTACTTCGCCAGCCGATCGGGGATGACGTACGCGACCGGGACCGTCGTCTCGATCGTGGCGTTCACGATCTTCCTGACGGTCAGTCGGCCGGCCCTCGGCAGGATGGGCGAGCTGCAGCAGCAGATGGCGCAGGCCGGCGAGTCCGAGCGCGCCGCGCTGATGGCGCAGATGAACGTCGTGCGCGGACGCGCCGGGGCAGCGGCGAAGGCCATTGCGTTCCTGCTCATCATCGCGGCGACCACGATGGCCGTGGGACGGTACATGGACTGAGGACTGGCAGGCGCGGCACGGCAACCGCAACACAGGAGCCCCCCCATGACAGATGCGGTCGCAGCACAGGAATCGCTGGAAGCAGTGCTGAAGGACGAGATCCTCCGGATGTATCAGGATGTCGCGGACCGGCCCGAAGGCGAGTATCACTTCTATCACGGCCGTGAGGCGGCGGAGCTGTTCGGCTACGACGCGGCGTGGCTTGACCGGGCGCCGGCCGGCGCGGTCGCTTCCTTTGCCGGCGTGGGCAATCCGCACCTGCGCAGCGCAATCAAGCCGGGCGAGACCGTGGTCGACCTCGGGAGCGGCGCCGGCCTCGATTCCATCATCGCGTCGTGGGCGACGGGTCCGAAGGGCCAGGTGATCGGCGTGGATCTCAATCCCACGATGTGCCTGAAAGCGCAGGCGCACGCGGCGGCGTCCGGCACGAAGATGGAGTGCCGCCAGGGGCGCATGGAGGAAATCCCGCTGCGGGATGCGACCGCGGACGTGGTGATCTCCAATGGCGTCATCAACCTGTCGTTCCAGAAGCGCCGGGTGATCCAGGAGCTGTTTCGCGTGCTGAAACCCGGCGGACGCCTGTCGTTCACCGACATCGTCAGCGCGAAGCAGCTCTCGCAGTCCATCGTGAACGACCCGAAACTCTGGGCGAGCTGAATCGGAGGTGCTCTCCTGGAAGGAGAGATGTTCAGGCTGCTCGAGGAATCCGGCTTCACGCGCGTGCGCTCGGTGGTGGTGCCGAACTTCAGATTTCGTAAGACCTCGACGCAGAACTCGGCCGAGGCCTACGGGGTGAAGGCCGTGCTGTTTACGGCGGTGCGGCCGGCGTCGTAGGACCGGCCGGCGGCGCGACCGTCCACGTAGCGCCAGACGGCGGCGCGGTCGGTGACGCAGCCGGCGCCGCCACGGACGCCGGCGACGCGGCGTGTTGCGCGCGCGGGAGCTATGGCTTGAAGACTCCCGCGTCGCGCAACGTGCCGTTCCATGGCCGCAGCCAAACCATGCCGTTGAACGCGTGCGCCAGGTAGCGATTGACGGCGTCCATTTCCGCAGGCGTGTACTGCGTCTTGTGGCACGCGTATTCCTCGCGCTGTGCGGCGAGGTCGCGCTCCTCGAACGGTACGCGCACGGTCAGCAGGGCCTCCGCCATTCCAGCCACACCGGGCCTGGCGGGCGGGGCGGTACGCAGGCGCTCTGTGGGAAGTGAGGCGTAGAGCAGGTCGAGACTCGCATGCCGCGCGTCGCGCTGCACGATCTCGGTCACGACATCGCCGACGAGGCGATGGTCGGGGTGCCCCGTGCCGCCCTCGGGGCCGAAGGTGATGATGACGGCCGGATTGAGCGAGTCGACGACGGCGACGAGCGCCGTGCGCAGCTTGCCGAGCGCGTCGAACGATGCGAGGCCGCCGTCGGGGAGACCGAGGAGGTGGAGCCCCTGCACGCCGAGCCGGCGGGCGGCGCACTGCGCCTCCTTGGCGCGCGCGGCGGCCAGCTCGGGCCCGGCCGGAATGCCGGCAAAGTCGCGAATCCCCTTGGCGCCGTCGGTGGCGATGACGAGATGCGTCTCGCGCCCTTCGCGCGCGAGCTTGGCAAGCAGCGGAGCAATGACGCGCTCGTCGTCGGCGTGGGCGAAGACGGCGAGGACGGGGCGGGTGGACTGCGCGGGCACGGCGAACGGCGCGAGCGCGGCCAGGACCGCGGCGGCGAGGGCAGAGCGGGAGAGTCGCATGACGAAAGGTGCAGTGGCTCGGGGCGGCCCGCGAGAGACTGGTGGTCGCGAACCCTGCGACGTCTAATTGACCCGACGGCATCCTTCCGCACTCGGTTGCGGGCGGAGTCAGGCGTGTTTCCTTTCACGCGTTGCAGCGGGTGCTTCCACTGGAGATTCCTCTGTCCCTGCCAATCCCGGCGATCAGCCCCATCGCAGCGCACGAGATCGATGCGCTCGCGGCACTCATGCGCGACACGATCGAGCCGCTGACATTCTACAACGAACGCGCCCGGCGCGCGGAGCTGGCGCGGTACACGGCCGACGGGCTTCGTGCGCTGATTGCGGCCGACCCGCAATCCGTGATCGTCGCGCGCGACGGCGGCCAGCTGGTGGGGTTCTGCGTCAGCCGGTTCGACGACGGCACGATCTGGCTGTCGTGGTTCGGCACCGCCGTGCACGCGCGCGGCCGCGGCATTGGCGCCGCCCTGCTCGCCGCACTCGCCGAGGCGCTGCCGTCCCGGGGCGCGCACAAGATCTGGTGCGACTCGCGCGTGGAGAACGCCGCATCCCGTTCAGTCCTCGAGCGCTTCGGCTTCCGACGCGTCACGACGCTCAAGAACCACTGGTACGGCCAGGACTACTATCTGTGGGAGTGGTATCCGATCTGAGTTCTTTCTGCGGCCGAGAATTACTGCAACTGCTTGCCGCGGATGTCACGGAAACTGGCGGATGCACGCGGATCCGACCTTAAGAAACTCCCAAGGTCGGATCCGTGTTCATCCGCTCCCCATCCGCGTAATCCGCGGCAAAGCAGTTAGCAGCCAAGGCAGAGGCCGCGATTCGCCGACCGCCATCTGCCGTCCGCCGTCCGCCGTCTGCCGTCCGCTACAAATTCACATGCACCACTTTCGCCGGCGAAAACCCGTTGAATGTCGTCGCCGAGGCATACGTGTACGCGCCGATCATCTCGCTGTACACGAGGTCGTCGCGGTTGAGCGCCGGCAGGTCTTCGGCCATCGAGATCACGTCAAAGGCATCGCAGGTGGGGCCGAAGACCGCCGAGAGGCGCGTCTTCCCCCGCTTGAAGGCCTTCACCGGATACTTGCAGTGGTCGAAGATCTGCCCGGAGTACGTGTGGTACACGCCGTCGTCGAGGTAGTACGATGGTTTCCCCTCGCGCACCGACTTGCCGATGATCTTCGAGACGGCCGTGCCCGCCGTCGCCACGAAGAAGCGCCCGGGCTCGGCCAGGATCTCGATGTGCTTCGGGAAGAGCCGGTTGAGCTCGGAGTTGATGATGCGCGCGAGCTCGCGGAACGGGCGCACCGAGTCGTCGTACGGGGCCGGGAAGCCGCCGCCGATGTCCACCAGGTTCATCTTGGCGTAGCCGCGCGACTGCGCTTCGGCGTAGATGTCGGCGGTGAGGTTCAGCGCCTCCACGTAGTTCGCGAAGTTCGTCGTCTGGCTCCCGACGTGGAAACTCACCCCTTCGACGACCAGCCCCTGCCGGTGCGCTTCGAGTATCAGGTCCACCGCCTCGCCGGGCGGCGCGCCAAACTTGGACGACAGCTCCACCATTGCGCCGGTGTTGGAGACCTTCAGGCGCAGCACCAACCCGGCATGTGGCGCGTGCTCCCGGATCTTCTCGATCTCGTCGTAGTTGTCGAACGTGACCAGCGGCTTGTACTGGTCGAGTTCCTTGAGCGTCTCGACCGGCTTGATCGGGTTGGCGTAGATGATCTTGTCCCAGATCCACTGCTGCCGCTCGCGCGCCGGCATCCCCTTGATGTTCTCGTGCACGAGGTCGAACTCGGGCATGGAGGCGACGTCGAAACTCGACCCCTCCTCGAAGAGCGTGCGGACGACCGCCGGATCGGCCCCCGCCTTGACCGCGAAATACGGCTGCACGCGCGGCAGGTGACGCCGGAACGTGCGAAAATTCTTCCGCAGCTCGTCGTGGTCGATGATGAGCACCGGCGTGCCGTGCTCCTCGGCCAGCGCCTTCAGCCGGGCCTTCGAGATCATTCGCCGTCCTTGACGAGGAAGTTCTTGAACTGCCAGGGATCCTTGCGGTCGAAATCGGGCTTCGTGTACCCGGGGAACGGGTTGCGATAGTTCTTCAGCGGCGTCCAGTCGGACGGCGTCGAGATGAACTTGCCGAGGTACGGCTTGGCAATGTCCAGCACGAACTCGTGCGGCAGGTCGTCCGGCACGACGACGCCTTCCTCCGGATTCTGGATCATCCACGCCGTCGCGGCGACCACCGAAATGGCCACCTGCATGGTGGTGGCGTTCTGGTGCGGCACGAGGCGGCGCGATTCCTCGATGCTGAGGTCGCTGCCGGTCCACCACGAGTTGTACGGATGCCCCATCAGCAGCGCGCCGAGGATGTCGGAGCCGCTGGTGATTTCGTCGTTCATGATGCGCTGGTTGTCGTTCAGCTTGTAGTCGTAGCCGCGCATCTCGTTGAGCGACGCGATGGCCGCGTCGCTGGGGCAGTAGGCATAGTGCACGGTGGGGCGGTAGACGGCCTTGCCCTTCTCCCACACGGTGAGGTGGTCGGAGATCGTGAACGCCTCGCCGTGACGGACGACCATGCCGCGCACCGTGTAGTTGGGCACCCAGGTGCGCACCCATGTCTCCATCCCCATCCGCGCCAGGCAGATCTGGTTCTTCGGTCCTTCCTTGTGCTTGAACGCGAACTTCGGGAGTTCCTTCTCGTGCGTGCCCCAGCCCATCTCGGCCGTGGTCTGCCCCTCCTCGCGGAAACCTTCGATGCTCCAGGTGTTGACGAACTCGTCCACCTGCTTGGGCTTGTCGCTGATCTGCGTGTCGCGCTCGGAGCAGTGGATCACCTTCACGCCGAGCTGGTGGGCGAGGTGGTTCCACGCCTGCGTCTGGGCCAGCTCGGCGATGCGCTCGGCCTTGCGCGCCTTGAACTTCTTGTCGGCGAGCGATGCCGCGGCGATGTCGAGGAGCCCCTGCTTGGTGAAGTGGGAAATCAGGCCGGGATTCGCACCGTGCTCGAGCACGGCCGTCGGGCCCTTGGTCTTCCACTGCGCCATCAGGCGGCGGACGTTCATGTGGCGCCAGTACAGCGTCTTCTCGGTGGGATGCTGCTTCGGACCGACCGCGTACGGATCCCAGAGTTCCGTGGACGTGTTCACGTAGAGCACGCCCTTCTTGTGGCACCAGTCGAGGATCTCGCAGGCGTCGATGTTCCACGCGAGGTCAATGATGACGTCGCCGGCGCCGACGTACTTGCCGAGAAGTGAGCCCATGTTCTTCTCGGTGACGCGGTTGCGGACAAACCGGACGCCCTGGGCGGTCCACTGTTTCAGCTTGTCCGAGCGGTCCTCGAAGTCCATCACGGTGATGTTTTCGGGCGCCACCTGGAGGTACTTGAAGAGAATCGGCAGCGTGCACTCGGCGACGGCGCCGTAGCCCACGAAGAGGATCTTGTTTTCGAAACGGGTCATTTGAGATCGGAGGGTGGATGTCGGCGCTCGGTCCGCGGCGGCGAGTGAACGCGGGCGCTGCGCGCGCAACTGCAATTGAATCAGGACGACACCAATTTGCCAGCGAATCCCCGCGACTGGCGCCCGCCGCCGCGGTCGCGTCAATTGGAAGTTGTCGCGGCTCGGTGCCCGTCGTGGGCGAACGCCGCTGACTCGCTTGGAGGACCCATGCGCAGCTACGCGCTCGTTTCTGGGATGTTCCTCGCCCTCATCGCCGTCGCGCATCTGGTGCGCGCGTTCATGCGATGGCCCATTGTGATCGCCGACCTGACGCTGCCCGTGTGGGGCTCGGTGGCGGCGTTCATCGTCACGGGGGCCCTGGCGTTCTGGGGATTCCGGGAGGGACGGCAGAAGTAGCAACCGTAGGCCAAGCCCCCCATCCATTCATCGATGGACGACTGCGCAGGCAGCGCGGGAGGGGGCTATGTCTCGTTGGGTACGTGTCGTCGTGCTGCTCCTGCTGGCCGCTTCAGCCGGCGCGCAGGCGCCCGCCGCGGGTGTGGAGTCGGCGGGAGCCAGCCACTTCGGTGCTCCCGCGCTCAAGGTGACCACGCTCCGCGGGCTGGGGGCCGTGATGTTTGGCGGCCGCGGCGGCTGGAGCATCTCGCCGACGCTGACACTCGGCGGCGGCGCGTACGCAACGATAACGGAAGTGGACGCGCGCGACGGAGCGGTGCCCTTCGCGCCGGGGCCGCTGGACATCAAGTTTGAGTGCTTCGGGGTTGAGCTGGAGTATGCCACGCATCGTGCGGCGCCGACGCACGTCACGCTGACATCGTTCATGGGCGGCGCCGCCGCCCACAACGCCCAGGACAAGAGCGACGACCAGTTTGGCGAGACCGACTTCATGCTCCTGTGGGAACCGGCGGTCGGGGTGGAGAAGCGGATCACCGCGTCACTGCATGTGAACCTCGCGCTGTCATTCCGGGTAGTCCACGGGGTGGAGCAGGCGGGGCTGACGGCCGGTGACCTGCGTTCGGCGGCCGTCACGCTCACGGCCAAGTTTGGCAAATTCCGCTGAGCGGGGCGGGTGACTGGAGGAAGACATGCAGCTGAAGTTCATCAGTCTCACGGTGGCGGATCAGGCGCACGCGCTCGACTTCTACACGCGCGTGCTGGGCTTCGAGAAGATGGCGGACATCCCCATCGGGGAGTTTCGCTGGCTCACGGTGACGTCGCCGGAGGGCATCGCGGGCGTTGAACTCGTGCTCGAGCCCACGGCCTTTCCGCCCTCGAAGGTGTATCAGAAGGCACTCTTCGGCGCGGGAATCCCGGCGACGGCGGTGATGACGAGCGACATCGAGGCGGAGTTTGCGAGGTTGTCGGCGCGCGGCGTTGTCTTTCGCGGCGCTCCGACGCGCATGGGTCCCGTCACCGCCGTGACCTTCGAGGATACCTGCGGCAACCTCATCAACCTGGTGCAGGCGCACGAATGACGGCGGCGCATTCCGTTCGGCATGAAGCACATGGCGCTCGCGGCGCGTTCTTCGTCGAGGTCAATGGGGAGCGCGTCGCCGAGCTGACGTACCGGCGCTCGACCGAGGCGCTGGTCAACATCGAGCACACGGAGGTGGCTGACAGCCTCCGAGGGCAGGGCGTGGCGCGCCTGCTGCTCGACGCGGCGGTGCACTGGGCGCGCGAGAGCCACACCCTGCTGACCGCGACGTGCTCCTATGCGTCCGTGCAGTTCGCGAGGGATACGTCCCTCAGCGACGTGCTCGCCCCCGATGCGCTCACCGCGCCCGTCGCCTGCGAGGTCCGGCGTCCCAAGAGCTGACGGTCGGTGGCCGCTGGTCGCCGCGCCCGAAGGGCGCGGACCGCTCAGAGTTCGCGAATCCAGACGTTGCGAAAGGCCACCGGGTTGCCGTGATCCTGCAGCATGATCGGCTCCTTGTCGCCGTGCTTCTCGTAGAACGGTTGCCCCGTATAGACCGTGTTGCCCTTCAGCGCGACATGGTCCTGCACGAGGACGCCGTTGTGGAAGACCGTGACGATGGCCGGTGACGTCACGTTGCCCGCCGCGTCACGCCGCGGGGCGCGGAAGACGATGTCGAAGCTCTGCCACTCGCCCGGCTTGCGGCTCGCGTTGACGAGCGGGATGGCCTGCTTGTACAGGCTGGCGGCCTGGCCGTTGGAGTAGGTGCGGTTGTCGTACGAGTCGAGCACCTGCACCTCGTAGCGCTCCATCAGGAAGACGCCGCTGTTGCCGCGCCCCTGGCCCTCCCCGCTGACGACGGCGGGCGTGCGCCACTCGATGTGCAGCTGGCAGTCGCCGAACGACTGCTTCGTGCGCAGGCCGCCCGAACCGCGCACCGGCATGAACGCGCCGTCCTCCACCTTCCAGCGCGGCGTGGTTCCCTCGGGAGCGCGCACCCACTGCGAGAGGTCGGTGCCATTGAAGAGCACGATCGCGTCGGAGGGCGCGGCCGTGCCGATGCCCGGCGTGATCACCCTGGGAACGGGCTCCCAGACCTCGGTGGCCCTGGGGTCGGTTTGCGCCTGAAGCGTCGCGGCCGTACTGGCGACGAGCAGCGGACCGAACGCGAGCCTGATGAAGGACGAGCGGCGTGAGTCTGACATGGCGGTGTGGGCTGCAGTGCGATGGGCGAAGGCGGGCACAGCCCGCGGACTCGCAAGCTGGCATCGGGCCGGTGGAATTTCAATCACGAGTGCGCGCCCGTGTGCGGCGCGGCACGTTCAGGTGCGCCGCCGCCGTCGCGGCGCTGCAGCTCGCAGCCGCGAGGAAGAGCGAGGAGATCCGAACACGGGACCGCACGGCCCCAGGTATGAGCGATACCCGACGCATCTCGTCAGCAGCGGCCGAGAGCGAGCGGCGACGTCCACGGAGGGCTTGCGGTGCGCGCTCATGGATCACAACCTGTGGGAGGCACGCCACGGAGGGTACGCCCGGCGGATGGCCGGACTTCTTGCGGATACTCGGCGGCCTCGCGAGGTAGTTCTGCACCGACTCATCAAGATCTACGACTGGCTCCGGGCGCGCGGCGGCGCGCCGCGCGCGGAAGTGCACTCCGTTCGCGGTTTTCGCGTGGAAGTCACCAACACCCGGCCCGACATCGCGACGGCGGCGGTGCTGGAGCGTCTCGACGACGCGCTCGCCTTGATCGAGTGGTATCAGCCCATCCGGTTCGCCCACCTGCGGCGCGACATCCGGGTGATTGTCGTGCAGCGTTTCGCGTCGCGCGGGGCGTACCTGCACGAGCACCGCGCCATCCTGGCGGAGCTCACGTTTCTGGCGCGGCGGGACATCGGGCCCGAGATCGTCGCGTCGTCGGTGTTGCATGAGGGCGTGCATGCCCGGACCTTCCGCCTCGCGCGTTTGCAGGCGGGGACGCAGCCGGCGCGGGAGGAACGCATCTGTCGGCGTGCCGAGCTCGCGTTCGGTCGCGCGCTGCCGGCGGCGTCGGGGGCGCCGGTGATCGCGCGCGCCCTGGAGTCTTTGGCCCTCGACGATGCGGATGTCGCGCCGCGATTCACGGCGGCGGAAGGCCAGGCGGCGGTGGAGCGGGTTGACCGCGCCCTGCAAGGAGAATCATGACGCGCGTGCAGGCGAGCGAAGCGGGGCGGTGGCAGTCGGCGCTGGGACGCGCCTATCCGATTTGGGCGGGCATCGTGCAGACCGTCGAGGGGCTGGCGTCGCCACTCGACATCGAGTGGAAGCCCTCCAAGATCGCGTTTGGCCACGTGTGCCTGCTCCGGCACAAGAAGCGAACGCTGCTCTACCTGCTGCCGGAGGAGGCCAGTGTGACCGTGGCGATCGTGCTCGGGGAGCGGGCGTACGGGCTGGCCATGGTCAGCGCGCTGCCTTCAGCGATCAAGACGTTAATGACTGAGGCACGGCCGTACGCGGAGGGACGCGGGATCCGCGTGCCCGTCCGGACGGTGCGCGACCTCGCGAAGATCCGGAAGCTCGTCGCCATCAAGATGACACCCAAGTGACACGCAGTCTTCCTTTCACTTTCACCTCGGCACATGATGCGCGGCAAGCCCTCAATCACCATCTCGGACGACGCCCGCAAGCGCGCCGTCGCCTCGATCCAACGCTACTTCGTCGACCGTCTCGAGTTGGAGATCGGCGACCTGAAGGCCGCGCTGGTGCTCGACTACTTCCTGGCGGAACACGGTCCGATGGTCTACAACAAGGCCATCGCCGACGCCAAGGCGTTCTTCGACGAACGCTCGGCCGACCTGGGCGCCATCTGTTACCACGAGGAGTTCCCGTTTTTCAACGAGCGCAAGCGCTCGGGGTAGCCGAATGAGTCTCACGCATCGTGCACGCCGCCGGAACCAGGTGATGCTGGCACTGAATCTCGTGCTCTTCATCACGTACAGCATCTTCATGATCATGGGCAACCGGCCGTTCTACAGCTGGCTGATTCTCCTCGTGCTCGGCGCGAACATCCTTACGCATACGGTCATCCTGCGGTCGCGGTAGACGGCGACGTCCTCTGGCGGTTCGCCCAGGTCGGGCGCACCGTGAATTCGGAGTCAGCACACGTGGTCGCTGGAGAGGCAGTGAGGTGCGAGATGGGCAACACGATGCAGTTCCAGGGTGACAAGTCCCCGTCGATCGGTCCGAAGTGCGCCATCGTCGGCTGGTACGTACTGTGCTCGGCGGGTGCCGTCTGGTTCGAGCTCCTCCGTGCGGATGCATCAGCACCTGCGGGCGATCCGGCGCGGCAGGTCCTCCTGCTCGCCTGCGTTGCGGTCTACGTTCTGAGAGCGGCGCACACGCTGTTCGCGTTCGTGCAGCGCCGGGTGCCGTGGTGGGAGGCGGCCTGGGGGGGAAGCATCATCGGGTGCGTCCTCTTCGTCTTCCTCCTCTTCGGCCTGCGCACGCCGCAGCCCCTGGAGCTCCTGGATGCGGGCGGGCTGCTCCTCTACGCCGCCGGCACGTACCTCGGCACGGCATCGGAGTGGTCACGACACCGCTGGAAGGCGCGCCCCGAAAACCGGGGCCACCTGTATACCGAAGGACTGTTCCGACTCAGCCGCCATGTCAATTACTTCGGCGACCTGCTGCTGTTTGCCGGACTCGCGGTCCTCACGCGGCAGCTGTGGGCGGCCATGGTGCCACTCGGGATGGGACTGAACTTCGTGTTCATGATCATCCCGGCGCATGATGCGTATCTCGCGTCGCACTACGGCACTGAGTTCGAGCAGTACGCGCGTCGAACGCGGAAGCTGGTGCCAATGGTGTATTGAGGATCGAGCCGCGCCAGGCGCGCGGCGATCGCCCCGAAGATGGCGAGGCCGACGGCCTTCCGACGATGCATATTGGTCTGCCGGCCGCAAGCTGGGTCGCCCCGGGCGTCCGGGGCGACCCAGCGCTCGTGGTGTCCCCTCCAACCCCGCACCCCCATGCGCCCCTTCGCCCTGCTCCTCCTCGCCGCACCAATCCTCCTTCAGGCTCAGTCGGCGTCGCTCACCTACCGCCTCGGCAAGGACACCCTCGCCATCGAGCAGTACACGCGCACGCCGACGGCGCTCACCGGCGAGATGATCCAGCGCAACGGTCCCGCCATTGCGCGCATCGCCTACTCGGTGACGCTGGGCAAGGACGGACGGCCGACCGCCGCGCAGCTCAAGCGCATGCAGGCCGACGGCACGCCGGCGCCGACCGGTCCGCGCGAAGTCCGCTTCACGTTCGGCGCCGACTCGGTGATCCGCGAGACCGTCTTTCCCGACTCCGTGCAGCGCCGCGCCTTCGGCGCGAAGGGCGCCCTCCCCAACTGGCCGACCTTCGTGTATGGCCCCACCGAGTTGCTTGCGGCGCTTCGCAAGCGCGGCGCCGCGGACTCGCTGCCCGCGATCGGCGCCGCCGGCAACCTGGGCTTCACGGGCTTCACGTCACTCGGCGGTGACTCGGTGCGCTTGCGCGGCGCCGGCTACCCGATGGTTCTGCGCTTCGACGGCAGCGATCGCCTGCAGAGTGTGGACGGCACCGGCACCACCAACAAGGTGGTCGCGACGCGTGCCACTGGCGGCATGGACTTTGCCGCGATCGCGCGCAGCATGAAGCCCACCGGCGCGCTCTCACTGCGTGAGACGGTACGCGGCGCCTTCGGGCCCGGGGGCATGGTGGTGGTGGACTACGGCCGCCCGATGGTGCGCGAACGCACCGTCTGGGGCGGTACACTCGTCCCGTTCGATTCTGTCTGGCGCGCCGGAGCCAATGACGCCACGCATCTCTTCACCACGCGGACGCTCACCTTTGGCAGCGTCACGCTGGCGCCCGGGATGTACACGCTCTGGGTGCAGCACACGCGAGACCGCACTCTGCTGATCATCAACCGGCAGACGGGGCAGTGGGGCACGGTCTACGACGCGACGCAGGACGTGGGACGCGTGGAGATGCAGTCCGCCGCCGCGCCCGGTTTCGTGGAGACCTTCACCATCGCGGTGCGGGCACTCGGCGGACCGCGCGGGGTAGTGGAGTTGTCGTGGGGCGACCGCGTCATGTCGGCTCCGTTTACGGTGAGTGCGGCGAGGTAAGCCAGATGGGGAGCGCAGGGCGGGCTGTTGCGACGGTGATGTGCACGGTGCTCGCCCTGGGCGCGGGGATCGCCTGCCATTCCCGCCAGCCGAGTGCGTCGGCGGCACGTCCCGCCAGCGCGCCGCGGCTCGCGTCGCTTCCCGCCAGGTCGTCCCTCGCCTGGGTGCGTCCGTCGGTGCTGATCGCCGACGCGTCGAGTGAAGACGACGCGAGCGCGACTCTCGGCGCCGTTCGCCAGATGCACCTCGACGTCGAGGCCGTGCTGAAGGGGGAGCGCTGGCAGGTGCTGGACTCCGACACGGCGCAGTTCCTGGCAACCGTGGCGCTGGTCAAGCGCACGACGTTTCAGCAGGAGCGGCGTCTCGTGGTTGGAGCACCCACTCCAGGACAGACTTGCGACGCGACGACCGGCGTCTGTCGGGCCTCGACGTCGCGTCCGACGGAGTACCAGACCGTGAGCGTCCCCGTGACCACCGAGCGGGTGGTCTTCGTCATCGTGCGCCGGGCCGACGGCGCGCGCCACGTGCACGCCGGCGGCTTCCTGAATGCCGCGTCGTCGGGTGGTCTCTTCGCGAAACAGGTGATCGAACTGCTGCGCGCGCGCTGACGTCCCTCCCGCGGCGGGGGTGACGCCGCCCGTGTCGCGCTGCATCTTGGTGCCTGTCCGCAGCGACTGACCGAGGAGTGCGATGACCGAGACGGGCGACCCCACAGGCCATTCCATAGCCAGCACCTACGCCGGCCTTGCGCTCGGCGTCGTCGTCTGCGCCGCCATGCTGCTCTCGGCGCCGCCCGAGGGCATGGCGCTTCCCGCCTGGCGCACCGCAGCCGTCGGTGCCCTGATGGCCGTCTGGTGGGTCACCGAGGCCATTCCGATTGCCGCGACGTCGCTGCTCCCGATTGCGCTCTTCCCGCTGCTCGGGATCGCGACGGTCGAGGCCACCACGGCGCCGTACGGGAATTCCGTCATCTACCTGTTTCTCGGCGGCTTCCTGATTGCGATGGCCTTTGAGGGGTGCAACCTGCATCGTCGCTTGGCCCTGGCCATTCTCGATGCCGTGGGGACGCGCCCGGCAAACCTCGTGCTGGGCTTCATGATCGCCACCGCCCTCATCAGCATGTGGGTGAGCAATGCCGCCACCGTGGTGATGATGTTGCCGATGGCGACGTCGGTGATCGCGCTGGCGCACGGCGCCGATGCGGCGGTAGACGAGGCCGCGCGCGTGCAGCGCCGCCGGTTCGATGTCGCGCTCCTGCTCGGCGTCGCCTACTCCGCCAGCATTGGCGGGTTGGGCACGCTCATCGGCACGCCGCCCAACGCGCTCTTCGCCGGCTTCATGGCCGAGACGTACGGCGTCAGGATCGGATTCGTCGAGTGGATGGTGCTTGGCGTGCCCGTGGTTGCGATCGGGATTCCGTTCTCGTGGATACTGCTGACCAAATGGCTCTTCCCGCTGGGACGAGAGCCGCTCGCCGGTGGCGCGGCGATGCTTCATGCCGAGCGCGTGGCACTGGGCAGGATGTCGCCCGCGGAGCGGCTGGTCGGCACCATCGCCGGACTGACGGTTATCGCATGGGTGACGCGGCCGCTCATCGAGCGCGTGCTGCCGTCGGTCACCGACACCGGCATTGCCATCACCGGTGCGATGCTGTTGTTCATCGTGCCCGTAACGTGGAAGCCGCGCGTGGTGGCGCTCACCTGGAAGCAGGCTGAGCGGCTGCCGTGGTCGGTTCTGGTGCTCTTCGGCGGCGGGCTATCTCTCGCCGCAGCTATCCAGAAGTCCGGGTTGGCGGCATGGATCGGCGTGGAGCTGGGCGGGCTGGCCGGGTGGCCCGTGTACGGCGTGATCCTCGTGGTCACGACGGTCGTGATCTTCCTCACCGAGCTCACGAGCAATACGGCGACGGCCGCGGCCTTCCTGCCGGTGGTCGCATCGCTGGCGACCGGTATCGGTGCCGACCCCATGCTGCTGGCGATTCCCACCACGCTGGCCGCCAGTTGCGCGTTCATGCTGCCGGTGGGCACGCCGCCGAACGCGCTTGTCTACGGCACGGGCGCGCTCACGATTCCGCAAATGGCGAAGGCGGGGTGGTGGCTGAACGTCTTCTTCATCGCGCTGATTTCGCTGACGTGCTATTTCTTTGCGGGGCGGATCTTCGGCGGGCCCTAGGGAGAACCGGATATGGCAGACCTGGACTGGGCGCGGCAGCAGCTCGACAAGCGCAGCGATGGCGAGACGTTCGTCCACGGCGTGCCCTGCACGGACATCGAGGGGTACGACGGTTGGCTTGTGGTCTCCGATGAGCGCATCTGGTATTTCCAGACAGGGATTGCCGGCGGATCCGAGGAGTACGAATTCGGCGCGGTGATCAAGCGCCAGGACGTCCCGTTCAGCTTCGGCAAGAAGGTGATGCTCGTCATTGACGGTTCGGGGTTCACCCTGCCGACCGCGACCGCCGACGAGTTCGAGGCCGAGGTGCGGCGGATGCGTGAGGGTGGAGCGGTGCGTTAGCTTCTCCCACGCGATGCCCACTATCACCTCCCGCCTCCCCGCCGTCGGCACCACCATCTTCACGGTGATGTCGCAGCTCGCCGCGGACGTTGGCGCCGTGAACCTGGGGCAGGGCTTCCCGGACTTCGACATCCCCGAGGCGCTCGCCGACCTGCTGGCGCGTGCGGTGCGCGATGGGAAGAACCAGTACGCGCCGATGGCGGGGCTGCCCGCGCTGCGTGAGGCGATCGCCGCCAAGACTGCGGCGCTCTACGGGCACCGCGCCGACCCCGGCACGGAGATCACGGTCACGAGCGGCGCCACCGAGGCGATCTTCGACGCCATTCATGCCGTGGTGCATCCGGGCGACGAAGTCATCGTCCTCGACCCGAGCTACGACAGCTACGAACCGGGCGTCCTGCTGGCGGGCGGCACGTGCGTGCACGTCCCGCTGCGCGCCGCGGACTTTGCGGTGGACTGGGACGCGCTGGGCGCCGCGGTGACGCCGCGCACGCGGCTCATCATCGTCAACTCGCCGCATAATCCCTCGGGCGCGGTCTGGTCAGCTTCCGACGTCGAGCGACTCGCGGCGCTTGCCGAGCAACATGACCTGCTCGTCATCTCCGACGAGGTATACGAACACATCGTCTTCGACGGCCTCCGGCACGAAAGCGCTTTGCGCTCGCCCGCGCTCGCCGCCCGGTCGTTCGTCGTGTCGAGCTTCGGCAAGACCTACCATTGCACCGGCTGGAAGGTAGGCTACTGCATTGCCCCGGCGGCGCTCAGCGCCGAGTTCCGGAAGGTGCACCAGTACAACACCTTCGCCACCTCCACGCCGGCCCAGTGGACCTTTGCCGAGATGATCCGCGCGCATCCGGAGCATCACGAGTCGCTTGGCGGATTCTACGAGGCCAAGCGCGATCGCTTCCGCGCCCAGCTCGCGCGCACACGGCTGCGTCCGCTCCCTGTCGGCGGCAGCTACTTTCAACTGGTGGACTACTCGGCGATTTCCGATCTCGGCGACGACGCCTTTGCGCGCTGGCTGTGCACCACGCACGGCGTGGCCTCCATTCCGCTCGCGCCGTTCTGTGCCTTGCCGCCGTCCGACCGGCGCATTGTGCGGCTCTGTTTCGCCAAGAGCGACGCGACCCTTGATGCGGCGATCGCGCGGCTGGAGCAGATATGAGTCTCGAGCGCATGCATCTTAACGGGAGCGCCATATGAGCGCCGGGGAGCTGCGCGTCACGCTGGTGCAGGCCGACACGGTCTGGCATGACCCGGCGGCGAACCGCGCGCGGATCAGCGAGTGGCTGCGCGAAGCCGGGCGCCCAGCCGAGGCGAGGGCGGCGGCGACGGCGACGACGGACGGCACCGCGCGAGACGGCGGCGCACGGGGCACGGACCTGATCGTCCTGCCGGAGACGTTTACCACCGGCTTCTCCAACGAGGCGGTGGCCAGCGCCGAGTCGATGGACGGGGAGAGCGTGGCGTGGATGCGCGCGCTCGCGCGCGAACACGACGCGGCGGTGGCCGGGAGCGTGCAGATCCGCGAGGGCACGGCGGTGTTCAATCGCCTGTTGTTCGCGACCCCTGACGGCGCGCTGCATCAGTACGACAAGCGGCACCTGTTTCGGATGGCGCGTGAGCAGGAGTGGTACGCCGCCGGCACGGCGCGGATGATTGTTGAGTACCGCGGGTGGCGCATCTGCCCGCTGGTCTGCTACGACCTGCGCTTCCCTGTGTTCTCGCGCAATCGCGTGAACCCCTCGACCGACGAGCTCGAGTACGACCTGCTGCTCTACGTGGCGAACTGGCCGGCGAGGCGGCACGAGGCATGGCGCACGCTGCTGCGGGCGCGGGCGATGGAAAACCTGTGCTATCTGGTGGGCGTCAACCGGGCGGGGACGGACGGCAACGGGCATGCGTACGCGGGCGGCAGCCTGGTGGCCGATCCGGTGGGCTCGGATGTGCTCGAGTGCGATGCGGCGCCGCAGGTGGCGCAGGCGGTGCTGTCGCTCGAGCGGCTGCGGGATCACCGGCGCCAGTTCCCGGCGCACCTCGATGCGGACCGGTTTGCGCTCGACTTCGAGTGAGCCGCGCCGCTCGCTCGGACAGGTTGCGCCACTGATGCACGCTTGACCAGATACGCCCCCCTTAAGGAGACAGACACGATGAGCAAGAGCGCCAGGAGCGTCCTGATCTTTGGCTGGTACCTCGTCGCGCTCGGCGGCGCGCTGATCGCGATCCCCAACGTGATGCTCGGGATGTTCGGCCTGCCCACGACGTCGGACGTCTGGATTCGCGTTGTGGGCGTGCTCGCGCTCTGCCTGGCCTTCTACTACATCCAGGCGGCACGACATGGGTTGACTCCCATGTTGCGCTGGACCGTCTACGCACGGTCCAGCGTCTTTATCTGCTTCGCCGCCTTCGTGCTGCTCGGACTCGCGGAGGCGCCACTTGTGCTGTTCGGCGCGGTGGACCTGGCCGGCGCGCTCTGGACGTACTGGGCGCTGCGGTCGGAAGGCCTGGCCTAGCTAGCGCACCGGCGGCTTCGCCGCCGCCGCGCGCTCCGCGGAGAAGGCCTCGGTCACGCCGCCGAGGTCAATGGACCCTTTCATCGCGTCGCCGGTGACGGTGGTGCTGACCACCAGCGTGAGGGCGTTGCCGCCGTAGTCGATGGTGTACTGGAAGGTCACGTCGTTCCCCTTCACCTTCCCCTGGAGCGGCACGTCGCCCGTGGCGCGCCGCACCGTGCCGCTCAGCGAGTCGCCCTGCTGGACGAAGACGACCTTGAAGGCGCGCGGTCCGCCCGGCGTGTTCATCGTGGCATTCCATTCACCGGCGACGTTCACGGCGGACTGGGCGGCTGCCGTGGGGGCGGCGGCGAACGCGGCGAAAGCGAGGCCAAGCAGGAGCGTGCGCATGCGGATCTCCGGTGGATGGGCGCCGGCGAGGGCTGCCGGCGCTGAAGGGAGGAAATCTATCGAGCCGGTCGACGCGGCGCCCCTGCCCGCGGCGATCATGCTGCGCATCGTGCGATCGCGAGTTAAGATGTAGGAGGAGCGCACCTGAGACGCCGGCGGACCGCTGTACGGGCCGCGCCGCTCCGCCTATAGGGCACGGAGGATCCCGTTATGTCGAAGAAGCACAACACCAAGGTTCCCGACTTCAGTTCGCACAAGTCACAGAGTCGCCTGCCGAAAGCGAACAAGGATCAACCCGCTCCACCGCTGGCGGCGCATCCCGCCCCGGCGCCCGTCCCGAAGGCCCACCTTCCGAAGACCTCGGGGCACCGCGGCGCGTAGGCCCGTGGCCGCGTGAGCGCGGCGCCACTTCAATCAGGACTTCATGATGCGTGCAATCCGGCTGCTCGCCGTCCTGGCGACCGCCCTCCCGCTGGCCGCGTCGGCTCAGGCGCCCACGCGCGCGATCCGGCGCGACATCCCGCTGACCAACGCCATCCGGCGCGCCTTCGATGCCGGGACGCGCGACTCCACGGGTACCCCAGGGAAGAAGTACTGGCAAACCCGGGTGGACTACACGATCAACGCGCGGCTCGACGTGCCCTCCATGCGCGTGTCGGCGCGTGAACGGGTGGTGATCCACAACAACAGCGACAGCGCACTGCGCACCATTCAGCTGCGACTGGACCAGAACCTCTTTGCCGCCAACGTCGTGCGCGCGGGGACGGTTTCCGAGATCACCGACGGCATGCGCGTCACGCGCATGACGTTCAACGGCGAGCAGGTGGACCTGAACCCGCCGGCGCCGCAGCGGCGCGCGGGCGGCGCGGCCGCGGCGCCGCCCGCGGTGCGGCTGATCGCCACCGGCCTGAACTCGACCACGGCGCGCATCACGCTGCCGACACCCATCGCCCCCCACAGCTCGGCGACGCTCGAGGCCGACTGGAACTTCAAGGTGCCGAACGCGGACAACGGCCGCGGCCTGCGCATGGGTTCGTGGGGGGACAGCCTGGTGCAGGTGGCGCAGTGGTATCCGCGCGTGGCGGTGTACGACGACCTCCGCGGCTGGGACACCGAGCCCTACCTCGGCCCGTCGGAGTTCTACAATAACTATGGTCGCTTCGAGGTGACCATCGATGCGCCCGCCGGCTGGCTCGTGAGCGCCACGGGCGTGTTGCAGAACCCGGCAGAGGTGTTGACGCCCACGGCGCGCGAGCGCCTGTCGCACATCCTCGAGTCCGACTCCATTCGCCCCATCGTCACGGCCGACGAGCGCGGGCCGGGCAAATCCACGGTGGACGGGACACGCCTCACCTGGCGGTACATCGCCGAGAACGTCAGCGACTTCGCCTGGTCGAGCTCCGACCGGTTCGTCTTCGACGCGACGCGCGCCACCATCCCCGGCAAGGGACCGATCCCCGTCTATCTCTTCTACGCGCCGAGTCACAAGCAGCAGTACGTGCAGGCGGGGCCGCTGGCGCGGCATGCGCTCGAGTTCTACTCCAAGCTCTGGATGCCCTACGAGTACCCGCAGCTCACGCTCTCGGACGGGCCCGACACCGGCATGGAGTATCCGATGTGGATCGGCTCCGCCGCGGGCGCGGCCGACCACGAGGCGGGGCACCAGTGGTGGCCGATGATGGTGGGCGTGAACGAGACCTGGTACGGCTGGATGGACGAGGGCTTCAACCAGTACATGAACGTGCTGTCGGCGGCCGATCGCAATAAGGCGGCCCCCAACCTCGACGGGATGGGGCAGTCGTACGGGCGGATGAGCGGCGAGGAGCGTGAGGGGCCGCTGATGTGGAACGCGAACTACGGCGGCCCCATGTACGGCTATCAGGCGTACAGCAAGTCGCCGCTCATGCTCTCCATGCTGGGCGGCATCGTGGGCGACACGGCAGTCTGGCGCGCCCACAGCGACTATGCCAGGGCGTGGCTGTTCAAGCACCCGTCGCCGTGGGACTACATGTTCTTCATGAGCCATGCGCTCAAGCGCGACCTCGGCTGGTTCTGGTACTACTGGCTGTTCACCACCGAGAGCGTGGACGGTTCGATTGCCGGCGTCACCACGGCAGGCAACCGCACGACGGTGACGGTGCGACAGGACGGACAGATGCCGTCGCCCGTCGTGCTGCGCGTGAAGTTCGCCAAGAACGGGGCGGCGATCCGGCCGATGAAGAACGCCGTGATGACCGACAGCACGACGGCCGTGGTCACCTGGCCGGTGGACGTCTGGTTCAATGGGAGTCGCACGTTCAAGGCGGTGCTCGAGTTCGGCCCGCGCCCGATTGAGAAGATCACGTTTGATCCCAACTGCCGGTTCCCCGATCGCGATCCGTCGGACAACACGTGGCCGAAGGCAGCCGTGCAGACGGCGGCGCCAGCGGGCGGGCCCGGAGGGTTTGGAAGACCTCGCTGCGAGTAGGGAAGCACGTCAACTGCATACCACGGATAACACGGAACAGGACGGAATTACACGGATCCGGCTCTTAGGAACCCTCTAAGCGCCGGATCCGTGTTTCTCCGCTGGTTCTGGGTTATCTCTCGTATGCAACTCCTAGTCATGCAACAGAGAACGGCGGAGAACGGCGGAGAACGGCAGAGGACGGCGGAGGACGGCGGAGAACGGCAGAGAACGGCAGAGAATGGCGGTATGCGGCAGCTCACGCCGGCGGTGCTCACCCCTTGGCGCCCGCGGTGCGTTGGCCGCACCTTGCGGTGAGCAGTTCGTCGTGGCGGCGGTCGTCGATCCGCGTCAGATTGGGAACGGCTAGCGCGGGGGCGAAGCCGGTCGCGCCCCGTCGGCCGGCCGGTGTCTTGTCGACTCTGTCCACAGCACGCGTTCGGGCGCGTGCTCGCTACGGATGCTCCGATGCATTCATCAAGGATGAGCTGT